>Ga0315544_1002923_pt1 | contig 11682 bp, 8 predicted proteins | sample SalMarSW160130MG_2_FD_202543 | JGI IMG/M metagenome (GOLD analysis project Ga0315544, IMG submission 202543) | Salt marsh sediment microbial communities from the Plum Island Ecosystem LTER, Massachusetts, United States - Salt Marsh Sediment SW1601-130 ... | reverse complement strand
CTTTGAAAAGATTTTAAGAGCCATGGAGAATCTAAGGAAAGCAGGAGTTCCTTTTGGTATATCAGTAACCGCTACCCGTCACAACATTGATGTGATTACTTCTGATGAGTTCAGGAGTTTTTTCTTTGAGGAAAGGGGAGCATTCTATGGCTGGATATTCCAGTATATGCCAATAGGACGGAAATTTACGCTTGATTTGATGCCGACCCCAAAGCAGAGAGCCAGATTGTATGAATGGGAATGGCAGCTGCTGCGGAAAGAAGATATTTTTGTGGCTGATTTCTGGAGTACCGCAACTGGTTCTGATGGATGTATCGCGGGAGCGAGACCAGGGGGTTATTTCTATATTGACTGGAACGGAAATGTTATGCCCTGTGTTTTTGTTCCTTATACGGTGGATAATGTGAATGAAGCGTTTAAGAAAGGGCGAAGTTTGAACGATATAATACATTCGGGGTTTTTCAAAGATATAAGAGATTGGCAGTTTAATTATGGATACAAGAAACCGCCGAAGGAACACAAGAATTGGATTATGCCCTGTTTTATAAGAGATCATCATAAAAAATTTCTTGAGGTGGCTCAAAAACATAATGTTAATCCTGCAGATGAAGATGCCGCTGATGCTTTAAAAGATAAAGGATATAATGAAGGTTTGATCAGATACGACAAAGAAATGAAAGAACTAACCGATCCGGTATGGAATGATCATTATCTTAGTTCGGGATAAGAATCCAAATTTTTACTTTGGGAGGTTTAATGTACGATACGATTTCAATTCTTAGAAGGCTTGCAAAAAAAAGTGATAAGAAAATTGTCTTGCTTATTATGGATGGACTTGGAGGTTTACCCTATAAGGGGAAGACTGCTCTTGAGGTCGCGCGAACAGAAAATTTAGATCGGCTTGCTTCGAAAAACGAATGCGGTTTAATGGATCCTATTTTTACCGGAATAACTCCCGGGAGTGGCCCGGCTCATCTTGCTCTCTTCGGTTATGATCCTGTAAAATATCAAATAGGAAGAGGGATTCTTGAGGCTCTGGGTGTGGGAGTAGAAGTAGAAAAAGGAGATTTGACGGCAAGAGGCAATTTTTGTATAGTAGAAAAGGGTCTCGTTAAAGATAGGAGAGCAGGGAGAATTGATACCGAAGTAAATAAAAGAATAATTAAACATTTAAATAAAGAAATTTCAGAAATAGAAGGCGTGAAGATTTCTTTCACAAGCGGGAAAGAACATCGGTTCGTAGTTAGATTAAGAGGTGAAGAAATTTGTGAGGAGGTAACGGATACAGACCCTCAAAAGGTAGGAGAGAAAATTCTTAAATCGGTTTCTACTTCGGACTCAAAATCGGCGAAAAAAACTGTGAAAATTATAAATATATTAACAGAAGAAATACAAAAAGCTCTTGAAGGAATTAATGAAAAACCGAATGCGGCGGTTCTCCGCGGTATTTCCGGATATCCTGATTTACCTCAATTCCAGGAAATTTACAAAGTCAAAGCGAAAGCCATTGCCGATTATCCTATGTACAGAGGTTTAACACAATTGATCGGAATGGACGTTGATAAGACGCCTACTTGCGTTGAAGAGGAATTTGCCGTATTTGAAAAATCGTACAAAGACTACGATTATTTTTATATTCATATTAAGAAAGTGGATTCTTACGGAGAAGATGGGAATTTTGATGAAAAGGTCAAGCGAATTGAAGAGACAGATAGCTATATTCCGGAAATCATGAAATTATCCCCGGATGTTTTGGCTGTTACCGGGGACCATTCGACGCCCGCAACGCTAAAATCACATTCCTGGCATCCTGTTCCGCTTTTAATTGTTTCCAAATGGACAAGAATAAGCGGGGTTTCCGGCTTTGGAGAGAACGAATGCGCTAAAGGTAATTTAGGTCGCATTCCTTCTTTATATTTAACATCCCTTCTCCTTGCTCATGCGGAAAAATTGGATAAGTTTGGCGCGTAGTAAAACGGTAAATATGCTTGATGTAATTTTCCCCCCCCATGGGAAGGTGAATAGTTTAACAGTATTATTTTTATTGGTTGTGTAAATTTTAAAGGAGGCTGTTATGTCTTTTTTAAGAAAAAATTTGGTTATGATTTTAGTGTTAGGTCTTACGATTGTCGGAGCGGGGCAGGTTTCTGTTATCGATACGATCGATGTTGGATATACGGCCGCGGGGATCGCGGTGAATCCGGCAACGAACAGGGTCTATGTAAGCAACTCATATTGGATTACGGAGATTGATGGCGTGACGGGTGCCGTGATCGATACTATTTTGGGTGTATCAGGCGTCAACGATCTTGACGTAGATACGGTAAGGAACCGGGTATACGCAGCAAGTTTATCGGATAGCAGCGTTTATGTAATTGATTGCGGGGCTAATTCGGTGATTGCTGATATTTCAGTCGAGTATTATCCTTATGGTCTTGCTGTCAATCCAACAACGAATAAGATATATGTGGCACATGCTTATTCCGACAGTGTTTTTGTTATCGACGGAAGCACTTATTCTGTTATTGATTCTATTTCGGTCGGTTCGGCGCCTCTGGGTGTTGCCGTTAACCCTGTAACGAATCGAATATATACAAGCAATTCTAATGATGTAAGTGTAATTGATGGAGAATCTGATACAGTAGTTACTTCTATTTCTGTTGCACCCGGTCCGGGAATGATTGGTGTAAACACGGCAACTAACCGCATCTATGTACCAAGACAAAATTCTGATGACGTTCTTGTAATTGACGGCGCAACAAATACCGGGATCGATACCATTGAGGTTGGAGACCTTCCTATAGCAGTTGGTGTAAACCCGCAGATAAACAGGATTTATGTGTCGAATTACAATGACGGTAGTGTTAGTGTTATCGATGTGGGTGCTGGTTCTCTTGTTAGCACGATAGGAGTGGAGGATCAGCCGCGGAGTATAAGTGTTAACCCTAAGACAAATAAAATATATGTATGTTGTTATAATGACGGGACCGTTTGGGTACTTGAGGATTTAACCGGAGGAGTGGAGGTGTCTCCGCGTGAACCATCCCCTTTAAACTTCACAGGCTCCCCCAACCCTTTCAGCGGTAGTACGGAATTTGTGTTAAATATACCTAATGGTGCCAACGACGCCCGGTTTTCTATCTATAACGTAACTGGAACATTAATTAAATCTTTTTCTTTAGGCAGAGGATCCTCTTTGCCGGTTACTCTTTCCTGGGATGGGAAAGGAGATAACGACAAGAAATGCGTATCAGGTGTTTATATTGGTGTGTTAAAAGCAGGTGATAATAAACCTTATCAAGGAAAAATACTTTTAGTTGATTAGTAAAATATTCAACGCTGACCGCATACCGCTAACCGCTTTATACCTAAATTTCTCCCATTCTTTGGGGTCGACGTAAAGTGTTTCAGCGGTTAACGGAAGGCGGATAGCCGATAGCGTAAAATCTCTGTGTCCTCTGTGGTGAAAATTTGGGGATGGGATGGGTGTGGCTTTGTGTCTTCGTGCCTTTGTGGCAAATTAAAGGGAACAAAAGAGTATTCTTATTAGTCTTGACAGTAAAAAGGTTTATAGTATATTTTAACTTATATTACGCCTGTAGCTCAACTGGACAGAGCGGCGGACTACGGATCCGCAGGTTGGAGGTTCGAATCCTCTCAGGCGTGTTTATTACCGAAAGAATTTATGCAGAATACAGACGATGAGAAATGGATGAGGGAAGCTCTGAGAGAAGCCGAAAATTCTTTCAGGAATAAAGAAGTTCCCGTTGGTGCGGTTGTGGTTAAAGATGGGGTTATTATCGGCAGGGGTTGCAACAGGAAAGAATCCCTTAAGGATCCGACCGCTCATGCGGAAATTATAGCAATTACAGCAGCTGCTAATTCTGTGGGCGATTGGAGGCTGGAAGGTTGTATTTTGTATTCTACTCTCGAACCATGTCTTATGTGCGCCGGCGCCATAATTCAAGCACGAGTAAGCAGAGTGGTTTACGGGGCAAAAGATGAAAAATTCGGTGTTTTTGGTTCGGTGATTGACATAAGAAAGAAAGGATGGAACTGGAAATTTGAGGTTGTTTCCGGTGTTTTAAAGAAAGATTCGGCAAATTTGCTGAAGAAATTTTTTAAAGAGAGGAGGGATGGCTGAGTGGTTGAAAGCGCACGATTCGAAATCGTGTTTCCGCGAAAGTGGAACGGGGGTTCAAATCCCTCTCCCTCCGTGGTAGTAACGAAAAGGAGAAAAATTTGATTTTATTAATTTTATCAATAGCCATTCAGGATCCGTTAACGAATGAAGTTCTTAATGATTCCCTGAATAAATATGTCATACCACGTTTTATAGAAAAGCAGAGGGAAGTTTATAAAATGCATCCTGATCATCTCAAGTATTTTGGACCTAAACGTAAGTATAAGGCAGGAAAACCTGAAGATCAAAAGGTTTTGCAGTCGTATCGCAGTACAAGGGCTAATGGGGTGGATACAGTACGTGTTGCCGCTATCAGAGTTGAATTCTTAGAGGATACCACATCTCTCACTACGGGTAATGGCAAATTTAATCTTACCGGGATTGGCTCTATTTGCGATACAACTTGTGATACAACAATGACCGGAGCGGATACTTTAGTTGATACTATAATTGGTAGAAGCCTTAGTTATGACCCTCCGCATAATTTAACATATTTTAACCGATTGATGGAGTTTTTGCATAATTACTACTATAAAGTTTCTTATGGGCAATTATGGATTGAGTGGGAAGTTCTTCCTTATGCGGGTGATTCCGGGTATTCTTTGCCCCATGAGATGAAGTATTACGGAGACCCGCAAAATTTTGTTCTGGGTTTTTTCAAATTACTGCGGGATGCCGTGGAAGTAGCCGATTATGATGCGGATTTTTCTAACTTCGATCAGATTATAATCTTTCATGCGGGGTCGGGGTGGCAGAATGATTATTTAAGTGATTCACCCTATGATATTGTTGTAGCACGGGGTAACGGTATGCATGACTTGTTCGGGTCATATCTTGTGGCTGACGGGGATACTATTGATTCGGGTGTCATGATGCCTGAGACGGGTTTTCAGGATGGTTACTCCTCTTATCTTCAGGGGACATTATGCCATGAATTTGGGCATTCTTTAGGTCTCTGGGACCTCTATGATGTATCTTATGAAACCATGGGTATGGGAAGTTGGGCTCTTATGGGTAGCGGTAACTGGAATTTAATGGGGCTAATTCCACCCAGGTTATGTGCCTATAATAGAGTTGAGCTTGGTTTCGATAATCCTCATTCGATCGATAAAGCTTCTACTTCCATTCCTATAAAATGGACAGGTAGCACAGATTCAACGACTCCCAGAATTTACAAAATTCCTATTAACACCGATGAGTATTTTTTGATTGAAAATAGATTTACTTATCTTAATCCCGATACTTCTCATTATGTTAGCCCCTGTACAACGAACGTAGATTCGAACGGTTACAGGGTATGGAAAGACAATGTGCTTGTTAACGTCGATGATTACGAATCTTCTCTTCCCTGTGACTATAACTCGGGGGGACTGGCTATCTGGCATATAGACGAGAGAAAGATAGCTGAGACGGAATCATTTAACATGATAAACGTTGGGTTCCCAAAGGGAATAGATATGGAGGAAGCCGATGGCATACAGGATTTCGAGAAGGATATTTATAAAATTCAGGATTGGACTGCCGCTTTCACAGGTTCCCCTCTGGATGTTTTCTTCAAAGAAGGTTTCAATTCCGAATTTTCACCCACGACAGATCCAAGCACTCACGATAATTTCGGCAACTGGACGGGTATAACGATTTCAAATATTTCCTCTCCGGATACGGTTATGTATTTTGATGTCTCGTTTTATAGGAGTCTTGCAAACTTTCCCAAAAAATTCGGCGGAAAGATGGATCTGATTTCGCCGCAGAATGTTGACAGCTCTATTTTTGCAGGTGATATGTGGGGAGGGATTTATAGGGTGAATCCGGACGACACTCTATTTAGAATGATCGAGTTAGAAGACTCTATATATAAAGACTCTACTTATACCTCTCCCCTTATAACCGATGTAACCGGTAATGGGGATTTAGAGCTTTTTGATATGACCATAAAAGGAAGAATTTTCCTGTACGATATTTCTTCCGATTCTCTTTTGGATTCTCTTTCTGTAACCGGAGAAATATATGGGAATGCTTCAGCGGCGGATCTGCTTCCCGGAGAAGGGAAAGAAATAATGTTTGGGACTTCCGCTTCGGAATTACACCTGCTTGGGTGGGATGGAGACAGTTTGATTGAAGCCGATGGTTTTCCTCTGTATGTTGGAGATTGGCTGGTTTCCACTCCCCTGGTTATTGGAAACCATATATATGTTTTACCGGCTGACGGGACTCTTTTGAAAGTTTCTACTGCCGGTGAAATTGTTTGGCGAAAAGGTGAGGAGAATGTTTCTTACAGTTTATCTTCGCCGGTGGCAGGAGACATAGACAGAGATGGGGTCAAAGAGATTATTTGTCCGGCAGGTTCAAAGACCATTTTTTCTGTCGATACAACAGGGGTGATTGAATGGAAAAAGGATCTTCCCGCGAAAACTTTCTTCTCCACCCCCGCGCTTGGAGACATAAACGGAGATGGATATCTTGATGTTGTTTTCGCCGATAGTACAAATATATTCGCTTTAAACAGAAATGGTTTTTTGATTGATAATTTTCCGATAAAAATACATCTGTCCCGGCAGACTCAATCTTCGATTGTTCTATCCGATGTAAGCGGAGATTCTTTGCTCGACATTATATTTGGTTCTCCCGATGGAGGAGTTCTTGCTTATAACGGAGAAGGCGAAAGGGTAGTAGAATTTCCTTTCGCTGCAGGCGCAAGAGCTTATTCTACTCCTCTGATTTTTGATCTGGACGGAGATGGTCTATCAGAATTGTTTATTGGTTCAGATGACGGATGGTTATATGGTTGGCAAACGGATGGGTTTTACAGAAATGATGGATGGAATAGAATTTATTTTAACAATGATCATCAATCGGTCTTTCCTGATTCGCTTTTACCAGAGAGCTTCGATAGTGAGGATGAATTGACCATCGAAGAGTTCTATATTTACCCTTCTCCTGTTAGAGGAGGCGAAGAAGCTTTTATCCGATTCCGTCTGGGTGCTTCGGCTAACAATATAGTCATTAGGGTCTTTTCTCTTTCCGGAAGACTTATAACGGAGAAAAGGATTGTAGGATATTTTGGTCCTAATGACGTGCGTATAGATCAAGATCTTGCAAGAGTTGCTAACGGTATTTACATGGTGACAATTAATGTTGATAATAGAGTCTTTGATAAATTTAAATTTGGTTTATTGAACAGGTTTTAGAATCTAAACGGAGGAGGAGTATTAATGTTATTTCTTTCAATCCTTTTTTCAATAACACCGGCAAAAGCGGCTTTCTCCTCTTTTGTTATCCCCGGTTCAGGAGATTGGTTGATGGGGGACAAAAAGAGAGGGAGCTGTTTTATGGTGGCAGAAGCAGCAATTTGGTTGACTTATTTTGATAGTAAGAGAGAGGCGAGTAAGTTAGATAAAAGATCCAGAAACTTTGCTTCATTTTACGCTTCTGCGAATCTTAACAATCAAGACGAGAACTATTTTTATGCTATGGAAGATTTTCTGACAAATTTGGATTATAATGAAACGGTTAAAGAAGAAGCGAGAAAATTGTATCCTGATACGCTTGATGCTGCAGTTATGCAGGAGAGAATAGCGCAGAGAAGGAAATATATTGAAAACAATTCGTATGTAGGTTCTGATGCCTGGCAGTGGCAATCGGCAGAATTGGCGAATAATTATAGAGATATTAGGAAAAGCAATAGAAAATCTTTACAGAAAGCGACTAACATGGTTGGTCTTGCCCTGGCCAATCGAGTGGGCAGCTTTTTTACTACTTACCTTTTTGGGAAGCGGGTTTCTGTAGAAATCAAGCAAAATGAAGTTGAAATGGGATTCCACTTTTAATGAAATTATACAATACTTTGAGCAGGGAAAAAGAAGATTTTAAGCCCTTGAAAGGGAAAGAAATTTCTGTTTACTATTGCGGTATGACCCTCCAGGAGGCTCCTCATATTGGTCATATTAGAGCAGCTTTGACTTCGGATATTCTTAATCGCTATTTAAGGTATCTTGGTTATGATGTTAATTTAATAGTTAATTTTACGGATATTGATGACAAAATTATTGCTAAGGCGGAAGAGGAAAAAAAAGATTATAGAAAGATAGCTGCACACTTTGAAGATGAATATAGAGGAGTAATTCGTCACCTCAACATTCTGGAGCCGGCTTTTTATCCAAGAGCGACGCAGCATATTGAAGAAATAATAAATCTTGTTTTGATGCTCGAGAAAAAGGGATATGCTTATCAAAAAGATGGCGATGTGTTTTTTAGTGTTCGTAAGTTTAAAGGCTATGGTAAGCTGTCTGGTAAGAAGGTGTCCGATCTGCGGTCCGGGGCACGAATTCAGGTAAACGAAAAGAAAGAAGACCCCATTGATTTTGTTTTATGGAAGAAAGCAAAACCTTCGGAACCTTCATGGTTTTCTCCATGGGGAAAGGGAAGACCTGGTTGGCACATAGAATGTTCTGCTATGGCAACTTATTATCTGGGAGATACAATCGATATACATGGTGGAGGAAGCGATCTGATTTTTCCACATCATGAAAATGAAATCGCACAATCCGAGAGTGCTACCGGAAAGACTTTTGTAAGATTTTGGGTCCATAATGAGATGCTAAATATAAAGGGAGAAAAAATGTCTAAGTCATTATTGAATTTCATCCCCATAAGCGATCTCCTGGAAAAATTCAATCCGAATGTTATTCGATTATATTTATTGCAAGCACATTATAGAAATCCTATTAATTATAACCCTGAAATGCTAAAGCAGGCTGTTTCTGGATGGGAAAAAATTACGAATTTCTTAAATATTTCGGCAGGAACGAAAGGAAAATTATTTTCTAACTTAATTGAAGAATTCGAAAATAAAATGAATGACGATATTGGCACTCCGGGTGCTGTAGCTTTGGCTTTTGATATGGTTAACGAGGGTCTTAAGGCTAAAGAAAAAGAGGTTGGGTCTTATAGAGAAACGTTGTCTTATATACTGGAAAATCTGGGATTTAAATTAGAGGAAAAATCCCGGGAACTTAGCCCTGCTATAGAAGAAATAGTAACCTTGCGAAATAATCTTAGAGACGAAGGCAATTATGAGATGGCGGATCGGATTAGAACTGTTCTGGATAAAGCTGGAGTTTTGATACAGGATAGTCCGGAAGGCAGTATCTGGAGAATGAAATGAGCGGTAGAGAATTGGCTTTGGAAGCTTTAATCGGGTTTGAAAGCACAGGGAAAACATTAAGAGACTTCGCGCGTACAGAGAAGAAAGAAAAACCTGATAGGTCTATACAAAAAGCCTATGATTATTTCTATGGAACGGTCAAGATGATAAAAAGACTGGACTATATTCTGGAAAAACATTTGAAGAAGAAAAAACTTAAAAGTTTGCCCATGCCTATAAGAAATATACTGAGAGAAGGAGCTTATGGACTTCTCTTTAGCCACGATCCTGATTATGCTGTTGTGAATGAAGCGGTAAACCTTGCAAGGAAATTCGGACACAACGGAACCGCATCCCTTGTGAATGGTGTCCTGCGAAATCTTCATTCAGTCGATTATCCGGAAGAACCAGTAAAATATCTATCGACCTTTTATTCTTTTCCGGAATTTTTAGTTCGATTATTAATGGATACATATGGTGAGAAAACGGAGGACATTTTAAAGGCAAGCAATCTTCCGCCTGTTACATCAATTAGAATTAACACCTTGAAAGCAACTCCTGATGAAGTTCTTAAAGATTTGAACGAAGAGGGCTTTAAGGTAGAAAAAATCAAAAAGAGAGAAAACAATCTTTTGACTGAGAGCAGCACAATTTATAGCAAAAGCTTTAAAAAAGGCTCTTTTCAAGTGCAGGGTGTCACTCAGACTATGAATACTGAGATTCTTTTCCCAGAAAAAGGGGAGGTTATCCTTGATTTATGTTCCGTTCCCGGGACAAAGAGTACAGGGATAGCAGAAATTATGGGAGATGATGGATTTGTGTTATCTGTGGATAAAAAAGATCTTCGTGTGGTGGTTCGGAATGCGGAAAGATTAGGAATAAAAAGCATTTATCCTATCAGGGCGGATGTGAGAAACTTCCGGGTTGCCAAAGCCGATAGGATTCTTTTAGATGTTCCGTGTTCCGGTACGGGAGTTATGGGGAAAAGAGGAGATCTCAGATGGAATCTAAGTGCGGAGTCTCTAAGTAGGCTTGTAAATTTACAAAAAGAGATTTTTAGTTGCGCGGCAAAAAATCTAAAAAAAGATGGAGTTTTAGTATATTCAACATGTTCTATTCTTCCAGAGGAAAATGAAAAACAGGTACAATGGTTCTTGGAAGAAAACCCTGATTTTATTATTGAAGGCGCAGGGGATGGTGATCCCTTTATCCGGAATTTACCTGGAATCCCCTATTATGATGGCGGATTTGGCGCAGTACTTATAAGGAGGTAATTTATGTATTATCAGCAGAGTTCTGCCAAAGTGTTTTGGATAGCTTTTCTTACTTCTCTTGTAGTATCCAGTTTGGTTAGTTTTTCTTTTGTATATTTCATTCCTGAAGTCATATCGGAAAAAACACAAACAATCACCATACCGGATGTTGAGAATTTGGAGTTGCAGAAAGCCGAGATGATTATGGACGAGAAAGGATTGAAAATAATTGTAGAAGATGAAAAGTACCATCCAACGACAAAGAAAGATAGAGTCATTTACCAGAAACCAACTGCCGGAGAAACAGCAGAAAAAGGTTCGACCGTAAGGATTGTTTTAAGTAAGGGTCAGAAAGAAGAAATAGCAGAAGGAAAAGAAATAATTGTTCCCTCTGTTATTGGCTTTGATCTTAATCAGGCTAAAGTATACCTTGCTGAGAGAGGGCTTAGTGTAGGTGTAGTTGATAAAAAGGAATCCGAAGAAACCAAGGATGTAGTTCTCCGAACTATTCCGGAACCTGGGCAGAAAGTAACGGAAGGAGTTCCTATAAAACTGATTGTTTCTTCGGGCGGAGGGAAGGTTTCCGTGCCCAACCTCAGAGGTAAAAGTGAATATAGGGCTCGTTTGCTGCTTGAAGAAAGCGGACTCGAAATGGGCAGAAAAAGTTATACTACAAGCGGAGAACATGCTTTTGATATTATTGTTAGTCAGAGTCCGGAGCCGGGGGTAACGATTGGAAAAGGCTCTAAGGTTGATATAACTGTAAACCGTGAGGGGCGTTGATGAAGAAGGTTATTACTTACGTATCTATTGTGATAGGGTCTTTCCTTTTTGGATTTGGTTCTTTCTATTATCTGATGCCGGTTGTGGTCAGACATAGTAAAACCATAGAAGTGCCGGCTCTTAGAAATATGAGTGTGGAAAAAGCTAAAAGATTTCTTACAAATTTGGATTTACGGTACGTTATTTCGGATAGCGTTAACTCGAGTGAGGTTCCAAAAGGGTTTATAGTAAGCAGTGATCCTTCGGCGAAAGAAGAGATAAAGATTAAAGGTGTAATAAAACTTGTTGTTAGTAAGGGACCGAGGAAAATTAGGTTGCCT
>Ga0315544_1002922_pt1 | contig 11684 bp, 8 predicted proteins | sample SalMarSW160130MG_2_FD_202543 | JGI IMG/M metagenome (GOLD analysis project Ga0315544, IMG submission 202543) | Salt marsh sediment microbial communities from the Plum Island Ecosystem LTER, Massachusetts, United States - Salt Marsh Sediment SW1601-130 ... | reverse complement strand
AACGGCTTGAGAAAAGAGGCCGAAGGGCTCTGGCAGGACGGCCAGACGGTGATATTCCTGGGGGTGGACGGCCGGGCCGCAGGTCTTATCGCCCTGGCCGATACCCTCAAGCCCAATGCCATGGCGCTGGTCGATGCCGTCAGCCGGTTGGGCATCGAGGTGGCCATGGTCACCGGTGATAACGAGCGCACCGCCCGGGCCATCGCCCGCCAGGCGGGTATTGAGCGCGTCCTGGCCGAGGTGCTGCCGGAGAACAAGTCCGCCGAGGTACGTAAGCTCCAGGCGGAGGGCAGGGTGGTGGCCATGGTCGGCGACGGCATCAACGACGCCCCGGCCCTGGCGCAGGCGGACGTGGGCATCGCCATCGGCACCGGCACCGATGTCGCCATGGAGACGGGTGATATCACCCTTATCAGCGGGGATTTGGGGGGCATCGCCACCGCCGTCAGCCTTAGCCGGCGTACCATGCGGACGATAAAACAGAATCTCTTCTGGGCCTTCGCCTACAACACGGCCCTCATCCCGGTGGCGGCGGGCATCCTCTACCTGGCCTTCGGCACGGGCAACGTGCCCGCCGGTCTTAATTTTATTTTGGGTGACTACGGGTTCCTCAACCCCATTTTGGCGGCGGCGGCCATGGCGGCCAGCTCGATAACGGTGGTTTCCAACTCACTGCGGCTGCGGGGCTTCCGGCCGCCGCAACTACACACGGACACAGGAGGTGTCAAGATGGCTATAGACCCGGTCTGCAAGATGAAGGTAGACGAAAAGAATCCCCCGGCCGTATCCGAATACAAGGGGAAGAAATACTACTTCTGCGCGGTGGGCTGCAAGCAGGCCTTCGACGCCGACCCGGAGAAGTACCTGGCCAAGAAATAGAGGCGGGCTCTCGGCATGGTGCTTATACTGTCATTGCGAGCGAAGCGAAGCAATCTCTATGATTGAATAATAAGATTGCCACGCCCCGATGAAATCGGGGCTCGCAATGACACCGAGAGGGCGGGCTTGACATAAAGCCAGTTTAGATTTTTCTGTCCTGGCCTTCCCAGTACTTTTCCCTCAGCTCGCGCTTCATTATCTTGCCGGCGGCGTTCTTGGGCAGGGCGTCCATAAACTCCACCGACTTGGGGGACTTGTAGCCGGCCAGGTTCTGTTTGCAGAGGGCGATTAGCTCCTCGGCAGTGCAGTTAGCGCCCTTCTTCATGCTGACCACGGCGTGCACCTTCTCCACCCAGTACGGGTCGGGGATGCCGATGACGGCCGCCTCCTGGACGGAGGGATGCCGGTAGATGACCTCCTCGACTTCCCTGGGGAAGACGTTCTCGCCGCCGGTGATAATCATGTCCTTCTTGCGGTCGACGATGTAGACGTAGCCGGCCTCATCGTAGTAGCCGATGTCCCCGGTATGCAGCCAGCCGTCGACGATGGTCTTGCGGGTGTCGGCGGGCTTTTTCCAGTACTCGCGCATGATGTGCTTGGAGCGCACGATGATTTCGCCCATCTCGCCGGGGGCAACGTCATTATCTTTGTCGTCGACGACCCTCACCTGCACGCCGATATCCGGCTGACCCACCGAGGAGAGCCGCCTTTCCTCCGGGCGGCCGATGACGTCGTGGTCTTCCTTGGGTAGGTGGGTGATGGCCGGGCCGCTCTCGCTCTGGCCGTAGCCCTGCCCGAAGATAGGCCCGAAGATTTCCAGGCCCTTCTTGACCACCTCCAGGGGCATGGGCGAGCCGCCGTACCAGATGAACTTGAGGCTGCTGAAATCGTACTTTTTCAGATTGGGCACGGCCATCATGGCGATGAGGTGGGTGGGCACGATGGAGATATGGGTCGCCTTTTCTTCCTGGATGAGCTTGAGGGCGGTCTCGGCGTCGAAGCTCTTCATGATGATGTTGCAGGCGCCCATGTAAAGCAGCGACCGCACCATGGTGTCACCGGCGATGTGGAACATGGGCGAGACCTGGATATGCCGGTCGTCGGGCTGGATGCTCTGGTTGATGATGTAGGTGCGGCAGTCGTCCCAGGCCTCGCGGTGGGTGTAGACGGCGCCGCGGGGCACGCCGGTGGTGCCGCTGGTATAGATAATATAAAACCTGTCGTCCTCGTCCACGATGACGTCGGGCTCGTCGCCGGGGTACTGTTTCAGCAGGTCTTCGAGATAGTCCATGCCCTCGGCGGGCTCTTCCATGGCGACGAAATGCTCGACCCCTTTCAGCTTGGGGCGTATCGCGGCGAAGACCTTGAACATCTCCGGCCCGACGAAGAGGGTGCCGGCCTCGGAGTAGTTAATCAGGTAGTCCAGCTCCTCGGCGCCGAGGCGGGGATTAAAACGCGAGAGGACATAGCCGCCCTTCATGGCCGCCCCGTAGACGATGGCGTAGTCCAGGCAGTTCCAGGAGAGGATGCCGATGGAGTCCCCCTTCCGGATGCCCATCTTTGTCAGGGCGTGTACCAGGCTGTTCACCCTGGCGTTGTAGTCGGCGTAGTTGAGCCGCTGGCCCTCGTAGACATAGGCCTCCTTGTCCGGGCGAAGCAGGGCGTGGCGGTGAATGATGTGGGCAAAGGTGCCTATTTTATAGCGTGAGAGCTCCTGTAAGATGTTCCTTGGCATTCTCTTCCTCCATCGAGACTGGCTAACTCCGGGCGGTCCGGCAATGCGGGTACGGGCATAAAGTGGTGGGCCAACCTGGGCTCGAACCAGGGACCTCAGTCTTATCAGGACTGCGCTCTAACCAGCTGAGCTATTGGCCCACGCAAACCGCACTTAATTGTACGATGAAATTGAGGCGAAAATCAAGCTGCGGTCCGGTTTTCGTGCTGCGAAAACCGGTCTATGGCGCCGGCTCGATGGAGACGAGCTCGATTTCGAAAGTCAGCTCTTTCCCGGCCATGGGGTGGTTGGCATCCAGTGTCACGGTCGTATCCGAGACCTCGATAATGGTGCCGATAAACATGCTGCCGGTATCCGACTGCAGCGGTAATTGCAGCCCAACTACTATGTCTATGCCCTTGGGCAGCTGGTCCCGGCCCAGGACCAAAATCAGGTTTTCGTCGTAAGCACCGTAGGCCTCCTCGGGGGCCAGCGTGACGGTCTTGACCTCGCCGGCCTTCATGCCCCGGACGGCGTTCTCGAAGCCGGGAATCATGTTGCCGGCGCCGAGGACGAACTCCAGCGGCTGGCCGCGGTCGTAGGACGAGTCGAACTTGGAGCCGTCGCTGAGGGTGCCGGTGTAGTGCACGGCCACGGTATCGCCGTCCTTGGCGACGGCCTGCCCGTTGCCCGCCGGCGTGGTCTCCCCGCCGCCGCAGCCCGGCATCAATGCCGCGGCCAGTATGACGATGGGTATTAAGAGAATCCGTTTGATTTTCATAACGTGGTTGCCCCTTATCAGATTCAGCCGGGTTTCTAGGCCGCCAGCAGCTCCTTGACCTTCTCAGCGAAGGCCGGCAGCACCTTCTTCCAGTCGCCCACCACGCCGAAGCGGGCGTGCCGGAAGATATTGGCCTCGGCGTCTTTATTGATGGCCACGATGGTCTTGGCGCCGGAGCAGCCGCTCATGTGCTGCGACGAGCCGGAGATAGCCACGGCGACGTAGAGCTCCGGGGCGATTATCTTGCCCGTCAGGCCCACCTGCACCGTATCCGGCATCCAACCGTTATCGCAGGGCGGCCGGCTGGCCCCCACGGCGCCCTTGAGCAGCCTGGCCAGGGCCTCCAGCTGGGCAAACCCCTCGGCGCTGCCGATGCCCCGCCCCCCGGCGATGACCACGGCGGCGTCCTCGATTTTAATACCGGCCACCTCCTCGGTGACCCGGTCGATGACCTTCGTCCGGATGGCGGCGGCGTCCAGCCCGGCCTCGACTTTAACGATTTCGCCCTGCCGCGACGCATCCGGCGCCAGGGGCGTCATCGCCTTGGTGCGTATCGTCACCATCTGGGGGTCGGCCTGGCTGGTATAGACGGCCAGGGCGTTGCCGCCGTAGACCGGCTTGGTGGCCAGGAGGCGCTTGGAGGCGGTATCTATTTCCAGTTCGATGCAGTCCATGGTTACCGCCGCCCCCAGGCGGAAGGCCAGCCTCGGCGCCAGGTCGCGCCCCGTATCGCTCTGCCCCATGATGATAATGGCGGGGGCCGCCTGCTTGACTACCTTCTCCATGACGCTGACGTAGGCGTCCGTCCGGTAGTCTTTGAGGAGTGGGTCTTCGACCACATAGACCTTATCCGCCCCGCCGGCGAAGGCTTCCGGGGCCAGGCCGCCGACGCTGGCGCCGACGAGCACGCAGGCCAGCTCCTGACCCAGCGTATCGGCCAGCTTCCGGCCGATGCCGAGCCCCTCGGCGGTAATCGGGGCGAGGGCGTTATCCCTGGCCTCGCCGTAGACGGCTACTCCCTGGTAGTCAGCCATAGTCCTGTCTCCTCTATATTAATCAAGAAGTGTTAAAAAATTATGAATCAAACTTAGAATACCTTGGCCTCGCGGAGCTTGCCGGCCAGGGCGGCGGCCGCCTCTTCCGGGGTATCACCCTCGGCGAAGTCGCACTTGCCCTCGTGCACCGGCTGGTACAGCTTTTCAACAACCGCCCGCCGTCCCGCCGCGCCGACCTTGGCGGTCTCGAGGCCGATATCGGCCGGTTTCCAGACCACCGGCGTTATCTTCTTGGCCGCCATGATGCCCTTGATGGTGGGGTAGCGCGGCTCGCCGACTTCGTTGCTGACGGTGACCACCGCCGGCAGCGGAAGCTCGATAATGTCGTAGCCCGCCGCGGTCACCCGGGAGACCTTGAGGGCGCTGCCGGCGGCGTCTATCTGCCGGGCCAGCGTCACGCAGGGCAGCCCTAAAAGCTCGGCGATACCGGCGCCCGTCTGCCCGGCATTGGTATCCGAGGCCTCGCGCCCGCAGAGGATGAGGTCGTACTCCCCCGTTTTCTTGATGGCGGCGGCCAGGGCGATGGCCGTGGCGGCGGCGTCGCCGCCGGTATAGGCCTCGTCCTCCAGCAGTATCAGTTCGTCGGCGCCCATGGCCAGCGGTTTCTTGACCACCTCGCGCTGCAGGTTGGCCCCCAGGCTGAGAACGGTTATCTTGCCGCCACCGGCGTCCTTGAGCTTAAGGGCCGCCTCCACGGCGTACTCCCCGTAGGGGTCGATGACGAGCGGGGCGCCGCGCATCTCGGCCTTCCTGGCGGCGGCGTCTATCTTGAAGCTGCTCGGCGGGGCCTCGGGGTCGATAACCTGCTTGACACACACGATAATATTCATTTGCCTGCACTCTCTAGAGATATTTTAGACGGGGATACTCACTGAATTCCGGTCTAATTTAGCACCATCTCCGAAGCTATGTCAAACTCAGGCCGACAACGCGCGCGATGCCGGCCAGGTCGGGGTAGACCGCGACGGTGCCGGAGGGGAAGGCCTCCCGCAGCATCTCCGCCGCCGCCGCCGCCTGCCCCTGGCCCACCTCGACGAGGACGGCGCCGCCCGGCTTCAATTTACCACCGGCCTGACGGCAGAAGGCCCGGATGCCGGTAAGCCCGTCCTCGCCGCCGTCGAGGGCCAGGGCCGGCTCGCCGTCGAGGGGGCCGCCGGGCGCCATCTCCTCCCGGCGCACGTAAGGCAGGTTGGCGATAATCAGGTCGACGGGCTCGGGGAGGGGTTCCAGTATATTCCCCTGGAGAAAGGTGATTCTATCCGAAACGCCGTGTCTTTCGGCGTTTTCCCGAGCTACTGCAAGCGCACGTGGGGATATATCCGTGGCGTAGATTCCGGCCCCCGGCAGGTGCGCCGCCAGGCTCACGGCGATGGCCCCGGCGCCGGTGCCGATATCGGCGATGGTGTAATTTTCTCTGTTTTGGGCAATCTCAACGGCCTTTTCCACGAGCAGCTCGGTCTCCGGGCGGGGGATGAGGACGTGAGGGTTAACTAGGAAATCCAGCCCGTAGAACTCGCGGCGGCCGGTGATATAGGCGGTGGGCTCGCCATTGATTCTGCGCCGGATAAATTCGGCTAAGGCTGTTTCATCTTCGGGGGAAAGCTCGGCTTCGAGGCCGGCGTAGAGCCCGGCGCGGTCGGCGCCGAGGACGTGCCGCAGCAGCACCTCGCCTTCCAGGGAGGCCTCGGCGATACCGGCCCCGGAAAGGGCGCGGCGCGCCCCGGCCAGCGCCTGCCGGCGGTTCACACCTCCCGCCCCGAAAGCAGCCGGGCCTGCTCGTCGGCGGCCAGGGCGTCGATGAGGTCGTCCATCTCGCCTTCCATGAAGCGGGGCAGGTTGTGCAGGTTGCGGTCGATACGGTGGTCGGAGATGCGGTCCTGGGGGTAGTTATAGGTGCGTATCTTCTCGGCGCGCTCGCCGCTGCCCACCTGCGAGCGCCGGTCGGAGGTAATCTGCGCCTCCTGCTTCTGCCGCTCGATGTCCAGCAGGCGCGTCCGCAGCACGGAGAGGGCCTTGACCTTGTTCTGGAGCTGCGAGCGCTCGTCCTGGCAGACGACCACCATGCCGGAGGGGAGGTGGGTCATACGGATGGCGGTGGCCACCTTGTTGACGTTCTGGCCGCCGGCCCCGCCGGAGTGGAAGACGTCCACCTTGATGTCGTCCGGGTTGACATCGATATCCACCTCCTCCGCCTTGGGCAGCACGGCCACCGTGGCCGTGGAGGTATGAATCCGGCCGGAGGCCTCGGTGACGGGGACGCGCTGCACGCGGTGGACGCCCCGCTCGTACTTGAGGCGGCTGTAGGCCCCTTTGCCTTTCACCTCGAAGATGATTTCCTTGAAGCCGCCCAGGCCGCTCTCGCTCAGGCTGAGGACGTCGGTCTTCCAGCCGTGGTTCTGGGCGTAGCGGGAGTACATGCGGAAGAGGTCGGCGGCGAAGAGGGCGGCCTCGTTGCCGCCCGTCCCCGCCCTGATTTCCATGATAATGTCCTTGGCGTCGTTGGGGTCTCTGGGCAGCAGCGCCTTCCTCAAGCCCGCCTCCAGCCCGGCCTGCTCCGCCTCCAGCTTAGCAATCTCCTGCCGGGCCAGGGCGGTCATTTCGGCGTCGGTCTCGCCGTCGAGCAGCGTCCGGGTCTCGGCCAGGCTTTTACCGGCGGCCTTGTAGCGGCGGTAAAGCGCCACCACCTCCTCGATGGAGGCCCGCTCCTGCGCCAGCTCCTGAAGCTGCTTGAGGTCGGTGGCCACCTCGGGGCGGGCCATCTGCTCGTCCAGCTCCCGGTAACGTCTTTCTATTTTCTCCAGCTGCTCCTGCATCGCGCCGCTCCTTAAGAAAATTATAGCACAGCACCGGGGGCGCTCCAAGCTGCGCAAATTGACAGCCGGCGTAAAAATACACTATAATCAAGCGTGTCCGGCCTGCCCGACCCCTTCGTAAAAAACCCTCCAGAAACACATTTATAAAATCGATTTAGGAGGAACCCAGAGGATGACCATAACAGAGATACTTGCCCGCAACGCCAGGCTGACCCCCCGTTCCCCCGCGCTCATCGAGATAACGCCGAGCCGCGGCAAGCGGCGGGAGATAACCTGGGGGGAATTCGACGAGCAGGCGAACCGTGTGGCCAACGCCCTCATCGCCCGGGGCATCAAGAAGGGTGATGTCGTTATGCACCTGATGATGAACTCCATCGAGTGGCTGGCGGCCTACTTCGGTATCCTCAAGGCGGGCGCCATCGCCGCCCCCCTCAACTTTCGCTTCATCAGCCGGCAGATTAAATACTGCGTGGACATCGCCGAGCCCAAGATAATGATTCTGGACGAGAGCTTTGCCGAGCGCGTGGCGGAGATACGCGGCGAGATGCCCACCATCAAGCACTATATCTATGTCGGCGAGAAGGTGCCCCAGGGCATGGAGGCCTACGGTGACGTGGTCGCCAAGGCCTCGCCCGTGTCGCCGAAGATAGAGCTTACCGGCGAGGACGAGGCCGGGCTCTATTTCACCTCCGGCACCACCGGCGACCCCAAGGCCACGCTGCTCTGCCACCGTAGCTTAGAGCACACCGCCGTCAACGAGAACTTCTCCCACCGCGAGACGCGCAGCGACTGCTTCCTGCTCATCCAGCCCCTCTACCATACCGGCGGCAAGATGCACTGGTTCGGCAGCCTCATCGCCGGCGGCCGGGCCGTAATGCCCACCGGCGGCGAGCGCGTTACTGCCCAGCTCATCCTGGAGACCATTACCAGGGAGAAGGTGACCATCTGCATGCTGCTGGTGCCCTGGCTGCAGGACATCGTTACCGCCCTCGAACGGGGCGACCTCAAGCTCGCCGACTACGACGTAAGCTCGATACGCCTGGTGCACTCCGGGGCGCAACCCATCCCGCCGGTGCTGGTGCGGCGCTTCCTCAAGTACTTCCCCGGCATCGACTACGAGGAGAACTACGGCCTCACCGAGTCCGCCGGGCCCTGCATGCACCTGGGGCTGGAGAACTTCCGCAAGCTCGGCTCCTTCGGTTACCCGCGGCTCAATCTGGACGCCCGCGTCATCGACGACAAGGGCAACGACGTCCCGCCCGGCGGCGTCGGCGAGATGATTATGCGCGGCGCCAACATCATGAAGGGCTACTACAAGAACCCGGAGAAGACCGCCGAGGCCCTCAGGGACGGCTGGCTCTATACCGGCGACCTGGTGCGCCAGGACGAGGAGGGCTTTATCTCCTACGTCGACCGCAAGAAAGACCTGATTATCAGCGGCGGCGAGAATATTTTCCCCGTCGACCTGGAGGCGACCCTCATCGGCCAGCCCGACGTCAAGGACGTGGCCATCATCGGCATCCCCGACGACCGCTACGGCGAGGTGGTGGCCGCCGTCGTCCAGCCCAAGGAGGGCGTCACCATGACCGAGGCGGACATGCGGGCCTACTACGAGCCGCTGCTCCCCAAGTATGCCTGGCCGCGCATCATCCTCTTCGGGGACGTGCCCCGCAACCCCACCGGTAAGATAGAGAAACCCAAGCTGCGCGAGCGCTACGCCGACGTGCGCTGGGACCCCAAGAAATAGGAGTAAAAAATGGATATCAAAGACTGTGCCAAATTTGCCAACGAGAACAACCCCTGCTACCTGGCCACCGTGGAAGGCGACCAGCCCCGGGTTAGGGCCCTGGGGATGTGGTACGCCGACGAGACCGGCTTCTATTTCCAGGCGCAGACGGTCAAGGCGCTCTACAAGCAGCTCCAGAAGAATCCCAAGGTGGAGGGCTATTTCTGCACCAAGGACTTCAGCCAGGTGATGCGCGTCTCCGGGAAGGTAAAAATCATCGAAGACCTCAAAATCAGGGCCAGGTGCATCGCGGAGAGGACGTTCCTCAAGAACTTCGGCATCACCCGGCCGGACGACCCCCTGCTGGCCGTGTTCCAGATATACACCGGCGAGGCCTATTTCTGGACGATGGCCGACAGCATGAAAGAGGCGGACTTGCCCAGGATCAAGTTTTAGGGAACCCGGGCGTCCTGTCTCGATAGGGGAACAGTAAAGCAGTATCGACCCCCAATACTAGAACTTTAGATATAGGCTGGACAACCCCGGTGTTATCGTATATAATTCTTACGTGGCGAAACTCGCAAAACAGTCTAGCTACGGAAAGCAGGAGTATCAGGCTACCCCTGCTTTTATTTTTTAATTATCCAAACTAGCCGGGCGGCCCATCTCCGCCGGAGACTTGCCCCCAGGTGAACATACTAACTGTAGTTTGAGCTTAGCAAGCTTAACTAGGAAAGGGGTGAAATGCTACCAGGAATATTCTGGATTGTCCCCGCTGCCGGGGTAATCACCATCATCTTTGCCATCTTTCTCGCCAGAAATGTGCTGAAGCGCCCCACGGGCACGCCCAAGATGAAGGAAATCGGCGATATCATCTTCCAGGGCGCCTGGGCCTTCCTAAAGCGGCAGTACTCTACCATTGCCATGTACTCGGTGGCCATTGCCGTCATCATCGGGGTGCTGGTGGGGGTGCTCGGCGGCACCGAGGTAGAGCTATCCGCGCTCGATATCGGCTGGCGTACCGGCGTCTCCTTCCTCGTGGGTGCCTTCTGCTCCGGCCTGGCCGGGTTCATCGGGATGTACATCGCCGTAAAATCTAACGTCCGCTGCGCCGCGGCGGCCCAGAAGAACCTCACCGAGGCCGTCAACGTGGCCCTGCGCGGCGGTGCCGTCTCCGGCTTCCTCATCACCGCCCTGAGCCTCATCGGCGTCACGGTAATCTTCTTCGCCTACGGCGGTAATAATAACCCGGATATCGCGCCGCATCTCATCGTCGGCTTCGGCTTCGGCGCCAGCTTCGTGGCCCTCTTCGCCCAGCTGGGCGGCGGCATCTATACCAAGGCGGCCGATGTCGGCGCCGACCTCGTCGGCAAGGTCGAGAGCGGTATACCGGAGGACGACCCCCGCAACCCCGCCGTCATCGCCGACCTCGTCGGCGATAATGTCGGTGACTGCGCCGGACGTGGTGCCGACCTCTTCGAGTCCACCGCCGCCGAGAACATCGGTGCCATGATACTCGGTATCGCCGCCTACCTGGCCACCGACAACATTGCCTGGATACTCTTCCCGCTCTGTGTGCGTGGCTTCGGCATGTTCGCCAGCATGATAGGCATCTTCTTCGTGCGCGCCAAGGAGAACGAGAACGCCATGAACGCCCTCAACCGCGGCTACTTCGTCGCTATCGGCCTTTCCGTTATCGGTCTGGCCTTTACGGTCTACTATATGCTGGATAACTGGTGGCTCTTCGGTGCCGGTGTTGTTGGTATCGTCGCCAGCGTCGTTATCATCTTCATCACCCAGTACTATACCGAGGCGCGCTACAAGCCGGTGCAAGAGATTGCCGAGGCCTCCAAGACCGGCCCGGCCACCAATATCATCATGGGGATGTCGGTGGGCTTCGCCACCACCTTCGCCACCGCCCTCGTTATCGGCGTGGCGCTCCTGGCCGCCTACGCGCTGGGGGAGCAGAGCGGCGTCCCCGGCGCCGGTGCCTTCGGGACGGCCGTGGCCACCATGGGCATGCTGATGACCTGCCCCTACGTGCTCTCCATGGATACCTTCGGGCCGATTACCGATAACGCCAACGGCATCAACGAGATGGCCGGCGCCGGCCCGGAGATTCGCCGCATCACCGACCGGCTCGACGCCGTGGGCAATACCACCAAGGCCCTCACCAAGGGCTACGCCATGGTCTCCGCCGGTCTGGCCGCCTTCCTCCTCTTCCAGGCCTACCTGGACAGGGTCTCCTTCATCAAGTTCGGCGAGACGGGCCTCTATACCATCGTCGATATCGCCCGCATCGAGGTCTTCGTAGGGGCGCTGCTCGCGGCCATGATTGTCTACCTCTTCAGCGCCTGGGCCATCAAGGCCGTCGGCAAGACCGCCTCCAAGATTATCGAGGAGGTGCGCCGCCAGTTCCGCGAGGACCCCGAGATTCTCAACCCCAAAGACCCGGCCCACCCGCACGTGCCGGACTACGGCAAGGCCGTGGACATCACCACCCGCGCCGGCCTGCGCGAGATGATTGCCCCCGGGCTGCTGCCGGTACTGGGGCCGGTCGTCATCGGGGTGGTCTTCCGCTACCTGCCGGGCGGCTATGACGCCGCCATGGTGGTGGCCGCGGTGCTCATGGTGGGCACCATCGCTGGCATCATGCTGGCCTCGTTCATGAACAACGGCGGCGGCGCCTGGGATAACGCCAAGAAGATGATTGAGG
>Ga0315544_1002921_pt1 | contig 11686 bp, 17 predicted proteins | sample SalMarSW160130MG_2_FD_202543 | JGI IMG/M metagenome (GOLD analysis project Ga0315544, IMG submission 202543) | Salt marsh sediment microbial communities from the Plum Island Ecosystem LTER, Massachusetts, United States - Salt Marsh Sediment SW1601-130 ... | reverse complement strand
CTCAACCAAGAGTACGATCGTTGTCAGGAATTTATTACCCAAGAAGAAGGTGATTTTGGTAGTTTTCAATATTGTCAGGGATTTATTGAGTGGGTAAGCAAAGCTCCATTGTCTGATTAAATTCTTCCGTAGTCATCTTGAACTCTCGTTTCGTCTTCCTCGTTAGAGGGGTTTTGAGGATCAAGATGCTGCCATATTTCCGCCACTAAACCATAATTATCTTTTAAACCAATTAAACGATGTCTTTTTTTATTTGGAATTTTAATAATTTCTCCTTCTTTTTTAATCTCCATCTGTTCTTGGGGTGGAATTTCATCAGTGTCGCTTAAAAGAATTCCGACCGGGGATAATATTTTCCAGATTTCTGATCTTCTCTGATGCCATTGCCAGGAAAGACGTTGATGAGGGGCGATAAGTAATATTTTGGGGCTTAAATTTAGTGTCTGCTTTTCTATTTTAGGAAAGAATAAAGATAGAAAGAGATCTAATTTTTCCCGTTTGATATACCAGAAAGCTCCCCACGGACGCTGAAGGTCTTTTTGACTGGTTTCTAAACCTAATTTTTCTAACCAGGCTTCAATTTTTTCTACAGCTTTTTCTTTGGGGAGATTTGTCAGTTGGGGAGTTTTTATTTCTTCCATTGGCTTTCATTATAACATGAGCCTTGTTTAAAGGGGACAGGCATGATACTATTTTGAAATTAACAAGGGAAAAATGAAAAAACCTTTTTTAATTTTTGATTTTGATGGAACTTTAGCTCAGACTTTTGAAGCTATTTTGGAGATTTTAAGACCGATGGCTAAAGACGTAGGCTTAGGAGAGATTAGTAATAAAGATATTAGAGAGTTCAGAGAGAGGGGGTCGAGGCAAATGATTAAAGAGTTAAAAATTCCCTTGTTTAAAATCCCTGGGGTTAGTAAGAAAGTAAAGGAGAAACTTAATAAGGATATGACTAATTTAGATTCTCCTCTTGGTTTAAATAAAGTCCTGAAGGAACTTAAAAAAAGAAAATACAGACTAGGTATCTTAACCTCTAACTCGAAGGATAATGTTAAGAAGTTTCTGCAAAAGAATGGTCTTGACCTTTTTGAATTTATTTATTCTGATAGTAGTTTATTTGGGAAAGATAGAGTTTTGAAAAAGCTTCTCAAAGCTTTTAATTTAAAACCAGAAGAAGTTGTTTACTTTGGTGATGAGATTAGAGATGTTCAAGCGGCTTTGAAGCTAAATATTAAGATGGTCGCTGTTTCTTGGGGTTTCAATACAAAAAAAGCTCTAAAGAAATACAAACCTGCCTCTTTGATAGAAAAACCAGCTGAAATTCTGACTCTTTTTAGTGAGGCTTAAATCTGCTATCATTTTTTTATGTTCCTGAAAGAATTAATGACCTTTTTAGGTTCGATGGTTCCCATCGGTGAATTAAGAACTTCTATTCCTTTAGCTTTAAAGTCAGGTTTATCACCCTTTCAGGCTTTCTTTTGGTCGGTCTTAGGTAACATTTCAATTGGTTTTCTTCTATTGCTTATTCTTGATCCTTTATCACGTTTTTTAGAACGTCATTTCTACTTGCTTAATCGTTTTTTTAACTGGCTCTTCGAGAGGACAAGAAGGAAACATAGCCAGAAGATTGAAAATTGGGGAGCCCTGGCTTTGGTTGGTTTTGTTGCTATTCCTTTACCGATGACCGGGGTTTGGACAGGAGCTTTAGCCGCTTTTGTTTTTGGCGTTCCTTTTAAGAAAGCCTTCCCAGCCCTTATTTTCGGAGCCCTAATTGCCGGAGTAGTTGTTACTTTGGTAAGTTTGGGGGCAGTTAGCCTTAAAGAGACTTTGTTTTAAAAATGAAGACGAAAAAAATAAGGCTGAAAAACGGCCTAAGAATAAACGTTTTTGATTCTGCTTATATGAAGGGTTATAAGAATCCGACGACAATCATTTTCATTCATGGGGGAGCGGGTTCTCTTCTCAACTGGAAATATCAATTAGCTTATTTTGCCAGGAAGTATCGAACGGTTGCTTATGACTGGCGAGGTTGTGGCAAGTCTGATGATGCTACGAGTTATAACTTTGATGATCATTACCATGACTTTCTAGAACTGATCAAACTTCTTAAAGTACCACCCAAACCTATTTTAGTTGCTCACTGCTATGGTTGTTTAATTGCCAGGCGCTATACTAGCGAAAATGAAGTAGGGAAATTTGTCAATGTAAGTTTAGGAGCCCACAACGGAGTTGGTTTGTTTTTAAGGCTTCTTTTAAGTTTGCCAAAGATTATCAAGCGACCAATTTATCGTTATTTAATAACCCCTCAAAATCCTATTTTTACTAAGTTTTTTATCGCCTCTAAAAAAACACCTCTTCACAAGATAAAAGAATCTTTGACTGATGTTCGTTTGCCTTCTTTAGATTTCTTTGTCGCCCTAAAAACTTTTAGAAAAAAAGAATCCTTGAGCTGGTTAGAGAGGTGTCAGAATAAATTATTAATGATAAGTGGTCGGGAGGATAAAAGAGTTAAGCCCAGGGTAATTAGAAAGATCGAACGTTTTATCCCTGAGGCAAAAATAGAAATTGTTCAAGATGCTGGTCATATTATTCCTTTTGAAAACCCGCTCGATTTTAATGATCTAGTTGAAGACTTTATTGAGTGGAAGAAAGAATATTAAAATAAAAACTTCTTAACTTTGAATAAAATAAAGGTTAAATTTTGTGCTCTTTTTAATATCTAATTACCTTTAAATTGGTTTATTTTTGTTGAGCTTTTTTAATGAAAAAGTCTGTTAGTTCAAAAAAATATAACGCTGATTATTTTTTAAAAGACTGTGATGGAGCTGATTTTTGGCAGGAAAGTTTTGGAGCAAAATTAAATCCTCGTTTGTTTTATTCTTGGCGATTATCAGGGGTTAAGGGAGGAGAAAAAGTTTTAGATTTTGGTTGTGGTCGGGGAGAAATCTTGGTCCAGACGGCTAAGGTAAAATTAGGCTCTTGGTTTCAATTTACTTTTCTACAGCCAACATGGTTGCCTGGAGTAGGGAAGTATTTTGCTTTAGATATTTAGGGTAAGATGAGTTGACAAGTTTGCTATACTTAAAGTAATGAATAAAGGACTTCTTATTCTGCTTATCTTTTTAATGGTTATCCTCATTGCCATTACCGGCGCCCTCTTATATTGGACGGTTTTAAAAGGCGAAGTTTTAAAGCCTGCACTTGAAGGAGAGGTAACACCAACCCCAACCTTGACTCAGCCGACAGCGACGCCGACTTTAGCACCGATACCAACCGTTGAAGAAAAATCTGCCTTGGAACAGATTAAGGAGGCTTTTGCTACAAAATATGGTAAGCCTTTAGCTGATGTCAACGCTAGTATTTCTGAAAATGATGGCACCTATGCCAAAGGGGGAGTTAGTTTTGCTGGTGAGATAGCTGGCGCTTGGTTTTTAGCTTACAAAGGAACTAGTGGCTGGATTATTGTTGCTGATGGTAACGGTACGGTGACTTGTGCTTCAATTGAACCTTATAATTTTCCAACAACAATGGTTCCAGAATGCTGGGACGAGGACACGAGTGTTTTAATAACCCGCTAATTTTTTCTTCCATAATAAACCCCTAAAGACGAGTCTAAAGAATTTAATGGTGTCTAAAAATTTATTAACCTGACTTTCGTTTTCCTGATGGTAAATGGTTTTGATGGGGATATTTTTTATCTTGTAGTTGAGTAGACTTGCCTTAAGGACCATTTCCGGTTCAGTCTCAAAGTCATTGGTCTCCAATTTAATGTTCTTAATAGTCCTTCTACTTAGATAGCGAAAGCCGGATTGAACATCCTCGACTCGCTTACCGATAATTCTAGAGATAACCCACGAGGTAAAAAGATTGGTTGCCAATCTAATAAAGGGCATACCTTGGGTATTATGAAAGCGACTACCGATAATAAGATCAGCTTTGTCTCTTTTGATTTCCTTTAGGAAGTGGGGGACTTCTTTAACCTCGTGCTGATTATCAGCATCGAGAGTGATAACTCCTTGGTAACCTTTTTTTAGGATGAAATTAAGCCCTGTTTGCAATGATTTTCCTTTGCCTTGGTTTTGGGAATGAGAAAGAACAGTGATTTCTTTAAAAGTCTTAACTTTCTCCAGTGTTTTGTCGGTTGAGCCGTCGTCAACGATGATTAAATCGAGTTTAAAGGGAAGGCATTTTTTAATGACCTTCTGAATATTAGCTTCTTCATTGTAGGCGGGGATGAGGATGGCTATTTTTTCTTTCATTTTCCTTAAGAATATAATCTATTTCAAAGAATTTATCAACTTGACAAAGAATTGGAGTAAGTTTATACTACTACTTATAGAGTAGGAGTTTACTGATGTTAGGTTTAACTAAAAATATTGATTATGGCTTAGAGCTAATGATTGCTCTCGGGCGTAATTTTAAAAAGGGACCCCTTTCTTTAAGGAAGATAGCTAAGGGGAAAAAGATTCCCTATAAATTCTTAGGTAAATTAGCTTTATCCTTAAGGCAGGCTGGTTTAATTGAGGCTAAGGAGGGTAAAGGTGGAGGTTATTTTTTGACAGAAAATCCAGCTAGAATCTCCGTGGCCGAAATTGTCGAAGTTCTAGGTGGCCCAGTAGAAGTAGGTCACTGTTTTGGTTGTCCTCGAGTTGGTGTTTGTGGCCAGAAAGATATTTGGACAGAAGTTGGGGAGAAAGTTAAAGAAATAATAGAAGAAAAAAACCTCCAAGATTTATTATGAAGAAAGTTTATTTTGATCATGCGGCCACAAGTTTTGTCGACCCAGAAGTTTTAAAGGCGATGTTGCCTTTTTTTAAAGATTCTTTTGGCAATCCTTCTGAAGCCCATTTCTTAGGTCAGGAAGCGAAAAAAGCCATTGAAAAATCAAGGCAAACACTAGCCAAATTTTTTCAGGCAAAGAGTGATGAGATTATCTTTACTTCTTCGGCAACGGAATCAATTAACCTAGTTCATAAAGGTCTGATTGAGGCTTTAGAAGAGCGAAGAAAACCTCATGTTATTACTTCTCAAATAGAACATAAAGCGGTTTTAAATACCTGTCAGCATTTAGAGAATTTAGGCTTGGCAGAGGTAACTTATTTACCGGTTGATAAGTTTGGCCTGGTTAATCTAGAAGATTTGAAAAAAACAATAACTCCTCAGACGAGATTGGTAAGTATCATGTATGTTAATAATGAGGTGGGCACAATTCAGCCGCTTAAAGAAATTGGTCGTTTCTTAAAAAAGATAAACAAAGGGAGAAAAAAGAAAATCTTTTTTCATACCGATGCTACTCAAGCGATGGCCTATTTAGATTGTCGGGTTGATTATTTAAATGTCGATTTGTTATCTTTTACCGGTCATAAAATCCATGCCCCTAAAGGGATCGGGGCTTTATATATCAGAAAAGGAACCAAGTTAGTAAGACAGCAAGATGGCGGCCGGCAAGAATTCAATTTAAGAGCCGGAACAGAGAATGTTCCTTATATCGTTGGTCTAGCCAAGGCGATCTCCTTAATTGATAGGCAGAAGAACGGAGAGAAGGTAAAAAAACTCACCAAAAATCTCACTGACCAACTCTTAAAGGTTCCTGGGGTAAGCCTTACCGGACATCCTCTTTCAAGAGCGCCTCATATTGTTTCTTTGGTCATTGAGAATGTTGAGAGCGAATCGATGCTCCTTTTACTTTCTGATAGAGGCATTGCTGTTTCAGCGATGTCAGCCTGTAGTTCTGATCTTTTAAAGCCCTCTCATGTTTTAGAAGCAATGCAGATTCCGAAGAATCTTTTAAATAATGCCCTTAGATTTTCCCTAGGAAAGAATAATACCGAGGAAGAGATTAATTACGTTGTTAAAAATTTTAAAGAGGTTGTTAGTTACTTAAGAAAGCTAGCCCCTAAATTATAGAAAGGTTTAAATGCCAGCTTTTGATAATCTTTATTCTAAAAAAGTCATGGAATATTTTCGTCACCCTCGTAACATGGGTGAGATGAAAGATGCCGATGGTACAGGGACTTCAGGAAGTCCTGTTTGTGGTGATGTCTTGCGTTTGTTTATTAAGGTTGGCCAGAAAGGTCAAGAAGAGTTTATTAAGGAAGCTAAATTTCAAACTCTAGGCTGTGGGGCAGCCATTGCCAGTTCCAGTATTCTGACGACAATGATTAAAGGTAAAAGTTTAAAAGAAGCCAAGAAGATTACCCAGAAAGAAATTATTAAGAATCTAGGCGGATTACCGCCAGCCAAACTTCATTGTTCTCTCTTAGCTTCGCAAGCCCTGGAGAAGGCGATTAAGGATTATGAGAATAAAAAGACTTAGTCTGCTTGTTTGAGTTTCAAGATATTGTTAATATAGAGAAAGAAAGGTGGTGATTCTGGTGAAAGCCAAAAAGGAAAAATGGCAGAAGTTTGCCCAGTTTCTAATGAGCTTATCCCTTTTGTCTGTTTTTGCGGCGACTTGGGGGTTTCTCTTTTCAGATATCTGGTTGGCTTCGACACAATGGCTTTTGATTGCTGCTGTCTTGGCCGCTTTTAGCTTATATATCAAGATGGAAAACTAAAAATGATTTTTGTTAACTTTAAAACCTACCAGAAGGGGAGTGGGGATTCGGCCTTAATTCTGGTTAAGGAATGCCAAAAAGTTGAAAAAGAAAGAGGGATAGAAATAATTCCTGTTGTTCAGACTGTAGACTTGAGACTTCTTAAAGATTTTAACGTTTTTGTCCAACACGTTGATGATATTGATTTTGGGCCTAATACAGGTGAGGTTTTACCCCAGGCGGTTATCGAAGCGGGCGCTAGAGGAACCTTGTTAAATCATTCGGAGAATAAAATTCCTATTGAGGTTATTGGTTCAACCATTCAAAAAATTAGGAATCTCAAGAGTGATTTCAAAGTCTTAGCTTGTTGTGAGTCTCTAGATGAAGCCCAAGAGATTAGTCAATTTAGGCCTGATTTTTTGGCTTACGAAGCACCAGAATTAATTGGTAGTCAGACATCTATTTCTCAGGCTAAGCCAGAGGTTATAAGCGAGTTTACCAAGGTCATTAAGGAAATTCCCGTTTTAGTTGGGGCTGGTATTAGGGAAAGAGAGGACGTCAGGAAAGCTTTAGAGTTGGGGGCGAAGGGAGTTTTGGTTTCTTCAGATTTAGTTTTGGCTGATGACTTTAGGGATCAATTAATAGATTTAGTTAAGGCTTTTAAAAAATGAGAACTAAGATAAGATATAAAATTTGTGTCTCTGGCGGTTCGAAGGGGAAAAATGCCCAGAAAGCCTTTCCTTTGGCTAGGAGGGTAGGTCAGGAAATTGCCAAAAGGAAGCACATCTTAATCACCGGGGCAACAACTGGGATTCCTTTTGAAGCGGCCAAAGCCAATAAGGAAGCTGGGGGTGATAATATTGGCTTTTCTCCTGCTGGCAGTGATATCGAACATCAAAATAAATTTCGTCTCCCCCTAGATCCGAAGATCTTCGATCACATTATCTATACGGAATCAGGCTATACCGGCAGGAATGTCTTGATGGTTCGTAGCTCTGATGCGACGATTATCATTGATGGCCGTATTGGCACCCTCAATGAATTTACTTCAGCCTTTGAGGAAGAGAAAGTTGTTGGCGTTTTAGAAAATTCAGGAGGGATTGCTGATCAAATAAAAAATATTTTAAATGTCGCTCAAAAGGGCTATGGGAAAGTTGTTTTTTCCCCTGATCCTACGGATTTATTAGATAAGGTTATTGCCAAAATTAAGGAAACAAAAAAGAAAAAATGAAACTGCCTCGAATTAATGAATTAAAAGTATCCTCAAAAAGAGTTCTTTTGAGAACTAATTATGATATTCCTCTAAAGAAAAAAGGCAATAAGATAGTTGATACGACGCGGATTGATGAATCTTTACCGACAATTGAGTATCTCCTGAAGAATAATGCCGAAGTGGTTATCATTTCTCACCTTGGTCGGCCTAAGGGAGAAATAGTTCCTTCTTTAAGTTTAAAACCTATTGCTGAATATTTAGGTGAGCTTTTAGAACAAGAGATCCCCTTAGTGACGGAGATTGAGAAACTTTCTGAACAGAACGAGAGTCTTGTTCTTTTAGAAAATTTACGCTTTTTTAAGGGAGAAGAAGATAATGATTCTGAATTTGCTTTGAGGCTTTCCCAAGAAACTGACCTTTTTGTTAATGACGCTTTTGCCTGTGCTCATCGTTCTCATGCTTCAGTGGTCGGTTTACCTCGTCTTTTACCAACCGCCTTTGGTTTTGATTTTCTTAAGGAGATAAAGACTTTATCTTGGTTAAGAAAGGAAGCTAAGCGTCCTTTGACGATTATCTTAGGTGGGATTAAAAAAGGCAAGTTGGCTAAGGTCGGAAGTTTAGCTCGCTGGGCCGATCATCTTTTAATTGGTGGTAAACTAGCCTCTTTGACAGACGATGATTTACCAGAGAACGTTTTTAAAGCGGAGTTGAATCCGGAAAATAAAGATATTAGACTGGAATCAGTAGAAGAATTTGGGAAGATTATTAAGAAAAGCAGAACTATTGTTTGGGTTGGGCCAATAGGAGCTTTTGAAGAAGAACAATTTAGTCAGGGGACTAAGAAATTGGCAGAGCTAATTGTTAAGACAGAGGCTTTTACGGCTATCGGCGGTGGAGATACAGAAGCGGCCTTAAGTAAGTTTGGTTTAGAGAAAAAAGTTAATTTTATTTCTTCTGGCGGAGGGGCGATGCTAGAGTTTTTAGCTGAAGGCACTTTGCCGGCTATTGAGGCATTAAAAAAAGAAAATGATTAAGATCGGTATCAATGGGTTTGGTCGCATAGGAAGAATTACTTTGAGAGCGGCTATTACCAAATATTTAAGTGAAATTAAAGTTGTCGCCATCAATACTTCAGGTTCGATGGGGATTGAGGGTTGGGCTCATCTTTTCGAATTTGATAGTGTCTATGGGAAATTTAAAGGTCAGGTGAAAATAGAAAAAGGAAAGGGAGATGAGATTGACGTTTTGGTGGTTAATAATCAAAAGATTCCTCTTTTAGGACAGCGTGATCCTAATTTAATTCCTTGGCAAAAATATGGTGTTGATTTAGTCTTAGAAGCAACAGGAGTTTTTAGAGATCGCAAATCAGCCTCGGCTCATTTTAAAGGCGGGGCTAAAAAGATTATTGTTTCGGCTCCAGCCGAAGGCATCAAGACTTTTATTATGGGCGTAAACCACGAGGATTACAAAGGGGAATTGATTATTAATAATGCTTCTTGTACCACCAATTGCGTCGTCCCGGTGACGAAGATTATCAAGGATGAATTTGGCATTCAGAAAGGAATGATCAATACCATTCATGCTTATACGGCCAATCAAAATGTAGTTGATAATTCTCATGAAGATTTGAGGCGAGCCAGGGCCGCCGGAGCAAATATTATTCCCACAACGACGGGAGCAACGATAGCGACGACAGAGGTCATTCCTTCCCTAAAGGGACTTTTTAGTGGTTTAGCTTTTAGAGTCCCTGTTCTTTGTGGCTCAATTACTGATTTTACTTTTTTGACAACAAAACGAACTTCTGAAGAAGAAGTGAAGAAAGCTTTTAAGAAAGCGGCCTTAGGAAAATATCGGAAGATCATTGAGGTTACGGAAAAACCATTAGTTTCTTCAGATATTATTGGTAACTCTGCTTCGGCGATTGTTGATCTTTCTCTATTGGAGGTTATTGATGGTGATATGATACGGCTTGTTGCCTGGTATGATAATGAATGGGCTTATTCTTGTCGTTTACTTGAGGAGGCGATATGGATAAACGAACATTAGCTAAATATCTGGATTTTGCCAATCATCATCAGGATGCCACTTTAAAAGAGATTAAAGAACTCTGTTCTTTGGTGAGGAAATATGGTTTTCACTCTGCCTTTGTTAATCCCTGCTATTTAAAAGAAGCTAAGGAATATTTAGGTGGCCAGGCCAGACTGGGGACGGTCATCGCTTTCCCTTTGGGTCAGGAAAGCAAAGATATCAAACTCCTTTCAGTCATGGAAGCCCTGAATAGAGGCGTTGATGAATTAGATGTTTCCATGAACGTTGGTTTCTTTAAGAGCGGCAGAGAGGATGATTGTCTAAAAGAAATGGAAGCTATTGTCGAGATGGTAAGAACGAGAAAACCAAAGGCTTTGGTTAAATTTATCATTGAGACAGGCTTTTTAACGGAGAAAGAAATTAAAAAAGCTTCTTTGTTAGTTTTGAAATCAGGGGCCGATTTTGTCAAGACTTGTTCTGGCATGGGACCAAGAGGAGCAAGTTTAGAGGATGTCGATTTGATCAGGGAAGCGGTGAAAGATAAAATTAAGATTAAGGTTGCCGGAGGAGTAGATACCTATCAAGAGGCAATTAGCTTTATTGAAAAAGGAGTTGATCGTATTGGGACTTCCCAAGCGGTCAAAATTATTAATGACTGCCCATGAGATTTTACAGAAAGCTAAGGATGAGGGTTTTGCCCTGGGGGCTTTTAATGCCGGTAATTTAGAGATCGCCAAGGCCATTATTCAGGCGGCTGAAAGCCAGAATTCACCCTTGATTATCGAGACTTCAAGTGGAGAAGCCGAACATTTTGGGCAGAAGAATTTTTTAGATGTTATTAAAAACGCCAAAGAAGAAAACAATCTGCCCTTGTTTACTAATTTAGATCATGGGCCAGGCTTAGAGGAGTGTCAGAGAGCTATAGAGTTAGGTTATGATCTAATTCAGTTTGACGGTTCGGTTTTGCCGCTTGAAGAGAATATTAAAATTACCAAAGCCTTGGTTCAGCAGGCTCATGAAAAAGGTATTCTAGTAGAGGCAGAGATTGATAAGATTCTAGGTGAGTCTCAACAGAATGATGAGGCTTCAGAGTCAGTACAGGCAAGGGCCAATTACACTGACCCGGATAAGGCCTTTGATTTTGTTTCGCAGACAGGTTGTGATCTTTTGGCTGTTTTTGTTGGTAATCTTCATGGGGTTTATCGGGACACGCCAAAGTTAGATTTGGATCGTTTGAAAATTCTCGCTCAAAAATTACCCTGCTTTTTGTCGCTTCATGGTGGCTCAGGTTTATCAGAGGACGATATTCAAAAAGCGATCCAAGTAGACAGAGTGGTTAAGATTAATGTCAATACAGAGTTAAGATTAGCTTACAAGGAAACATTAGAGAATGTTTTACGGGGTTCAGATGAGGTAGCTGTTTATAAACTTATGCCGCCGGTTATTGCCGCCGTCCAAAAGATAGTTGAGGAGAAAATTCAATTATTTAGAGGTTTTTCAAGAGAGATCCCGGAAGAATCAACAAAGGTAATTAAAGAAGATGAAATATGATGTTATTAGTTTCGGCTCAGCGATTTTAGATGTTTCTTTAAAGTCGTCGGAGATAAAGATTGTCGACTCGAAAGATTTTTTTTCCAAAAAAGCTTTAATGCTTCCTTATGGCCTTAAGGCTGGAGTCGAGGAGTTGACTATTTCTTCCGGAGGGGGAGGAACCAATACCGCTATCGGTTTGTCGCATTTAGACTTAAAGGTGGCCATTGTTGCTCGCTGTGGTTGGGATTTTGCTGGTCGAATCATCCGTCAAGAGCTTAAAAAGGAAAAGGTTTCTGATGAGTTTTTAGTTCAAATTGAGGGAGAAAAAACAGACTATTCGACCATTTTAATTGGTCCTGATGGGAACAGAACAATT
>Ga0315544_1002917_pt1 | contig 11701 bp, 10 predicted proteins | sample SalMarSW160130MG_2_FD_202543 | JGI IMG/M metagenome (GOLD analysis project Ga0315544, IMG submission 202543) | Salt marsh sediment microbial communities from the Plum Island Ecosystem LTER, Massachusetts, United States - Salt Marsh Sediment SW1601-130 ... | reverse complement strand
ATGCCTGCTTCCAGTGGAGTACCAGGTCCTGGAGAGACGACGATATGGCTAGGGGCTAGCTCTTCAATTTGTGCCAAAGTTATCTTGTCATTGCGATAGACCACTGGTTGCCAGCCCAGTTCCCCCAGGTATTGGGCGAGGTTGTAAACAAAGGAATCATAGTTGTCTATTATCAGTACCATTTTTAAACTTGTTGCCACGATAGAATAGCCCTGCTTCTCCCAGTGTTGTTAATTCCTTAGTGCTGAATTATATCTTCCCCTAGTTGTCATTGACAAATTTGTCTTTGGCGTTTATCCTATTCATCGTTGTTTCCTTGTAAGTACCTGTCTGCTGTGCGGGCACAGGCAGCCTTTTTTGATGCCGATATTATTTGCTGTATCATAACTGAAAAGGGACACATTGGCTAGGACTTCAAAGACTATGTGACTCTATTGAGGGAGAGAATTATGGAAAAGGTCATCATTTTCGACACTACCTTACGAGATGGTGAGCAAGCTGCGGGAGCGAGCTTGAACCTCCAGGAGAAGCTGGAAATAGCCAGGCAGTTGGATAAACTTGGCATTGATGTTATTGAAGCGGGTTTTCCTGCCAGTTCAGTTGGAGAGTTTGAGGCTATCAGCCTTATTGCCCGGGAACTTAAGCGTCCCACAATTTGCGCTCTGACCCTTGCCAGTATTGAAGCCATAGACAGAGCCTGGGAGGCAATTAAAGAAGCCAAGCATCCCAGGATTCATGTTTTTCTTTCAGCCTCAGACATTCATCTTGCTCACCAGCTAAGGAGGAGTCGGGAGGAAGTTCTAAAGATGTCTCAGGAAATGGTGGCTCGAGCAAAGAGTTATTTAGATGATGTTGAGTTCTCACCGATGGATGCCAGTCGTGCTGACCCTGCTTACATCTACCAGATTCTGGAGGCAGTGATCAACGCCGGAGCAACCACGGTCAATATTCCCGATACTGTGGGCTATGCTACCCCCCAGGAATTTGGCGGCTTAATCCGGGGCATACTGGACAATGTGCCTAACATCGACAAGGCTGTAGTTAGCGTACATTGTCATAATGACCTGGGGTTGGCCGTGGCTAATAGTCTCGAGGCAATAAGGATGGGTGCGCGGCAGGTTGAATGTACCATTAACGGCATCGGTGAGAGAGCGGGCAACGCTTCTCTAGAGGAGATTGTCATGGCTCTAAAGACTCGCCAGGATTTCTTCAACCTCATCACCAATATTGATACGGCTCAAATTTACCGGACAAGCCGTCTGGTTAGCGAGATGACTGGTTTTCCCGTCCAGCCTAACAAAGCTATCATTGGGGCAAATGCCTTCCGCCATCAGTCAGGTATCCATCAAGATGGCGTGCTCAAAAAGTCTATCACTTACGAAATTATGGACCCCAGATCGGTGGGCATCCCTTCGAGCGCTCTGGTGCTGAGTAAGGTGAGTGGCAGACATGCCTTCAAGGAAAGACTATCCGAGCTTGGCTACACTTTAAGCGAAGAAGCCTTAAACCGCGCCTTTCAGGGTTTCAAGAGGTTAGCGGATAAGAAAAAGGAAATCACAGACCGGGATATTGAGTCTCTGATAGCCGAGGAATTACGCACTGTTACCGAGGTGTACCATCTTGACCATGTTGAAGTTTCTTGTGGTGACCATAGCCTCCCTACGGCAACAGTTAGACTTATCGGTCCAGATGGACAGAGTTTGGCCGATGCTGCTTTGGGCACAGGTCCTGTGGATGCCGTATACAAAGCTATCAACCGCATAGTGAAGATACCTAATAGACTCACGGAGTTCACCGTTAAATCGGTTAGTGAGGGGATTGATGCCATCGGGGAGGTTTTGATACGAATAGAGAGCGAGGGTGTAACATATACCGGGCGTGGTGCTTCCACTGACATCATTGTTGCCAGTGCCAAGGCGTACATGAATGCCCTGAATCGTTTGTTGGCGGCAAAAAGGGGGGGTAGTAATGTCGAAGGCAAAAATTAAGCTCTCTGAAATCTTCTGAACACGCAGGTGATGAATTTGAGTTCCTTGCTAGAAATGACATTGAGGTTTTTGTTGGCTACTGCCTTGGGGGCAGGTATCGGTTATCAGCGGGAGCGGGCAGGCAAGGCAGCGGGATTGCGTACGCATATATTAGTTAGCGCCGGGGCAGCCCTTTTCACCCTGGTATCTATATACGGGTTCGGCGGTGCGGTGGTTGACATCTCTCGAGTTGCCTCTGGAGTGGTAATTGGAATTGGTTTTATCGGCGCTGGCGTTATTCTCCGTGGCACACGTGAGAAAGAAGTGGCAGGGCTAACCACGGCAGCCACCATCTGGATGACTGCCGCCATAGGTCTAGCTGCCGGGGCAGGAATGTATTTGGTCTCCGTTATAGCAACTGCGGTCGCTGTAGGTATTCTGCTGCTCCCCAAGGTTCGTGGCTAAGAAAGTCATTGAGAGCAGAGCGAAGCAATCTCAATGAGAGCGCCGGTTCAGGAATTTTAACGGCGCTCCCGGCGAAGTGACATTTGTCATGCTCAAAATTTTACATACCGCCGATATTCACCTCGGGGCGAAGTTCTCGGGTCTAGGAAACAAGGGTGCCTCTCAACGAGAACAGTTGAGAACTACATTCAAGAACGTCATAGCCACTGCAATAGATGAAAGGGTGAACATCGTTTTAATTGCCGGAGACCTATTCGATGCTAACCAACAGCCACAAAGAAATATAGATTTGGTAGTAGAGCAATTTAATTTGCTTGGGTCAAATAATATTCCAGTCTGCCTTATCCCTGGCACGCATGATTCTTTTGATTCCTCGTCAATTTACAGAAAAGTTGACTTTGAAGGGAAATGCTCCAATCTAAAAATTTTTGCTGATGAAAATATATCCTACAAGGAGTATCCAGGCCTCGATTTAACGGTATATGGGAAGCCAAATCTAAGTAACAGGTCCTACGTAAGCCCACTGAAAGGACTCAAGCGCTCGACCTCAAGTAAGTTTCATATCGCTATGGCTCACGGGTCGCTCTATATCCCGGAAAGGATAGCGGAGGATGACCACGTCTTCAGGCTTGAGGAAGTTAAAGCCAGTGGCATGGACTATCTGGCGCTGGGGCACTGGCACCGGGTCTATGCCTGTTTGGAGAAGCCTCCAGCCTGGTATTCCGGCCCGCCGGAGTGGATACCTGACCAAAGAGAAAGAGGTGCTGTGCTTTTAGTTAGCTTTTCGGACGCTGGTGAGGTCGAGGTTGAGCCCAAAATGCTCGGGCTCCGTGACTATGGTGAATTAGAGATAGATATAGGTGAAATACAAGACATGGCGAGGCTAAAAGCGAGAATCTCCGAGGGGGCAAATCAGAATTTGGTAAGAAAAGCCATTATTAGGGGGCTTCGCGATGCCGAACTTATAATAAATCCTGAAGAATTGGAAGCTGAATTAGGGGAGAAATTTTTTCATCTCAAGCTTGATAATCAAACTCACGTAAAATTAGAAGAAATTTCAGAATCTACTTATGAAGGACAATTAATAAAGGCGAAGTTTATCAAATTGATGAACGAAAAAATCGCGAGTTCCGAAGGGAAGGAAAAGGAAATAGCGGAAAGTGCTCTTCAGTACGGCATACTCTTTCTGGATGGCAAGGAAGTCTAATAATGTGGCTAAAGAGGATCGAGCTCAAAAATTTCAAGCGGTTTCCTGATTTTCCAGCCCAGTTCAGCCCCGGGATAAATGTGGTCAAGGGCCCGTTAAATGAAATGGGAAAGTCCACTCTGCTTCAGGGGATAGTCGCTGCCCTCTTTTATGATGTGAAGAGCGTCAAGAAAGAGGTTAAGGATTGCGTTTCATGGGGTTCGGATAGACAATATGAAACCATTGTGGAATTTGAGGAGAAAGGAAAAATATATTCACTATACAAGGATTTTGAAAAAGGGGTTGTCAGCTTTATCGGGCACAATACCGGAGAAAAACTTGATACGTCCAAGAGAGTTTCGGGAAAGATGAAAGATCTCTTAGGGACTGACTCTGATGAATTTTTCTCCTTAACCTCCTGTATTTACCAAGACCAAGTAAAGGAAATATCAAGCGGCAAGAAGCAGATAAGTGATAGCTTAGAGGAAGTGGTAACCGGGGGAAAAGAAGGCATCCTTGCCTCTCAAGCTGTGAAGAAGCTAGATGACAAAATCTCTGAGATGAGGAAGGGATTGGATAGGCCAGCGAAGATCAACGGCAGCTTGGCATCCCTGACGAGACAATTGGAGAACCGTTTACAGGAATATACTGACATTGAAAACGAGGTCTCAAAAGGTGAGGCTCAAAAAATCGAGCTAGTGGAGGTAGACAAGCAGCTTGCTGAGGCCAAAGAAAAATATGAAAACTCCAAGGCTTTGTTGGAGAAGAATAAACAGCGTAAAGAAATCGAAGCATCTGTAGGAAATCTCAAACAGAAATATGATGAGGTGGAAGAGCTACTTAGTGGGGTAAATGGACTAATGACCAAGCTTGAAAGGGCAAACGAGGCACTTAGATCAATTGAAGGATTTGAAAATGAGCAACAGGTCTCGGAATTTGGAAAGGGGCTGGATGCAATCCAGAATAGACGTGGGGATATTGAGAAGCATCTAGCTATGAGAAAAGAAGAGGTAACTGAGACGAAAGAAAATCTGGACAGAAGAAAACCCCTTAGATTTCTCGGTTCTGGGAGGGGCATAGCTACTTCGATAATAATATTGACAGGTGGGATAATTGGAACCTTGGTTGGTCCCTTATACCTCATGGGGTTGATAATTCTGGGCGCAGTTCTTCTTGCCATAACTACGAAGGCGAGAACTGCCCTCATCCGAGACAAGACCAACATTTCGGGTATTGACAAGCGCATTGAAGAAATGAAGGAAGCTCTCGGGAAACTTGGCGAGCAAGAGAAGGAATTGCTGGCTAAAGCTAAATGTAGCACGGTTGTTGATTTCGATAAGAAGGAAAGGGACTTTAAATTTTGGCTTAAAGAGAAAGGGAGCTTAGAAGCTCAGCTAAAGGGGATGTTGAGGGGCAAGACGGTCGAAGATTTCCAAAAGCAAAAAAGAGAAATAGCGAGGGATTTAGAGGGTAAGCAGGCGAAACTTACCGATGATTTGACAGCAACAAGCTTGAGCCCGGAAGAATATATCGAACTAGAAAGGAAGGTTCAGAGTTTAGAGGAAACACAAGCTAAGCTTGTAGACCGTAAAAAATACTGTGAGGCGGTCATTGAGCTAGCAAAAGAAAAAGGGATTGATGCCGAAAAACAAATTAGGCTAAAAGAGGACTTGGAAAGTCATCAAGAAGCTTTGGAGCAAGAAGAAAGAAGGGTGAAAATCTATGAGTTAGCCAAAGACTTCATATCTAAAGCGAGAGACGAGGCTCTTTCTTCAATCACCGATATTTTAAAGGAGGGAATCCAAGGATATTTTGAAATCTTCACAAGTGGCAAATATAAGCGAGTGGAGATCAATAAAGATAACAAGGGTAATTTAGAGTTCTGGGTATATTCAGACGAGAAAGGCGGCCTTGCCAGGCCCGAAGAGTTAAGTGGAGGTGTGATTGATGAGTTCTATCTGGCATGTCGGCTTGCCCTGGCAGAGTTGATATTTGGCGATAAGAAGCCACCTTTGATATTGGATGACCCTTTTGTTAATTTTGACTCTGTCCGTCTGGCTAATACGCTAAACTTTTTCAAAATGCAGGCCTCGGATTATCAAATCATCATATTCACGTTGAGCGATTTATATGATAAGGTAGCTGATAACATTATTTTGTTAGATGAAAAGAAGAGTCTTTTATGATGAACTTAACACTCATCATAACAAGCGTGGTTTCTATGATAGGCAGCAAAGAATGAGAGGTAAATAGTATGGAGTTCGATATAGCAGTTTTACCCGGCGATGGTGTTGGCCCTGAGGTAATAACACAGGCGCTAAAGGTCTTACAGACCGTGGGTGAGAAATTCGGGCATAGCTTCCGACTTCAAGATGGTCTCATAGGTGGCGTTGCCATAGATGCTCTGGGCACAGCCCTCAGCGATGAGACCTTGAAGATGTGTAAACAATGTGACGCAGTGCTGCTCGGCGCGGTTGGCGGTTCTAAATGGGATGACCCTCAAGCCAAAATTCACCCTGAAGACGGGCTTCTGGCTTTGCGTAAAGGGCTGGAGCTGTTTGCCAATTTGCGCCCCGTGAAAATTTTCCCTATGCTGGTGAATTCTACGAATCTTAAACCGGAGGTGGTTAAGGGGGTTGACCTGGTGGTGGTTAGAGAGCTTACAGGCGGACTCTACTTTGGTCAGCCCAAAAAGCAATGGCGAACTCCGGAGGGAAGGCAGGCTGTTGATACCATGGCTTATTCCGAGATGGAAATTGAGCGCATATTAAGGGTCGGTTTTGAGGTGGCTCGCAGCCGCCGTAAAAAGCTAACTTCGGTGGACAAAGCCAATGTTCTCCAGTCATCCCGGCTATGGCGGCAGATTGCTATAGAAATTTCTGCCGATTACCCCGATGTTGAGCTTCAGCATATGCTGGTTGATGCCTGTGCTATGAGGTTTATTCAGCGTCCTGCTGAACTGGACGTCTTGGTTACTGAAAACATGTTTGGTGATATTCTCACCGATGAGGCTTCAATGCTGGCTGGCTCTATGGGCATGCTCCCTTCTGCCAGCCTGGCAGGAGTTCCCGGGGGGAAAACCTTCGGCATGTATGAGCCAATCCATGGTAGCGCTCCCAGTCGAGCGGGACAAAACCTGGCTAACCCTATTGCCACTATTTTGAGCGTAGCTATGATGCTTCGCTATTCCTTTGCCCTGGAGACCGAAGCCCAGACTGTAGAAGATGCCGTCCTCGCTGCTTTAGAGAAAGATTATAGAACTTACGATATAATGTCGGAAGGCAAAATTCGGGTGGGAACAAAGGAGATGGGAGATTTTATTGCTCAAAAAGTGAAAGGTTAAAGGAATTTTCAATGGCAACAGTGCAGCTTTATGATACTACTCTAAGGGATGGTGCCCAGCAAGAAGGGATTTCTTTGTCTGTCGAGGACAAGCTCAAGATTTGCCAGAAGCTGGATGAACTGGGCATTGACTTCGTAGAGGGTGGCTGGCCAGGTTCTAACCCTAAGGATACCGAGTTCTTCGCCCAGGCACAAAATTTGCGCTTGGCCCATTCGACCCTGGTCGCCTTTGGCAGCACCAGGCACGCGAATTCTCAGGCGGAAAAGGACCTTAATCTCCAGGCCTTGCTTCAAGCCAAAACCAGGGTGGCTACTATTGTAGGAAAAGCCTGGGATAAGCAGGTAACCCGGGTTCTGGAAACAACGCTGGAGGAAAACCTCGGCATGATTACAGATTCCATAAGTTACCTCAGGTCAAAAGGGCTCAGGGTTTTCTTCGATGCCGAGCACTTTTTCGACGGATATAAGGGTAACCCTGAATATGCCTTGCAGGTGGTTGTGACTGCGGCTAAAGCCGGTGCGGAATGCGTGGTTCTCTGCGATACCAATGGCGGTAGCCTGTCACGACAGATAACGGAAGCTATTAAAGCTGTTCAAAAGGCAAGCCATGTTTCTTTGGGCATTCACACCCATAATGATGCCGAACTTGCCGTGGCTAACTCCCTGGCTGCTATGGAAGCGGGAGTTATTCAGGTTCAAGGAACCATGAATGGCTATGGGGAGCGCTGTGGCAATGCCAATCTGTGTTCCGTCATACCAACTTTGAAACTTAAGATGGGCATCGACTGTGTTACTGACGAGCAGCTAAGCAAGCTCAGCGATGCCTCCCGCTATATATCAGAACTGGCTAATATGCCTCATTATGACCGGCTTCCCTATGTAGGCGATGATGCCTTCACGCATAAGGGTGGGATTCACGTATCAGGCTTAATCAAATGGGAAGATAGCTACCAGCACATAAACCCGAATCTAGTGGGCAACCGCCCGCATGTTGTTGTTTCCGAGCTGGCCGGGAAAGGAAGTATTATCTTTAAAGCTAAAGAGCGTGGACTACCTGTTCCTAAAGGCAAAGAGATTGAGAAGGTGCTGGAGCAAATTAAGTTATTAGAGAAGCAGGGTTTTCAATATGATGTCGCCGAGGCGTCCTTCGACCTTTTGCTCCGCCGGGCTCAGCCGGACTATCAGCTACCTTTTGAGCTGGTTGACTTTATAATCGTGGTGGAGAAACGGCGCCGACCACCCACCAGAGGAAATCAAGAAGAGTCATTGTCGGAAGCCACTATCAAGGTCAGGGTGGATAACAAGGTAGTGCATACGGCTGCTGAGGGTGATGGCCCGGTCAATGCCCTCGACCAGGCTCTGCGCAAAGCTTTACTCCAATTCTATCCTCACTTGACTGACGTAAAACTTATTGATTATAAGGTGCGCATCCTCGAGGAAACCGCGGGCACTGCATCGCAGGTGCGGGTGCTCATTGAATCCAGCGACGGCAGGGAAAACTGGCGAACAGTAGGCAGCTCCACTAACATCATCGAAGCCAGCTGGCTGGCCCTGGCCGACAGCATCGAATACTGGCTGATAAAACAGGCTGGGATTGCAAAGAGCTGATTATAGTTAGTGGGGTAGCAAGTCATCATGGATAAACCAATGTCCAATTTTGATTTTCAATTTATGTCGTTGGGCTACCAATTTCGCGATTTCTTCTTGCCCCGCAAGAATATCTTAGGGGAGGTGGGTATAAAACCGGGATTTCATGTGCTTGATTATGGTTGTGGACCCGGGGGTTACATAATCCCCCTGGCAGAATTGGTAGGCAAATCAGGGAAAGTTTATGCGCTGGATATCCATCCGTTGGCAATTCGTAAAGTCCAGGATATCGCCTCAAAAAAGCGACTGGCGAACGTGGAAACCATTCTTTCCGATTGCCAGACCGGGTTGCCGGATAATACCTTGGATGTGGTTCTATTGTACGATGCCTTTCACCACTTGAGCGACCCAGACGTGGTACTGAAGGAGTTACATCGAGTATTGAAACCAGATGGAATCCTATCCTTCAGTGACCACCATATGAAGGAAAAGGAAATAGTGGCTGAGGTAACAAAGAGCAGATTGTTCAGGCTGTCGCGAAAAGGCCAGAGAACGTATACTTTCTTGAAAGAGGAAAAGTAATAGGTGACTTCTCACAACTGCAGTATAAGAGGATTAATGTCTTACGGCGCACCCCAGCTTTTTTGCTTAAATAGTACTGGGTAATAAATTCTTAGTGCCAACCCCTGTCCCGCTAGGCGGATAAAAACCCTCCATCAACAGGTATAAGTGCTCCGTGAACATAACTGGACAAATCGCTGGCAAGTACCACAGCAATACGGGCCACTTCATCTGGCTGTCCGCCTCTTCTCAAGGGCAATCTCATTGCAAGCTCTATGCCAGTCTTAAGTGGGCCCGTCTTAAACCGGGCAACTTCTTTGGCGACGGCCTTTGTTCCCGGAGTCGTTATGCCTCCTGGCAAAATTACATTTATTCTGAAACCATTTCTGCCGTACTGTTTGGCCAGAGCTTTTGTCAGGGCAATAACTCCTGTCTTGCTAATGTCGTAGGGAATCAAATCTTCTGCGATAGGCACAATGGCTTCAATAGAACCGATATTTATAATCACCCCTCCTCTCTTCAATCTCTTCCTTATCATATACTGGCACATCAAAAGAGCAGATCTTAAATTTATATCTATTACCTTCTTAAGGAAAGCATCATCTACTTCTAGGAAATTCTTGAAAGGGTATATTCCGGCGTTATTTACTAGTATGTCAGGCTCTTTTCCATTTAATGCTTCCCACAGAGCATCTATTTCCTCTTCCCTGGCAAGATCCACTTTATGAATGTCTATTTCCGACTCGAACCGTGCAAGCTCCTTTTTTACGAGTCCCAGTCCTTTGATGTTCATATCTACGAGGTCTAAATCCGCACCCGCTTCTGCAAACCTGTAGGCCATTGCCCTGCCGATACCAACGGCAGAGCCGGTAATCAAGGCTCTCTTCCCTTTCAAGGAGATAAGTTCAGATAAAGACTTCAATGCTTTCATAGCGCCAAACTATTTGTCGCAACTTGTCACTTCAATTATACTACTACTGAAAGCATTATTCGAAGGCTGTTGTAAATACTGAAAAATACTCTCTCGGTTTAGCACCTGGCCTTTAGCCAGTCCAGAACAAAATCCATTGCTGCTGGTTCAAGGCGCATTCTGTGCTTGGCACCGGCTACTATTTTTAACTCTTTGGGCTCTTTAGCTTTCTGGTAGAGCTTATATACATGCTCCAGTGGTATTAGTTCGTCGGCATCTCCATGAACCAAAAGCAGAGGGCGGGGAGAAATTTTATCGATCCACTTGATTGGAGCGACAGTCTCAAATCCCATTTCCCATTCCTCTATTGAGGGTGGAAAATCTTTATCCCTGATTGACCCGATTTGGCGAAACCGTTGGATGGTGTCCTGAGGCGTTTCTTTCTGAGAGAGAGAGCGAAAATCTGCAGGGCAGGCACAGGTTGCAACTGAAGATACCCTGGGGTCATGAGCTGTGGTGTAAACGGAAACCGCTGCCCCTCCGCTAAATCCCAGTAAGCAAAAACGAGTCTTATCTACCTCCTTCAGGCTATACAAAAAATCAAGAGCGGCTTGTAAATCTCGACCCCAGCCCAGGATGTCTAGATTACCTTCGCTCCTTCCCGCCCCCCGGAAGTTAAAGATTAAGGTGGCGAAGCCAGCACGGCAGAAGCGCTGCGCCAGTAGTGCATAGCCCCTGTCGGTGGGGTCGGGGGGAGCAGCCGGAATGCCATGGCATATGCACAGGGCGGGATGCTCCCTGTCCCCCGACGGAATATGAAGCTCGCCGGCAAGCTCAAGCCCATCGGCTTTCAGGCGAATTTCTTTTACCGCCATCTTATTAAGGGTCAAAAATAATAGATTCGCCTTCTTCTCTTAAAAATGAAACCCGCTGCGAGCCCCAGCAACAAACCTCCAGCGTGAGCTTGCCAGGCTATCCCGGGAAGGAAAGAAAGGACGAAAAAGATTAGGATTGCTACCCAGAGTGGCATAGGCACAGGGATGGGAATTATAAAAACTGGCACTCTGGGGACTATTACCGCCAGCGCTCCACCAAGGGCAAAGACAGCTCCCGAGGCTCCCACTGCCGGGGTTAATGAAGGGCCAAGAAGAACGTAGAGGGCATTTCCCGCCAGCCCTCCCAGAAAAAACACCGCCAGGAAACTTCTCTCCCCCGCTGCCCGGATGAAGAAGCCTCCCAGAAAATACAGGCTTATCATATTGACTAATATGTGTAAAAAATTGGCGTGGGCAAACATGGCACTTACGATGGTCCAGGGTTGTTGTGAGAAGTACGCGGGTGTCAAGGCCAGAAAATAGACTGCTTCTGGCCTTAGCAGAGTGATTACGAAGATTACGACATTTAGAGCTATTAAAAACCAGAGTACCCTTAAATCGACAGCACGATAAGTTCGCATTACGCAATTATAGATTAAATCTGGCTTCAGGTTCAACAAGCTGTGCCTGTTCATATGATTAGTGACGCTTCTTTTTCATCATTGCGAAGAGCCCCGACTTGTCGGGGCGATGAAGCAATCCCCCGGGCAAATTCGAAACTCGAAGCACCAAATCCTAGACAAATCCCAATATCTAAACTCCAAATTCAAAACCCTTTTGGACATTGGGTTTTTGGTCATTTGATATT
>Ga0315544_1002907_pt1 | contig 11718 bp, 11 predicted proteins | sample SalMarSW160130MG_2_FD_202543 | JGI IMG/M metagenome (GOLD analysis project Ga0315544, IMG submission 202543) | Salt marsh sediment microbial communities from the Plum Island Ecosystem LTER, Massachusetts, United States - Salt Marsh Sediment SW1601-130 ... | reverse complement strand
AACACAGTGAGCTATTCTATCCCCTCCTAAACCAGCAATAAGCTGGTCCACTGCCATGGCCATCATCCTCTTCCTCGTAGCAGGCACGGCGCTCCCAATATGCGGAACAATGGTCAGATTGTCCAGAGTCAGCAGAGGATCATCAAGTGATATCGGCTCAACCTCAGTTACGTCTATAGCAGCACGTAGAATCCGGCGCGACTTCAGCGCCTCATATAACGCTCTTTGGTCTATAACCGAGCCTCGAGCGGCATTAACCAATATCGCCGTCGGCTTCATTACCGCAAACTCATCAGCCCCAATCATGTGCCTGGTCTGCTCAGTCAGCGGCGTGGTAATGCTTATGAAATCAGATTGGGAAAGAAGCGAGTGCAGCTCAGGAACATATTCCACCCCCAGAAGGCTTTCGATATCCACCTTCCTGGTTCGGCTGTAATAAAGCACCCGCATATTGAACCCCTTGGCTCGTTTCGCTACCTGCATTCCTATCTTACCTAATCCTACTATACCTAAGATAGCATGATTAACGTCAACACCAGGAAGATCCAGGTGAGCATGCATTCTCCACTTCCCCTGCCTGGTAAAAGCGTCACCTTCTACAATACGCCTGGCGGATGCCAGAAGAAGGGCAAGGGCAAGGTCAGCAGTCGTTTCAGTTAGCACATCCGGAGTGTGTCCCACAGGAATACCACGCCTTGTGGCTTCAGCCACATCAACGTTTTCGTATCCATCGCCGAAGTTGCTGATTACCCTTAGCTTTGGAGCAGCATTCATTACCTCAGCGTCAATGTGGTCAGCACCTACAGGAAGCAGTCCGTCAATATCCCGAACCTCCGCTAAGAGTACATCCCGTGGCGGTGTGTCTTCTCCCTCCCACGCTCTCATTTCATGAAGCTCGGCGAGTCTATCGAGTACGTCAGGAAACCAGCTTCTGCATACATACACTTTTGCCATTTCCTATCTCCTCGTTACGTTATTTTCCTTCCAAGAGTCTCCCTACCACCTATCAGTCGCTCTTGGTCAAGATATCTAACCGCATTATCACTAATAACCCAGTTTGGTAGTAGCAGCACCCTCCCCTCAAGCTACGTCGCCAAGCAGTTAACGCTCACCCATATGGGTAATCCGGTGATTTCATATTTTCCCTGTACGCTGCCATTTCCTCCTCTGTTATCAGCCCTTTCTCTTTGTAGTACTTCCTGGCTTCCTCCAGGATTCTTTCTATATCCTCCTCCTGCCCAGAAGTTAATGGCGTTGGCTTATGTGCTGCCAGTATCTCTTCCATCCTCTCCCTGGCATAGTCAAGACAACTCTTCTTCCCTGATTTCATCCACTCAGGGTAAGTTAGCCTATCGGCTGCCCTGGGCACAAACTGCTCCAGCTTCCACCATTTCCTGGTATGTGCTTTGTTCAGGAAATGACCCGGAATTGGCCCAACCTCCTCTATTAAATCTATTGCTAGCGTCTCATCACTTACTTCAATCCCCTGTATGAAACGCCCTATCATACCAGCTACATCATCATCCAATATGGCTTGCACCGGATGATGAGTAAGCTCGCCGTATATGGCACCGTGAAATTGTAGAAGGCTAGCTCCAGATAGGGTAAACAGCAACGCACTAATTGCCTTCTCATAGCCCGCCTGAAAGTCAATTTGCTTCGAGGAGGTGATACTAGCCGTGTTAGATGTAGGAACCCCATACCTTCGCCACATTTGGTTAAAGCCAGCGCTGTGCAGAGAGCTTCCAATAGCACCGAAGGCCGGAGACCCCGACTTCATGTTCTGCGGAAAGATAAGGTCGCTGAGAATAATTCTTGTCCCTGGCTTCACCAGTTGGAGCAAGACTAGTGCACCAATTAACTCGGCGTTGGCAGATATTATTGCTCCAGCAATGGTAGCTGGCGCTGTCCCTCCCGGTACGGGACCAGTTGCTTCCTTGATGGGGAACCCGGCTTCCACACCCCTAAGGGCCGCTTCGATAGCATCGTAATAATATGCCAGGGGTGATGCGGGCAAACATGGCACAAACGCTTCTGCTCCTACTGCCTGTGCCATCTGTATAGTAAATACTTCACTTCCATTCGAATAGCCTTCCGCTACGACCTTGGCTGAACTCCTGATTTTACCAGCCATGCACTCAGGCATTGCCATAACTGGCGGAACTCCCTCAAAGGCAAAGTATGGTGTGTATTGTTGAATCAGACTGATCGTCTCCAACCCATCCTCAACTGTTAGCCCATCATAAAATTCCTTCCTTGTTGCTGTCCGCGGCTCCCACGTGTCCAGGTCTACAGTCTGCATCCCCGGGAACGGGCTAAGATAAGTAGTATTCCCTCCCACCATCAAGTCATTCTTTGAATCCCTTGCCTTCACACCAAAAACACTGGGACACTTACGCAGAGACTCCTCAACCAGAGCCGGTGGAATCCTCACCCTCATCTCATGGTAATCTACCTTGCAGCCATTCCTATCCAGTAGCTTCAACGCCCTCTCATGCTCCATCCTGATCCCTGTCTTCCACAGAACCTCTAAAGTCCCCCGGTGAATCGCCTCAACTTCCTCCTCCGTTAATAGCTCTACAGGCCTGAATTTGCGGGTAAACCCTCTCAACGCCATCTCTTCCTTCCTATCTCCCAATCAAACTGCTGGCTAACTTCACTGCCCCCGCTGCTGTAGGATCATACCCATCAGTTCCTATGCTATCAGCAAATTCCTGCGTTATCGCTCCCCCTCCTACCATTATCTTCACCTTGTCCCTTAAACCCTCCTCCTTCAGAGTCTCGATAACCTTCCTCTGCTCCGGAGCTGTGGTCGTCATCAGCGAAGACATCGCCAGAATATCGGCATTATACCTCTTAATCCCCTCAACAAAGCTCTCAGCAGTGACGTTGATTCCCAGATCATTCACTGCAAAGCCATAGGCAGTGAGTAAAGTGGCTACCATAGTCTTCCCTATGGAATGAATGTCCCCATAAACAGTCCCGATAACAACCGTGCCCAAGCTTTCCCTCTCCACCCCTATCCTTTTTATCTCCTCCTCTATTATCGGCATGGCTGATGTCATGGCATCTGCAGCACCAACTAAATCAGGAAGCCATAAGTCCCCTCTACCAAAACCTTCGCCTACTTCCCTTATGGCCACCGTCATGGTATCCAGTGCTTTGATAGGGTCTATCTTTCCCTCGACTGCTTTCCTAGCCCAACTTGCCGCAGCCTCACCATCATATTCTATGATAGCCTTCTTAAGGTTCTCGAGCACTTCAACACTCATACCTTCCTCCTTTATTCATATTTTGGGGTCTAGACTTTCATCCCAATTCGATAGTAAATAAATTCTGTAATCTTAGCCCTTCAACCGCCTCCCCGACAAGGCTCTCTATTCGTCCATATTGCTAGCGGAAGTTCTCCTCCCTCTCGTTGGGGTGAGCCGAAGCCCTGAGTATGGCGAAGCGCAAGCGAAGCATCTCGTTCCTTCTCCTGCTTGACGGGATTAATCTCTACGATTTATACTGTCTCCTTTTGGAGAGCTCCAACGAGGGATAAGCAAGATATCCAGATTGACCGAAAGGAGTATAGCAAATGGTTTCAGAAAAGAGAACCCAAGAACTGATCCGGGGGCTGCAAGAGGCCGTGTTGGGCTTCGATGAGGAAGCTGCCGTTGAGCTGAGCAAAGCTGCCTTGGAGGAAGGCGTAGAGCCATATGATGCCATTATGCAAGGTTTGGCAGTCGGGATGGATAAGGCAGGCGAGCTATATGATAAAAAGGAATACTTTGTTCCCGAGCTGCTGCTATGCTCTGACGCGCTGTACGCCGGGCTTGGCATCTTGCAGTCACATGTCAACCTCGCGGAAACGAAGGCGAAGGGGCAGGTAGTCATAGGCGTTGTCGAAGGTGATATCCATGACATTGGCAAGAACCTAGTCAAGGTAATGTTTGTAGCTGCGGGGTGGACCGTCCATGACCTCGGGAGAGACGTACAACTAAGCAGATTTACAGAGGAACAAGCAAGGACTGGCTCTGATATCGTGGCTATCTCCGCCCTGACGACAACAACGATGCTGGCTATGCAAGAAGCCGTGAAGATAGTAAAAGCGCGGACGCCAGGAATACCAGTCGTGGTCGGAGGGGCTCCATTAACCCGGGAGATAGCGACACTATACGGCGCCGACGGCTACGCGCCTAATGCAGTGGGCGCAGTCTTGGAAGCGGATAGACTATTGAAAAAAACATAGCAAAATAGGTGGCAAAAAGGAGGGCTAGATGCAAAACATCGTGACTTCTACAGAGCGAGTAAGCACCATTTTGTCTGGCCAGAAAGTTGATAGGGTTCCTTTCTGGCCCTTCATTCTGGGGTTTTGTGCCAGAAATGTTGGCTACCCGATTGGCACTATTTACAGCGACCCGGAGAAGAGTTTTTGGGCGCAGCTATGGACCCAGGAGCAATACGGCTATGACGGCTACCCAATATATGGCTACGCTTCCTATGGTAGCTGGGAGTTCGGCGGGCAGGTTAAGTTGCCCAGCAGCGAGTGGGAGCAAGCTCCGTCAATTGTCCAGTTTCCCGTGGATTCGGAAGACGGCGTCAACAGGCTGAAACTACCCCATTTGGAGAAGGCAGGTATGCTTCCCCTAGCCATGGCGTTCTCAAAAATCTCACAGGAAGCTGGCATACCCACTAGCACAGTAGTATTGGGTGGGCCTTTCACCATCTCAGGGAATCTCTGTAAAGTAGAGATGCTCTGTCGCTGGATGAGAAAGAAGCCGGAATTGACACACAGCGTTCTGCGTCTAGCTACCGAGCATATTGTTGATGTGGTGCAGCGCTGGACAAGCACATTCGGCATAGAGCATTTTATGCCTCAAATCTGGGAGCCTTTGGCTTCTAACCAAATAATCTCACCCAAGCAGTTCGAGACCTTCGTTTTGCCCTACCACAAGGAGGTTCATGAGAGAATACTGGACATAGGAGTCAAGCACATTTTGTGCCACGTCTGCGGGGAACAGAATCTGAACTTGCCCTACTGGGCCCAGATTCCAATGGGGAATCCTGGTATCGTAAGCTTTGGTCACGAGGTTGAGCTCAGTACAGCTATAGAGTATTTCGGGGATACATGCATCATAGCTGGTAACATCCAGCCTGCACTCATTCAACAGGGGACTCGGGACCAGGTCTACGAGCAGTGCCGGATAGCCATAGAGAAGGCGAAGTATTCCCCCCGCGGATTCATATTGATGGCAGGCTGTGAGGTTCCGCCGATGGCACCCCCGCACAACTTGTACATGATGAAGCAGGCAATTGATGACTTCGGCTGGTATACCTAATAGCTCAGCAATACAGTAGTTCAATTTGCCGGTACGATTGATGGAGAGTTGGAGACAAGAAAGCTGACAGGTGTTATTTTCGAAGTCCTACGGTGACCAATGCGGCATCAGCATAGTTGGCCGGCGGAGACGAAACTAGAGAACAGGCCGGCAAATTCTTAAAGGGAGGATAGTATGAAACCAACTGACGTAGCAAAGCAGAATCGGATGACTCCAGATAATCCATTGTATGCTGTTATGACTGGTCGCAGACCGGACAGAGTTCCTTTCTTCCCTCTCGGAATTAGAGCGTTTGCCGCCATAAACGTGGGCTATAGCGTAGGTGATTCCTATTCTGACACTGAGAAGAGCTTTTGGGCGCAACTATGGACTCAGGAGCAGTATGGCTTTGACAGCTTCCCACAATATGCTTATGGCTCCTACGGCGGGTGGGAGTTTGGAGGAGAGATCAAGTTTCCTGGCAGCGAATGGCAGCAAGCCCCATCGGTTAGTCGCTTCCCTGTAGAGACAGAGGAGGATGCGTGGAAACTAGAGGTGCCTGAATCAAAGACAGCCGGCGCAATTCCTATAGCGATGGAGTTGTCGAAGAACTCGAAGAAGGTCGGCCTCCCTGTAATGACTCCGACTGCAGGAGTCTTCACTACTGCCAGCAATATCTGCGGCGTCGAGAGACTGTGCCGCTGGATGGTGAAGAAGCCTGAAGTGGCCCACAGGCTTCTTCGTCTGGCCACCGACCATGTGATAGCAGTGACACAGTACTGGGTAGACACCTTCGGCCCAAATATATTTGCCTTTACCAGTGAACCGTCAGCGGCCAATCAAATAATCTCGCCGAGGCAATTCGAGAAATTCGCATTGCCCTATAACAAAGAGTTCCACGAGAAGATACTGGCTACGGGAATCAAGCACATAATGTGCCACATATGCGGCGAGCAGAATTTGAATCTGCCTTACTGGGCCGAGATCCCAATGGGGAATCCTGGTGTAGTAACCTTTGGCCACGAGGTTGACCTTGCGACAGCTATAGAGTATTTCGGGAATACCTGCGTTATAGCTGGCAATATTGAGCCGGCAGTAATTCAGGAGGGGACTCACGAGCAAGTCTACGAACTGTGCCGGATAGCCATAGAGAAGGCGAAGCACGCGCCTCGGGGGTTCATACTTATGCCCGGATGCGGATTCCCTCCCAAGGCACCTCCTTATAATCTATACACAATGGTGAAAGCAGTCAATGACCTAGGCTGGTACGAGTAGAGGCCGAGGCGGTACCTGCCCTGTATCCCTGGTAGGACTCCGCTGGCCTGACTCTGGGCGACATCATTGAGAGAACGCAACAGTAAACAGAGATGACTAAAGCAACCGTTGATGCTGGCATTTGTGGATTCACTGCACTAATAGAGGTTATCAGGCTCTCCTCTCAACTGATTAGAGTTGTCGTTACCAGCGACTGTGAGATGGTAAGCAAGATGGGTAAAGAATTGACAGACATAGATTGGCGTGACGCCTTGAATCGGCGGGACGATTGTCTGCTATACAAATCCCTCCAGCAGCAGATCAAACATGTTGCGTGCCCTATTCCTATAGCTATACTTAAGGCGATCGAGGTGGAGGTCGGGGCTGCACTGCCCAGAGACGTGGTCATCCGATTCGAACCCGCCAGCCCGCGACCCGTAGAGTAAGCCGCTAAATAACATCCTAATGCAAAGAAGCCTAAGCGCTACTGCCACGACTTAGCCACGCCGCCCCTTCTACAGAGACCCGCTATACTACCCCGGCCATTATAACCCGCTCCCAGTGGCTCAGAACTTTATCATCTGGTGAGGCAGCCACATTATTATGTCAGGGAAAGCAATGCATAGCAGAAGCCCCACCGCTATGAGCGCAACGAACGGAATTACTCCCCGAATGATATTCCCCGTGGTTATCTGCCATTCCGGTTTGGCTATACCCTTCAAATAGAAGATGGCGTAGGCCATAGGCGGTGTCATGAACGACATCTGAAGATTGACCACAATCATCATGCTAAACCACAGCGGGTCAAAGCCTAGAGCCGGGGCAAGAGGACTGACCAGAGGAACCATGATGAAGACTATGCCTATCCAATCAATAAGCATCCCCAGGATGAAGATAATGAACATGACCACGAAAAATGCTCCCCATCTGCCAAACGGCGCGGCCAGCACCATGTTAGTTATCACGTCGCCGCCTCCCAGCTTGAGAAAAACGCCAACAAACATCTGGGCGCCCCAGCCGATAATTAAGGCCATGGAGGTAATCCTCACTGTTTCGATAAGGCAATACCTCATTGTCTCCCAAGTGAAACGGCGGTAAGCTAGAGTCAGTAGTGTTGCCGCCAGAGCCCCAACGGCGGCTGCCTCAGTTGGGGCGGCGACGCCAAAGAAGATAGCTCCCAGCACACTTAACATCAGAAATAACGGGGGTACCATTCCAGTCAGCAGCATACGTAGCTTTTTCAGTCGGGGCACCGCCCGCTCTGCCAATGCTATCGGCGGCGCCGAACTGGGCCTGAGCCAGGCACGGACTGCAATGTAGCTCATGTATAAGGCAGAAAGAAGCAAGCCCGGCCCAAAGGCTCCCATAAACAGCTTGCCCACTGAAATGCTGGCCATTGGTCCATAGATAATCAGCATTATGCTGGGTGGAATAAGAATGCCCAGAGTTCCCCCAGCACAAACCGAGCCGCAGGTTAGTTCCCTGTCGTATCCTCGCTGAAGCATACTGGGAACAGCGATAAGCCCTATCATGATTACCGAGGCGGCGATTATGCCAACGCAGGCGGCTAGAATAGTGCCCATCAATACGGTGGCTATGGCCAGGCCTCCCCTGAACCCTCCAAACGCCAGGTGAAGGCCTCTATAGAGCTTCTCAGCCGCTCCTGACTTTTCCACCATCAGCCCCATAAATACAAACATGGGCACTGCCAGAAATGTGTAGTTAATCATCATTCCCCAGATGCGGACGCGGAACAGGCCAAGTACCCCCGGACCTATGGCTACTATGCCCACAAACAGAGCTATGCCGCCAAGGACGAAGACCAACGGATAACCAAGAAGAATACCAATAATTGCCGCACCAAACATTACAATGGTGACCAGCTCGGGACTCATTTCTACCATGGCTGCTTACCCCCTTTGGTCAGAGAGACTACATCCTTGATGAAAGTAGCTATCCCCTGCAAGAACAGGAGAACAAAGCCGATTGCCACCACCGTCTTAAATGGCCAGAATGGCGGATACCATATACTTTCGGTAGCTACCTCATGAGTCACGAAGGCCTCCCAGGCACTCTGCCCAAACAATCTGGTGAGTACGAAAACGACCGGGAAAAAAAGGGCAACGGTCAAGACTACATCTAGTACGAGTCTTCCCTTTGGTGACAACTTGGAGCTTATTACATCAACCCTCACATTGGCGTTATGGAAATACACATAAGGCATGCCGAGAGCTATAATGGAGGTTCCCAGCATGTAGCTCAGGGTATATGACCAGATGGTGGGCGCATTGAACAGGTATCTGGCGAATACATCGTAGCAAATGGAGACTATCAGTACAGCAACCAGGGCCATTACAGCCCTGCCTGTCCACTCGCTCACCAGGCCCATGCCATCATATGCTTTCTTTATGACACTCATATCAACCTCAAGTAATAGTATTCTTCGGCAGCCTGGGCAATCTCGCCGCAGGCTGCCGAAGCCAATGGTCGTCAGTCACAGGTCATCAGTCGAATATGGTATACGCAGGTACAATACCAGTGAGTGAGTGCCACTTCTTGAAGAAAGCTGTTTGGTGGTCCCATAACTTCTTGAACAGTGGATCGTCAACAGTGTATCCCTCCAAGAGTGCTCTGCTTTTGGCGGCAATCTCCGCTTGGAACTCTGGGCTGACTGTGAATACTTTAGTGCCATAGGCAATGTAATTCGCCATAGCCTCGGAGTCCGCCTCTTGCAAGTACAGTTGGCCATAGGCTGTCATGGCCTCAATCTCATCTTTCAGCAGTTGCTGAAGGTCTGGTGGCAGACTATTCCAGGAGTCCTTGTTTATCAAGACATTGTTGCAGAATCCTGGCGATTGGATACCGGGAACGCCAATATAGTCAAGTATCTCCTGAAAACCGTGGGGCCAGTTGTAGCTGGGAGGGCCAAGCTCAAAGGCATCAAGCACGCCTGTCTGCACTGCCTGGTATAACTCACCGCCGGGTATCATTACCACTGAAACTCCGTAGCCTTTCAAAATCTCAGCCCACAGACCTAGAGTGCGGAACTTTAAGCCCTTGAAATCCTTCGCTGTTACAAGCGGTTTGTTGGAATGGCAAAATAGTTCCGGCGAGCCCGGCTGGGTGCCAATACAGTAGCCCCAGTCCTCGTACGCCTCGTTCAACAGCTCAAAGCCGCCTCCCTGGTACATCCAGGCCAGGAGGTCGGCCATGCTCGGGCCAGCCGGCAGCCCGGAAGAACCCATCAGATAGGTCACGTTTCCCAGACGGCCAAGGTCCATCGGGGAACTATTGGTCGCCATATCTACGGCACCATCTCTGACCGCCGGGGTAGTTTCGTCTCGAGGTGTTAACTCGCCCTCAGGATGAAGTGTGATGTCGAGTCTGCCGTCCGACGCTATTCTCACTCGATCAACAAGGGTTTCCAGGACGATATACATGGAAGCGCCTACCGGACTGATATCCTGCCAGTCCAATTTGTATACCTTCGCCTCCGGTGCCGCCGGTGGGGCTTCCTCTTCCTCCTCAGGTGGCGGTGCCTCCTCTTCCTCCTCAGGTGGCGGTGCTGCTTCGGGAGCACAACCAACAATCACCAGACTCACCACTGCCACCACTGCCACTAACAACATAAGCAACTTCTTTTTCAACATTTACCTCCTTAACATTCTTTATCCATTGCCTGCCCATCCTCGCCACCTGTCTTTTCTTCACATATTTTCACCTCCCTGTCACCACGTATTTGCCCCTTAGAAACTAGGTGACGCACTTCTAAAACTCATAATACTGGAACGAACTTCTCCATATCCAGGCGACTAGGCTTATAAGTGCCGTCCTCTACCTTTGCCTGATGTTTTGCTATCTCTTCCTCATTCAGGTCTATCCCCAGACCGGGTGTCTCAGGCACCTCGATGCAGCCATCAACGATCTTTATTCGTGGCTTAACCGCCCACGGTGCCATCTGCTCATGCTCAAGGATCAGAAATGAGGGGACAGCAGCACATAGCTGGGCATTTGCCATAGCGGCCACAGGACCGAAAGGATTGTGGGGCGAAACTTTAACCTGATAGGCCTCGCACATAGCGCATATCTTCATCGCCTCAGTTATTCCGCCAACTTTGCCGCAGTCAAACATAACGATATCCACAGCCCCGCTTTCCAGGTATTCCTTCAAATCTAGTTTTGAATTAAGCCTCTCTCCGGCAGTAATGGGGATATTTACATGATCGGCAACTTTCTTCATTGCCTTTACCATCCCCACCGGAACAGGCTCCTCATACCACATGAGATTATATTCCTCCAACAACTTACCTATTGTTATTGCAGTTGAGGCATTAAACTTACCATGGCACTCGACAATTATGTCAATACTATCTCCAACAGCCTTCCGTATCGCCGCCACTCTCTCCACCACTGCCATTATTTCATCCTTTCTGTAGCTGTGATATCCGTCCCTGCCCGGCTCAAACGGGTCGAACTTCATGGCGGTATAGCCCTCCTTGACCAACTCCAGGGCGTGTTCACCAAGCTCCTCTGGCGTGTATTTCACCGCACCCCAGGGCTCGGAAAATAAGTCGTCCATCCTCGCATCGGGATAAGAATTCCACGTTCCCCGAAGGTGAGGATAAAGCCTCACTTTGCTGCGACAAAGACCACCGAGCAATTCGTAAACCGGAACCCCCAATTTTTTGGCCTTGATATCCCACAGTGCTATATCTACGGCGCTTATCATTGGACTGGCATATTGGAACGAAGTGGCATTTACCATCTTTCTCCATATCCACTCAATTCTAAAGGGGTCCTCTCCCATGAGAACACCTCGCAGAAACTCAACCTGCCCCTCAAGAATACCCCGATGCTGGACTACATTCTCACCTATCCCAGTTATGCCTTCCTCGTTGGTATAAACCTTTATAAATGGGAGATAGCCACACCAGAAGATTCTTATATCCGTAATCCTTAGTACAGACATTTCATCCACCTCCTAATGAAAATTTCGGGAATTCTAGATAGAATACAGGGCAGGGAGTAACGCTGTCAAGCAGCTTGGAAATCCCTGTTAATGTTCTACGATTTTGTCACCATCTAATTGTTCAGGGAAAATGTCACCATGAAGGAGATGGTGACATTGAACAAGAAGGAACAGAGAAGGTTGATAGTGTTA
>Ga0315544_1002900_pt1 | contig 11726 bp, 6 predicted proteins | sample SalMarSW160130MG_2_FD_202543 | JGI IMG/M metagenome (GOLD analysis project Ga0315544, IMG submission 202543) | Salt marsh sediment microbial communities from the Plum Island Ecosystem LTER, Massachusetts, United States - Salt Marsh Sediment SW1601-130 ... | reverse complement strand
GGAGGAACCCGTGGCCAGCGAGAATGGTGGAGACGATACGCGGCACCATAAGGCGGGGACTCGCAACCACGAACCTGTGGTCATCAACGAGTTCCTGGCGAAGACCGAAGTGCCCGATGCCGGCGACTGGATTGAGTTGTACAACCGAGGGGAGGAGCCGGTGGAAATCGCCGGAATGTACTTGAGCGACGAAGCCGACGAGCTCACCAGATTTCGCATACCCGACGGGGAGATACTCCAGCCGGCCGGCTATCGCGTCTTCGGGCGAGAGGAGTTGGGCTTCGGGCTCAGCTCCCTGGGCGAAAAGATTTTCCTGACTGCGGTAGACCTTTCGCGTGTGGTTGACGCCGTCAACTACAGCGAGCACGCCCGCACCGGGGTGAGCTACTGCCGTTATCCGGACGGGGCGGACGACTGGTATTTCATGCCCAATCCTTCTCAAGGAGCCCCCAACTTTGTTGAGCTTGAGAACTCAATCATCATCAACGAGATGATGTATCACCCCATAACCGAGGATGACAGCGACGAGTATATAGAGCTCTACAACCGAGGCGCGCAAAGCGTTGACCTGTCCAATTGGCGTTTCAGCAAGGCGATAACTTTCGCTTTCCCGGAAGGCACTGAAATGGCGCCGGGGGAATACCTCGTCGTTGCGAAAGACGAGGCTCATATCCGGGCAAAATACGGCATCGGCAATGTCATCGGCGATTACGAGGGAGTGCTCGCCAACGACGGCGAGTGTGTCAGGCTCAGGGACGAGCTCGACAACATAGTGGACACGGTGCGATATTACGACGGGGGCGCGTGGCCGGAGGCTGCCGATGGCGAGGGGTCGAGCTTGGAGCTGATAGACCCACGGGACGACAACAGCGTCCCCGGCGCGTGGGCGGCGAGTGAGGAATCGGGCAAATCAACTTGGACGCCGTTCTCCCACGCATCCATCCAGACGAATTGGTGGAAGCAACCGGAGAGCGAGTTCCACATATTTCTTCAGCACAGAGGTGAGACGCTGGTGGATGACTTGAGCCTTAGAAAAGGCAGCACGGAGTATCTGGAAAACGGCTCGTTTGAGTCCGGTACGAGCGGCTGGAAGATCGAGGGGACTCACGTGGACTCGTTCGTCACCACCGAGGACAGCGTTGACGGTTCTCATTCGCTGCACATCATGGCGAGCGGCCGAGGGGACACTTACTGCAACCGTATTGAGAGAGATACCGCGTCCGCTCTTACCCTCGGGCAAAGCTACACCATGAGCGGACAGGCGCGCTGGCTGACGGGCTCGAAATGGCTTATTGTCCGGACGCACGCCCAGGCGATGGCGCACGCCGTCGAGCTTCAAGTTCCGGAAAAGCTTGGCAGCCCCGGTCAGCAGAACAGCCTCTTCGCGAGCAATCGAGGCCCGAGCATCACGGAAGTGCAGCACAGCCCCATCCTCCCCAAGCCGGGGGAGGGCGTGACGGTGACGGCTCGTATCGCAGATATAGACGGTGCGAGCAGCGCGCAACTTTTCTATCGGGTTGACGGCAGCGGCTCCTTCAGCTCCACGGCGATGCAGGAAACAGGTGGCGGCAACTACGCGGGCCAAATCCCTTCACAAGCCAGCGGCTCGCTCATCGCCTTCTACGTTCAGGCGACAGACGGTAAAGGCGCCGTCGCCAGCTTCCCCGCCGACCCGGAGTACCAGCAGTGCTTGTATCAGGTTGTCGCCTCGCCCAAGCTCTCCAATTTCCCCGTGTACCGTATTCTAATCCCCTCCGCGACGGGGGACGAGCTGGCTTCCCGGCCCAAAATGAGCAACCAGTTGCTCCCATGTTGCTTCATCTACGACGATACCGAAATGTATTACAACTGCGGGATACGTTTGCGAGGAAGCCCATTCATACGCGGTTCCGTCAATCCGGTGAACAGCAAGCGAGGCTTGCGAATCCGCTTCCCGGCGGATAACCTCCTCCACGGCCGGCGAGAGATGAACCTGGATATTCAGGACCCCCGAGGAGGGATGTCGTCCCTGCAAAATGAGCGTATCGCCTATTGGATATGCCGAGAGATTGGCATCCCGTGGAGCCAGATTCGCTTCGTGCGAGTTCTGTGCAACCAGACCGACCACGGCCTCTACGGCGACGTGCAAAAAGTTGACCTCGATTACGTATCCTTCTGGTTTCCTGGCGACGATGAGGGCTACCTGTACAAGATAGATGACTGGTTCGAGTTCACCGACAGCGGCAGCTTCAGCAACCGCGATGCAGACCTGAAGTGGTGGGGCGAGGATAAGGAATTGTACCGCTGGAACTACCGCATTCGCAGCCGCGATAATGACGACAATCTCCAGCCAATCATTGACCTCATGGCAGCGTTCAACACCTCGGGCACGAGCTATAAGAATGCTGTCAGCTCAGTCATGGATGTGGAGGAAGTGCTCAAGGAGATTGCCGTCCGGCACATCGTCGGCGACTGGGATAGCTGGGGATACAATCGCGGCAAGAACAATCTCCTTTACAGACGCCCTTCGGACGGGCGTTTTGTGCTTATCCCCTGGGACATTGACTTTGTGCTCGGCAGCGGTGATGGTCCCACGAGCTCTCTCACATCGAGCGGATTGTACGGGTTTAGCAAGTTCTTTTCCGAATTCGGTGACGTCTATGAGCGCATTGTGCAGGACATTGCCAGAGGGCCTCTTTCTCCCGGTGCCGCCGATGGCTACATGGACCGTACCTACGAACTCCTCTCGCAGGAAGGCGTAGGCGTGCAGAGCCCCGAGGGAATCAAGTCCTATCTCGCTTCTCGCCGCGAGTTTATTCTCGGACCGCCCGTGGCTATCACAACAAACGGCGGGGCGCCGCTTGTGACGACCGACCCGGCTGTGGTTCTCACCGGTTCGGCGCCGTACGACGCGGCGACCATGACGCTCAACGGCCAACCGGTCAAGCCGGATTGGACCAGTCCCACCAGTTGGGCTCTTTCCGGCGTGGTCTCCTTTGGCGTCAATGACTTGACGGTGGAAGTATTCGATAGCGAGGGGCAAAGTCTCGGAGCCGACCAGATTACCATCACCGTCAATCCCTTCATCATTCACACCATCCGCTCTGAGCCGGACGGAGTTTATGTCGAATGGTACAGTATCCCCATGCGGGAATACACCGTGCTCGCTGGCGATACCCCCTCGCCCTCGACAATCATCGCGAGTAATCTCCGGGCGACGGAAGCGACCCTCGGTTTTCTTGACCAGAGCGCGCAGTTCAAGTCGCATCGGTTCTATTGGGTCCTGATGCAGAAGCCGACAGTCGAGCCCGGCCTCAAGGGTGAGTACTTCAGCGGGACCAACTTCGGCAGCTTGCTACTCACCCGCGTGGACAGCGTTGTGGACTTCGACTGGGGAAGGGGCTCCCCTGCGGCGCAAGTGCCGTCGGACAATTTCTCTGTGCGATGGACCGGCTTCATCATGATTAACGCTGCCGGCTCGTACACATTCTGGACGGATTCCGACGATGGCGTCCGCCTGACGGTCGGTGAGAACACCATCATCCAAAACTGGACTGACCACTCCGCGACGTGGGATTCGGGAAGCATCAACCTTTCGGAGGACATGCACCCGCTCGTCCTCGAGTTTTATGAGAACGGCGGCGATGCGGTCATGCAACTCCAGTATCAGGGGCCCGGCATACCCCGACAGACGATTCCGAACAGCGTGCTCCTTCACGAACCGTTTTAGCTTTTGGGGCAAGTTGCCCGCGTTTGTTTGACGCATCGAACGTATTGCCCCCCAGTGGGGTAGTAGCGTAGCTGTACACGAAGCGATGTTGCTTGAGGGGCGAATCTGTATGCTGATCTATTACGCGGAGCGGCACATGCAAAAGGCTCTGGCGCCGACGTTATTTCACGGTGAGGAACTGGACGAACAGCGCAAAAAGCGAGATCCAGTCGCGGACGAAGTTCCTCTCATCTTCCTGTCTGCGACCTCTGCGAACTTTACGGTTCCTCCTCAGCCGCCCGGCCCCGAGGAACTAAAACTCCTGCAATTTTCCCTCGACAGCGGCGCCGGCGCGCGGGAATATACGTTGTAATTTCTGTAGTTATGGTACCGTGAATGCAAGGCGGTTGACCGGTGTTGAGCCGTAACTACAACTGGGGAACTGAAATGATTGCCGGCACGGGAGCTTGTGATAGTTTCTTAGCCCGCCGAACTGCGGGCATTTTTTGCGCGCTGAACCGATTGCGGAAAGGGGGGTGGAAGCACCGACACGTTGCACAGCACCAAGGAGGCATGGGGATGTTCAACACGAGTTTCAGAGCCGTGATCTGTTCGGCTTGTGTCGCTGGCTTGTCCGGGTCCGCAGTCGCTGCTGATTGGGACGTCGTCCGGGAGCTTCCCGACGCGTACGTTCCCGGAAGGGTCATGACCGTCACGATCCGGTCCGAGGACAACTTTTCCTACATCGAGGAGATGATCCCCAGCGGCTGGTCGTTCCTGGGATCCCCAGGCGGGTTCGCGACCTTCGACGAAGATACCTCAATGATGATCTGGTCTTTGCCGCCAGACCTGCCCCACACTGCAGAGTACCCCTATCCTGGGTGCATAACCTACAAGGTCAGGCCGCCGCTCGACCAGCGGGGGGAAGTCAGCTTCACGGGATACTCCGGGGGCGGCTACTTCCTTGGCTTCCCCATAGGGGGCGACTCCGTCATCTCAGATCGCGAGGGAGTCACCCGCTCCCTGCGATAATCGGCGCACCCTACACCAAAATCAGGGGTTTTATTATTTCGTGGTCGTACAGCGGAATTCGGCTCAGCGATCCCACGGTGGAGGTCTCGGACTGCGTGATTACCGGAACGCAGAGTGCCGCGATAGAATACGTGGGCGCAGACGAGGGCTCCGTGACGAACTCACCATCGTCAACAACACAGGGGCCGGAATCCTCTGCGATGAGCCGTCAGCCGACATTGTCGTCTCGAACTCCATCGCCCTCCGCAACGGAGGGAACGATGTGCAGAATTGCACGGCGAGATTTTGCTTGCTTGAGGATGACGTAGAGCCGGGCTGGGGCGAGAACAATATCTCCGGCGATCCGATGTTCGTGAATCCCGCGGAGGGTGATTACAGACCTCAGCCAGGCTCGCCGTGCATTGACGCGGGCGAGAACAGCGTGTGCGGCCCCGATGACACCGACCTCCTGGGGAAGCCCAGGATTATGTACGGCGGAAAGAGCGAGACCGTGGACATCGGGGCATACGAGCACTGGTTCATTTCGGCGTCTCGTCAACCCGGCTCGGCAAATGTGCAGCTCTCATGGGCCAGCCGTCCCGATGAGACCTATTCGGTCTCGTTCTCCGACGACCTGAAGCTCTGGCAACCGACGGACAACAACGTCCCCGCGACAGGGAGCATCACCCTCTGGCTGGACCCGATTGGCTCGCTGCCGGAGCTCCCAATGCGATTTTACAGGGTGACCGACAACGAATAACGTCGCATCTCCGTAGCAGTCGCGCCCGGAAGCTCTCCCTGCGCCCGGTCAATGCGCGATTCCCCTCCCCACCTCCTTTTTGCCAGGCTCGTTCACATGAGCGAAAAGGCCACCGCACATCGCGCAACCGCAGATTCCCCCTCCGCGTTGTCGGATTCTGTGCCGGGACGGTAGGCGCCAATACGCTCTCTGAAAAAGCGTGTTGATTCCAGCGCGATTTGGTGGTAATGAGAAGAGGAGCATAGATGCGACTGGGAATATTTCCTCCGGGGGCCATGCTGGCAGCCGAGTGTTTCTGCGGGGCAGGTTTGCGCGACTAAGTACATCGGTTCGCAGAGACGGCGCCGTATAGCCTTCTCTGAAAGGAGCTTTCCTGCCCGGATAACAGGATAGAGCTGAAGTCGGTGAGGGCGGTTGTTGTTCCTGATAAGTTACAGCTCGTCAATCACGCCGAGGGCGTGACCACCCCGCGTGTCGCGGGGTAGGTCTGCTGCTGGATTCCGGTGAACGAAAAGCTGAGGTGAAGCGAAAGCTTTTTTGACCTTGACGCCCTTGGTGTCTTGGCGAGAGAAAATGGAAAAACCCCGCGAAACGCGGGGTCGCAGAGACGCAAAGACGCAAAGTCCCGTCCATTCTGTTATCTCGTCAAAAAAAGAATGCGTCTGCGAACTCATAAATCAGAGCAGTAAGAGAACGGGAAGCGATGTTGCGGAGAACCAAGATAATCATTGCCGCTTATTGCACTGCAGGACTGGTTTTCCTGGCTTTTACATTTGGCTTTGTGCTCCAGATGAGAGATTGGCACGGCCATCCTGAGCGATATAAGGAGTTTACCCACCAGCATCACCACGGCGAGGAAATCGCCATTCCGGAAACCTCGCCCGTCGAAACTTATGCGGTCGGCGCCAAGACCTACATGAAGGTCCCCTTCATGGAGGACTTTGACGTCACTCAGTCGTGCGTTGACCTAAAGCAGATAGTCAAGGTGAATCTGAACCTCGAAAACTTTCCCGACCTGGAAGAATTGCAGTTTGTCTCACCGGAGAAAGTCGTCGGCATCCCCGACCGAGATTCCGTCCTCGGGGTCAACATCGAAGGCGAGCAAAAGGCTTATCCCATAAGGATGCTCAACTACCACGTAGTCCTCAACGATGTCTGCGGCGGAAAAGAAATTGCCGTCGTCTGGGACCCCCTGATCATGACCCCGAAGGTTTTCCGCCGAAGGGTTGAAAGGAGCGACGGGGCAACTGCGGTCCTTACCTTCGGAAAGCTCGGCTTCATCCACAAAGGAGGGCTTTTGCTGTACGACGAGCCCACCCGCGGCGCCTGGTGGCCCCCGGAGGGAAAATGCCTGGCTGGCGAACTGAGCGGCGTTTCTCTGCCGGAATACCCTTTCCTCCTCGTTTCCTGGAAAGTCTGGAAGCAGCGATACCCAACTACGGCGGTTCTCTCAACCAATACGCCGTTTCGCGGCAAGTACAACCGCAACTGGTTCAGCACCTACTACGGCTTGTCGCAGTTGCCCATCCCCATCAAGGGTTGGGCTGGCAAGAGAAGCCCCTTGAAATGGAGCGAGACAGTCATTGTCCTCGAAACACAGGGCAAACCAAAAGCATATCCCCTTTCCGTCCTCACCAAGGCCGAGGGAACGCTCGAGGATACCTTGGGCGGCAGAAGAATCGTGTTTCGCGGGGCGCAATCTCCTCCCCCATACCCCACCGATGAGAAGGGGCAGGTTATTCCTTACTCGTTCGGAGCGTGGTTCCTCTGGTCAGTGCGATACCCCGACATCGAGCTCTATTCCCCGGAAAGCGTACCGAAATAACCGCCCAGGCGAATGAGAAACAATAGCTACCTTCCCAAAAGCCGCAGCAGCTCTCGCGCGGTTCCCCGAACAAAGAGCATTTTATCATTTCTGATAATTTTGTCGCCTGCTCTTGACGCTTTCCTCGGGCCATGCTGTAGGAGGCGAATGCGTGCATGCAAAGCCAAAGCGCCTCTGTCCCTGTAATAAGCTGCGCATGACTGTGTTAGGTCGCCAGTCGCAAAATGCGAGAAGTTGGCACGCGACGTGTGTCTGTAACGTTACGTTGCCGCATTCCAACAAAAGATCCCCGTTACCTCGTTCAAACGGCAACGCGCATAGTAGAAAAAGGCAACCCTGTTGAGAGGCAGGCGCGCAAAACCACGAGTCTGGTTTTCCAGGAAGTCGGGTTACCTACTACGAGCAAAGGCCACCCATTCCCCGATGGGTGGTCTCTTTTTGCTCCGGCGAGCCTTGCGGTTCGCGACATTATAGAGCATGACGAATCTCCTCCCTCAAATACATAGCAGTCCCATAGTTCCGGCCACCCAACCGTAGAAATCCGCAGATGTTCCAGCGGGTTGCCCGGGCAAGGCCACTCCTCGGCAGGTATTTCTGCCATTTCGCTGCGAGACCAGCGATTCGCCGGTTCGAAACCGAGGCTATGTCCTCTGGTATTTGCGGGGAAAGGCTCAGGAGGGGAGAAGCGCGCGAACACTACTGCGGCAAAATGGCCATCGTGGAATCTTCGCGTGATGTTGAAAAGAATCCGCGGTTCTATTTTGGCCACAACTTGATTACGATCCGAAGAAACAGCGCTGAAAAGGGGGACCCGACAAGCGGCCACGCTGGGTTTCTTGCCGTGATTCAAGTGGACGTTGGCGCGCCAGGTCAGCTCCGCGACCCGACTCGTTGTCCCGCCCCTCGCAAGACGCGGCGAAGCACACTCACTGCGCGCGTCTTCCCCGGTGCGATGAGCGCTCTTTCCCTGTTACCTCTTTCTTCTTCGGCTGGGCAACAGAGCCGAGACAGTTCCGCCGCCCACCATGAATCCGAGGAGATAAAGCAGGCCCAACGTTGCCAACGCCATCAATCCCTGTGTCCTGACCTGCTGGGCAAAATATGCCGGGGGAAGAATCAACGCCAGCACCAAAAGGGTGAAACTGATATGCCCCCCGGACCTCCATCGTCCAGGCTGACGGCGAGTCACGACCCACATCCACGCACTCACGAAAGCCAGCACCACCCCGGATAGCATCCCCAGAAGGGCGATTCTCTGCCGAGAGTACACCAGCAGAAAAACCCAGGCCGCTATGAGAACGAGAGTTGGCGCAGTGCTCAAGTCCGACATCAGGAGGCGCCTTCGGTGTCGCCCAACCATGATGTTCGACTCGACCTCTCGGCACTTACGGGTTATCTGCTTCGCGAGCTGCCTGTGTTTATTGAAAGTCGCATAATAGTCTATGTAAAGCTGGGAAGACTTATGCATCGGCACGAGTTGGATGTAGTTCAGATGATCCCTGCATTCGATGATGTCATCCCAGAGAAGCTTCCGGTTGCTGAAAAGCCGCTTTCGCCGAATGCCTTGGTTAGTGAGCTGTAACCGTTCGCCGAGCCTCAAGAGAAGCCACAGGTATGGAATCACTCCGACAAGTGCAAGAACTCCAGTCGCCGTCCGATAGTTGGGCGCAAACTGATCCTCATTGGGAGCCACGGGTCCCCACCTCGGCTGCTGCCACGTGCTCACCTCCAGAAACATCGCGGCGAAAAGCGCCAAAGGTAACCCAAAAAACGCGAGAATCCAAACAATAGAACGCCGATAAGAGCCTTTTTTCATCACATTCCTTCGCTGCGCGAGCCTCTCCGCTGTTGCGAAAAAAACATCCTCACCATTTACATCAATCCTAACAGGGACACTTTTCCCGCTGCTACAATCCACAGGGCGCTGGTGGAGAACCTGCCGAGCGCGCACGCTAAGACAAAGGGCCTCGCGCCGCCCTCCACCACATTGCTCGCATTGTGCGCTCTTGCCATAAGTAAGTCAACAGCGGGTTTGGCGCGGCTGCGGTTGTATCTCGGCGGCGAGGAAAGGAGGAGAAAGAAGGCTTAACTTCACTTCCGCACTGGGTGTCGCTGCGTTTGAGTGGTAGAGCAGTCGCTTTGCGCCTGTTTGTTGCGGGTTGGAGGTTTTGGAGTGGTGGATTGCACGGAGCAGATAAACGCCGCGGGTGGACCTCCTGTGCATTGGGGGGATTGATCCGTTCTGTAGGTTTGATTGGGGGGGCTTGTGGTTGTAACGCCGGCATCTTGTCCCGCGTTCCGCGGGAGGGCACTTTCGCCACTACATCCCTCACCCAGACACAAAAAGCGGGAGAATATGGCCAAACTGCCCCGAAAAAGCCCGCGATAACCCGATTTCATCCCCAGAACACACCCAAAACAATCTCAAAATCCCAATCAGGTGGGGAAGTTGGGTCAGGCGCTCCCGCCTATCAGGGCGGAAAGGAAAAAGGTTTGACAACAGGGCACGGGTTGGTTAGTGTACGCGGTGCTATCTGGCGCAGGTGAATGTTCCGGCTGCCTGCGGCGGCCCCTTCGTCTAGTGGACTAGGACAGGTGGTTCTCAGCCATCAGACGCGGGTTCGATTCCCGCAGGGGCTACTCTTCTCTTTGCGGCCGAAGAAAGGCTGCCCACACCTGTTCTTCACGGCTACTTCGCACGGCGTCGCAGCCGTTGCTCTGTTTTCCTCGGACGGAATTCGTTCCTTCAGAAAAGAAAAAGGTCGGATGAGCTTCCTTCACCTGCGGCGCTTCGCCCTTTGAGAAAAAAGGGGCCGCTGTCTGATAATGCGTCGTTCCAGGCCTTAATACATGAATTCGCAAATACGCTGACGTACAATGGTGTCATGAAAGGAGCTATTTTGACGGGATAATTTGAGGGGATAACAGGATAGACACGATTGTTCCAGAGACGTGAAGCATCCAGTAAATCACAGGCCCTCTGGCGCCCGGGTCGAACACCTTGGCGGCCTTGGCGTCTTGGCGAGAGAAAATGGAAAAAGGGGAGGTCTCTCGCAAAGAAGGTAGAGTAGGGAGGGCCGTGGCCCTCCCCCTCATCAAACCGGACGTGCGGATTTCCCCCGCCATGCGGGGCTTTCCTGGAAACTCTCGCCGCAGGCATGCACAGGCTCTTGGCTCGCACCCTCGCCCACGCCGCTCCTAACGTATCGTTACGGCTGATGTGACCGTACAGCGTGTAGAAGCGGAACTTGGGTTCCTGCTTGGCCTTTTGGCCCAGTTTCCGTCTCAAGGACGAAAGTCTTGGCGGCGGGCTTCACCACTCTCTGACGGGCTGTCCGCTCTGCACTTGCGTAACGAGGCCGAATCGGGTTCGCTTTCGCTACGGCTCGCGCGTTCGCTCCGCGGGGCTTCGACATCGCGGATTGCTCCGCGGGCCGCCCGCTTTGCTACCTGTTGAACGAGCAATTAAACAGGGCAACCTCCTTTCATGTTGCAAGACCAACCAGTCTTATCCTGGCGCACCAGAGAGCGCGGAGAGCGCAGAGAGGAGAAGGAGAAGGACTCCGTTGTCGCCTGCCGTAGCATGGGCATCTTGCCCATGATCCCGACGGGTCCCGCCTGCAGCGGGATGCCACGTGGGGCATGGCTTTTTTTGCCGTGAAGGGTGCAGCCGGAGCTGGTCGAGGACAAGGGAGCCCCTCGATATCCCGCCAACGGCGGGACAGGATGCTGGCGATACGTGTGCTTCTCTGCGTGCTCTGCGCACTCTGCGGTTCCACCCCCTGTCCCACCCGTAACTGAGACATTGCTGCCAAGTGTAATGCCTGAGTGTTCTGGTTGGTAGGCTCGGTTACGTATTCGGGTGCTGCAGGGAGGATAAGGGTATGAAACATATCGGATTTGGCATCCACAATCCGTGGCCGTAGTTGCGAACGCATGTACTTAATGCAGCGCAAGCTCCACCGCCCCGCGAAGGCTGATGTTGTCGAGCTTGGTTACGAGGAACTGCGTGAAAGCGTGAACGTCCGCCTCTCGGTTGGTATATCGTCCGGGGTCGGACTTCAGCTTTCTGACCGCGGCCCGAACGGTCAGCCGGGCGTCTTTTTCGGCAACACTCCCGAAAACCTCCACGTAAGGCAAAAGAGGATAGCTCTGAATGACGTGCGCGAACGCGCGGGCTAGGTAAGTGGAAGTATCCTCCACAATTTTCTTTGCAATGGGGTCAATTTTTTGTCGAGACTTCTCCTGGCGTTTGTACAACTGGAAAACGTCCTCCGCCCTGAGCTTCGCCCAGCCATCCAGTAACTCCTGCTGCATCCGTCCTGTTGGCCCTAACCTAACTTCCGCACCTGATTGCGATTTTGAGATTTTTTTTTGCCTGATTTGGGGATGAAATGGGGATATTTAGGGTGTTTTTGCTGTCATCTTCGCCCTATTTGCGC
>Ga0315544_1002899_pt1 | contig 11727 bp, 7 predicted proteins | sample SalMarSW160130MG_2_FD_202543 | JGI IMG/M metagenome (GOLD analysis project Ga0315544, IMG submission 202543) | Salt marsh sediment microbial communities from the Plum Island Ecosystem LTER, Massachusetts, United States - Salt Marsh Sediment SW1601-130 ... | reverse complement strand
GAGTGTAGTGGCTTTTGGGCATTGCCAAATCGTCCATATCGGCGTTGAAGTAGCGGTTGCAGTTAGGGCAGCGGTGCTGAGAGTGGGTAATGACCAGATCTCGGGGCCTTCCGGTGAGAGGGACTCCCAGATCGTGCAACCTGCGGGTGCAAACACGAAGGCGATAGGCACTGTGCTGGCAGTCTGGACAGGTTCTGCGCTTAAAGTTGCGGCTGCGTTGTACAAGTTTCGGTTTAGGTAAGTCCTTAACACGAGCGATTCCTTCGCTCACATCGCAAATGTATTCGCCTGGTCCAAACATTGCAACATCCTCAAACGTAGACATAGACTTCGACTTCTATGTTGAAAATGTCGGACGTATGGGCCAGAACTATTTAAAAAAGCTCTGTTTTGTTGCTACAGTCTCATTTTTTATTCAAAAATTATTAGTTTCTGTTAATACTGATTGTGAATAATCAGTATAATTCACAATGGTAGAGTTTTCGGGGGTCACGCCACGGTAGGCTGCCGCAGGTACTTTTCACGCTTTTAATTTTATTCATCTATTCTGCATGGCAAACTCAAATGTAGCTTTCGTATAAAGCGAACAGGCGTGATCAAGCGTATTAGACGGAATTCGTATGCGGCTTTGAGACGGTTCAATCGTAAATTATATAGGACTTTTAGCTATTCAAATGAGGTTTCCAGCACCGTAGGAGCCAAAAATTACACAAATTCACCAAAAAAGTTATTGCCCCCAGAGGCTTTGACGACTATTATTGTATATTTGGCTGTAGAGATTAAAAGCTGCCAAAGCTAACTGTCTAAAGAGGTGATTAAAATGCTTTTGACGGGATTGGTAAACAGTGCAGCACGGTAGACGAATAACTCATCTGCGAGGCTGTGCTTCTGCGTACATGGCGGCTTGTGGGTCATTGTTTCTGCTTCAGCGTCGAGATGCGAACGAGGCTTGTGGCTTGGTGTCTATTTTGCCAGAGAATGGCAAGATAGTGCCATATCGGAGGCGACTAATGTAGGGTAAGAAGGGATTACAACCTCGATTCGGCTTGGACGTATGGGAAGTGGAAACTGTTTGAGTTTCCACTTTTTTTTGCTCTGTCTGTGCCAAAGCACTGCGGGGTAACGATAATGCAAGGTCGTCTCCAGATAACCTTGCAAAACGGCAATATATAGGAAAGAAAGTTATGAATCAGGAGTTACTGAGAATCGTAGAGAACATAGCACGCGACAAGAATATCGATAAGGAGTCTATATTTGTCGATTTGGAAGAGGCTATGGTTTCTGCGATTAGAAAGCACTTTGGCGAGCTGGACAGCGACATCGTAGTGCAGATTGACAGAGACACAGGCGTGGTCAGTGCGTTTAAAGAAAACGAAGAGATTAACATAAAGCAACTTGGACGGATTCCAGCTCAGACGGCTAAGCAGGTGATGATCCAGAAGATAAGAGCTGATGAAAGAGATAGTATATACTCGGAATTCGTCCAGCGTAAGGGCCAACTTATAAGTGGCCCAGTTGTGCGGTACGAAGGAGGGACTTTAATTGTTAGCCTGGACCACTGGACGGAAGGATTCATGCCAAGAGGCGAGCAGATAATGGGGCAAACGCACAGACCTGGGGAGAGGATTCGATGCTTGATTCTCGATGTGAAGGAGAGTTCAAATCAGGTCAAGATTATCCTGTCCCGAACGCATCCTGATTTTATCCGTCGCTTGTTCGAAGCCGAGGTCCCAGAAATTGCAGAAAAGATTATCGAAATACGCATGTTAGCAAGAGAAGCAGGCTACCGAACCAAGGTTGCAGTTGCATCGTTTGATGACAAGGTTGATCCTGTTGGGGCCTGCGTCGGAGTACGGGGCAGCCGGATAAAGAACATAGTCGATGAGCTTGGCGGGGAAAAAATTGATATTGTCCGTTGGAATGATTCGTCAAAAGTGCTTGTTACCAATGGGTTAATGCCGGCGAAGGTTAGCGAAATTGCGCTGTGTTTTGAGTTAGGCCGAGCCACAGTAGTTGTGGAAGAAGACCAGCTCAGTCTGGCCATTGGAAAGCACGGCCAAAACGTTAGATTAGCTGCAAGGCTTACAGGTTGGGACATCGATATACTAACACCGGATGAATACAATCAGGGCATTGAACGACTGGCAAATTGTATCAAGACAGTTGAAGGCGCCGATGATGTCATTGTTGACAAGTTGATTGCATTGGGTGTGATATCCGTTCTGGATTTGGATGAGGTTGGAGTCGAACCTCTTGTTAACGAGTTGAAGATCGACCAAAAAGTAGCTGAGAGGTTAGTAGCAGCGGCGAGCAAAGAAGCTGAAATTATGGCTGCTGAGGCAAAACAAAAACAGGCAGAAAAGGAGTTGGCCCAGCAGGCCGATACAATAACCAACGAACAAGGAAGTTGATACAGCGAGGTTTTCTTGGCTGCAACAAGAGTTTATATTTTGGCAAAAGAGCTCGGCGTAAAGAGCTCCGCAATTGTGAAAAAGTGCCAGGATGAAGGTCTGGACGTCAAAAACCACATGTCAGCAATTTCGGCAGGATTAGCGGCCACTATCCGAGAATGGTTCAGCGAGGGTGAAAATATAACAACGATTGAGACTACCAAAAAGGTAGACTTAGCGAAGGTGCGAATTAAGAAAAAACCTAAACGCAAAAAACAGGTAAAAAGAACCAAAGTTAAGAAGGTAGCCGAGCAACCGAGCGTGGCCATAGCTGAATCTGCTGAGCCATTGCCGATGGCAGAAGCTGACCAGAGTCTGAAACACCCGGCAGTAGTAGAGGCTCCACAGCTCGGTGAGCAAGCCGCTGAGCCTGTTATAGCTGTAGAGCAAAAGGCTGAACCTGAAGAAAAGGTTGTTAAGCAGCCAAAGAAGAAAGAGCCGGAGCCGATATTACCTGCAGGCCCGATTCTCGAAAAGCCTAAGCCGGCTCGTCTCAGTGGGCCACAGGTGGTTCGAGTCGAGGCACCTGATGTTGCGCGCCGACCAAAGCCGAAACAGAGACCCAAATATGATGCGCCTGTTACGGAGCCATTGATGTATACCGAGCAGGAGCAAGAATCGACGACTAGCTCTGCGAGCAGTGAAAAGCGTCGATCACCAAAGCGACATAAGGAGAGGACATACGGGCGAAGACGGGAAGAACAAGACGTAGAAGCCCTGAAAAAGCCCAAACTGAGGAGCAAGTGGCGACAGCGGGACATCGAAGAAAGACAAGCTCGACTGAAAGCAGCGGGGGGTGAAGGCCTTCGGTCCAGGCCAACACGGAAGATTGCCACTAAGGCTGAGCGGGAGGCTGCTTCAACCGCCAGGCCGAAAAAAACGTTTGTAAACGAACCGGTCACGGTCAGAGATCTTTCCGCGGCGTTAGCTGTCAAGTCAGCCGACATTATCGCTAAGCTGATGCAGCAGGGCATAATGGCTACGGCCAATCAAACCTTGAGCAATGAGATAGCTGAACTTGTTGCCATGGAATTCAACACCGAGTTGTTGATCGAACAAAAGAGGGCATTAGAGGATCAGATACGAGAGGAGTTTGATGAGCGTTCGCGTGAGAATCTTAGGAAACGTTCGGTTGTGGCTGTTATGCTTGGCCATGTCGACCATGGTAAGACCAGCCTGCTGGATAGAATAAGATCGACTCACGTAGCTGCGGGTGAGGCAGGTGGCATCACTCAGCATATTGGCGCATCTCAAGTGACATGGGATAGCAAGACGGTTACGTTTCTTGATACACCGGGCCATGAGGCTTTCACAGCCATGCGTTCCAGAGGTGCTAACATGACTGACGTGGTGGTCTTGATAGTCGCAGCTGATGATGGTGTTATGCCTCAGACTATTGAGGCTATAGCTCACAGTAAGGCCGCAGGTGTGCCGGTGATTGTGGCGCTTAATAAAATTGACTTGCCCGGCTCCAATATCAACCGGATTTACTCGCAACTCGCTGAACGGGACCTGACACCCACCGAATGGGGAGGAAATACAGAAGTTGTAAAAACCAGCGCGGTTACAGGTGAAGGCATAGATGATTTGCTTGACTACCTCGATTACACAGCTGAGTTGCTTGAACTCAAGGCTGATGACACGATCCCCGCAACTGGATGGGTAGTGGAGGCTAAGATGTCACCACAACAGGGCCCCATTGCGACGCTGCTGATTAGAGAGGGGCAAATCAGCAAGGGCAATGTTATACTGGCTGGCTGTGCTTTCGGTCGGATAAAAACACTTAGGAACAGTCAGGGCAAGAGCATAAAAACAGCGACAAGCTCAATGCCTGTGGAGGTGACAGGGCTTAGCGACGTTCCGCAGGCCGGCGATAGGTTTTACTGCTTGGAAGATATCAATAGAGCAAAAGCCGCTGCGGAAGAAAACAAAATGCGTTCGAGAGAAAGTTCGCTCGCCGAACGTGCTCAAGTAACATTAGACAATTTATTCACCCAGATAGAAGCTGGTAAAATTAAAGAGTTGAATATTATCATCCGTGCCGACGTGCAGGGCTCTGTTGATGTACTGACAAAATACTTGTCTGAAATGAGCACCGACGAAGTAAAGATAAAGATTCTCCATGCGGCGCCAGGGGGAATTACCGAGGGTGACGTTCTTCTGGCCGAGGCCTCTAATGCCATTATTATCGGCTTCAATGTGGTTCCCGAGGAACACGCTGCAAAGACAGCGGAAAATAAAGGAGTTGAGATAAGGTTGTACAAAGTCATTTACCGGATAACCGAGGACCTTCAGAAATCAATGGCTGGTTTGCTCGAGCCCAAAGAAACAGAAAAATCGATTGGCCGAGCTGTGGTAAGAGCCACATTTAAGGTCTCCAAAGTCGGCACGGTAGCGGGATGTTATGTCAGTAGTGGTAGTGTAAACAAGAATGCTAAGGTTCGGCTAATACGTGACAATATAATACTTAGGGACGATCTGAGTATTGAGTCTCTCAAGCACTTCAAAGACGGCGTCCGCGAAGTCAAAACAGGCCTGGAGTGTGGTATCAAGATTGCCGGTTTTGATGACATTAAAGTGGATGACGTCCTTGATTTCTATGAAATCGTTAAGGTGGCTAGAACACTTTGAGGTGGTAACTGGTAACTGGTAATTGGTAATTGGTAATTGGTGACTTGTAATTGATGGTAGATTATCTTGCCGGTTACAAGTAAGTTAAGCGATGTCGACACGAAGACAGGAAAAGGTTGCTCGGGCTGTAAAGGAAGCGGTAAGTGAAGTTATATCCAACCATCTGAGTGACCCACGTATCGAAGGTCTTGTCAGTGTTACAAGAGTTGGAATGGCTGCAGATCTACGCACTGCTGATGTGTATGTCAGTATTCTTGGCAAAGACGATGCTGCGCAGAGTAAAACCTTTACAGCCATAACGCATGCAAGGAGCCGAATACAGGCGCTGCTGGCAGATAGACTGCGCAGTAAGTTTTGCCCTGTTTTACGTTTTCACAAGGACGAGAAACTCAAAAAGACATTGGAGACAATGAGGCTTATAGACAAAGCCGCAAGCGAATGGGACGAGCAGTACCTCTAATAATGTTCCATAACTCAGGTCATTGTAAGGGATATGAATGTCAAACCAGCAGTTCTACGTTTTACCCTTTGCCTATGGTATTCTCGCTGTGAGCTGAGCATGAGGTTGTAAAGAAGTAACATTATGATTAATAGCAAAGAATATGCCCGGAGAGTGCGAAAGCTGTACCGCGAATTGAAACGCAAGTACCCTAAAATTAAAAAGACTACTTATGATGAACCTGTAGATGCGATCGTCCATGGTATCATCAGTGAGAATATGACCGAGAAGGCGGCACAAGCTGTAAGTAGGAAGTTTGCCGACTATTTTGTTGACCTGAACGACATGCGTGTCTCAAGGCCGGAGGAAATGGTTGAAATAATCGGTGAGGATACGCCTGTAACAAGACAGGCAACTAATACACTTACGAGCACTCTGATGGCTATATTCAACGAATATCATACGGTTAGCCTTCAAACTCTGAAAAAGGTTGGCAAACGGCCGGCTAAAAAGGCTCTTGAGAAGCTGGATGGTATTACTCGTTTCGCGGTTGACTACTGTATGCTGATGGCCCTGCAGGGACATGCGATACCCCTTACTAAAAGGATGATAGAGTACCTGAAGAGCCATGAATTGGTTGATTTCGAGGCTGATGAGCAACAGATAGAGGGTTTCCTTACGAGACAGATATCAGCTAAAAATGGCTATGAGTTTTACACCTTTTTGCGACGGGATAGCGAGACGACCGAGGCCAAAAAGAAAAAGCGAACTACCCGTAGAGCAAAAACAAAGAAGAAAATCAAAAGAAAGAAGTAAGACAATTTATGGCTTAGCCATTTATAAGCTTCTGGTTTACATAAATAGCAGAACCAACACATTTATAAGCCTCTGGCTTAGGTAATCCGGTTCGCCAGGTGCGAGGCTTGAGAAGATGTCAGAAAAGATACTGAGATTGGGTATTCCAGCGGGCAGCTTGCAGAGGGCGACCATCGAACTGTTCAAAAAAGCCGGATTCCATATTCTCGATTCTAAACGCAGTTATCAGCCGAGCGTAGACGATGAGCAGATTCAGCTAACCATGCTTCGTGCTCAGGAGATGAGTAAGTACGTAGCTGATGGTGTCCTGGACGCGGGGATAACCGGCTATGATTGGATTATGGAGAATGAGTCCGATGTGGTTGATGTTTGCGAACTTACCTACAGCAAAACCACGAGTAATCCAGCCAGGTGGGTGCTGGCGGTACCCGATGAATCGAAGGTGACCAAGTTAAAGGACCTGCAGGGCGGATTGATCGCCACTGAGCTTGTTAACGTGACAAAAAAATACTTCGCAGGCAGGAATATCAAAGTGAAGGTAGAATTTAGCTGGGGCGCCACCGAGGTGAAGGCAGGATTGGTCGATGCAATTGTGGAGCTGACCGAGACAGGCAGATCGTTGCGCGCAAATAATCTGCGAGTAATAGATACGGTGATTACTTCCACAACAAGGTTGATAGCAAACAAAAAGGCCTGGCAGGATGATTTCAAACGCGAAAAAATAGAAAATATCTCAATACTGCTCACCGCCGCAATCGAGGCACGCAGCAAGGTCGGCCTAAAGATGAATGTGAAAAAGGGCGACCTGGACGAGATACTAAATGTGCTCCCCGCTGAAAAGAGCCCTACCGTTTCGAGTCTGGCAGATTCCGACTACGTAGCGATAGAAGTGATTATCGACGATAAGATTGAACGTTCATTGGTACCAGCTCTCAAGCGAGCTGGCGCTTCGGGCATAATCACCTATCCGTTAAACAAAGTTATACACTGATAAATAAGCATGAGGCTTATAAAATCGGTCCGAAAGACTTCAAAGTTCTCAAAGCCAGGATGACTCTGTTCTAATTTGTGTTTTACAAATCAAAGGAATTAAGTAACCGTTCACGGCCTTGAAATGCCGTTTCTGGGCGAAAAACGAGGGTAGCAAGGTTGGATTGTAGGGCATGGGTAAAATAGGCAAAAAATGGGGTGGAAAATGAACATAAAATGATAAGAAATGAGCAAAAGCAGGCACGTTTTGAGCAAAAATAAACAAAAATCAGTGCTTTTTGAACCATTTTTTACACCCATTTTTTACAGATGATCGATCAAAATCGTGGCACTTTAGATGGTCAAAGAAAGCGAAAATGTGTTGTTGCTCGATTCTCGATACTTGATGTCGAAGCGCAGCGGAGATCCGCCTGTGGCGGGCTCGATACCCGTGATTGGTTAATTGGTGAGTGGTTAATTATTCGATACTAAATGCCTGAGTCTAATACCTAAGATACTTAGGTATTGTGACTACATAAAGACTCATATGTGATGCTCGATGGATTAGAAAAGAAGGACGAGTCACGAGCAACGAGGGACGATGGACGAGAGACGAATTCTTAGCCGTTAAGGAACCGAAAAATATTTCGATGAAAAGACATTAATATACATGCTATTCATCTATCAATTAGCAGTTTCTCCGCCCTATTGCCTGTGGGGGTAGGGATTTCATTTTTATTTGCGCAGTTTGTGTACTGTTACATTTATAGTGTTCTTCTTGTAGCTTAGCGTTATTTTCTCGGAAGTGAAAAGTATGTAAACATCAATTGTATTCTGCTGATATGCGGCCTTGTCCTTGACTACCTTCCGAACTGTTCGGAGAGGAATAAGAAGTACGCCATCGCGCGATACCAACAAATAACCATCACCTTTTTGCAGAGAATTGAGGAAGCGGTCTCTGAAAGTTATCTGCCAGCCTTTCGGCTTGAGGCTACCGGGTCGGATATAAGCCTTTTGTCCATCAACTATGGTTTCATAAGCGGTCCATTTTTGGATTTGTTTGCCTTGGTCAGTTAACAATTTTTTTAATTCGTCCTCAAATATTTCTTCAAGACCTTCCTTTTCAAGAGCTTTGCTGATTATGTTTTTCTTAAGGAGAAAATAGTTTAATTCTTGTAATAGCGAATTTACTGTCTGTTTCTGTATTGGGTTAAGTGTTGTTTGTCGCCCTTGAGAGACAACGCGGTACTTGTTGGCTTTGAACAGTCTGATTAGATATAGTTCCAAGGCCAACCTAACCACGGTATCATTGAAATCGGATTGAGTGGCTGGACGGCCATCGTTGAATATAAGGGCATTATCCCAATTCTTTATTTTGTCCTCAGGATTTTTGATGTGGTTTTTTAATCTATCGTAAATATTGCCCGCCTCACCAATGTAAACTTTCATCTGATCAAATAATAAATAATTACCGGGAAATGCGATTTTACCCATTTCTTCATTTAATTTTTCCAATGCTTTGATTGAACGAGGAATGTGCCAAGAGCGAATTTGCTTTGTGGTGCGTGCCCTTATTATCCCGTTGCTGTTTTTGGGGTCTTCGTGGTACCCGATTTCGCTGTCAGCCATATGCCTACCTTTTTAGAAGGGTGATTATTGATTCTCTAAGTTTGTAGCTGCGAATTTGTCCAGAGCGTCTTTCTCTTGCTTTCTCTATTTTTTCTATTTTAAGGCCTAAATCTAAGCCAATCTTTGCTATAAGTAAATCGGTGGGAACATATACATCTGCGATGAGGCTGTCTCCAACTACCAGTATAAACCTACCACCAGATTTGAGGGAGGAGACTACGTTTTTCATGATCTTATACATATCGTCGAAGTACTTGTGAACGATATATGGCATGTCCTGCCTTCTGTAAGCACCTCTCCTGGCAATATTCTTTTGTATATCTCGTTTTATTTTCTCTATCCATTGATTAGTGTAAGTCGAGGGCGATTTATAGAATTTTCTAATCAGCCCTTTGGAAACGTTATCGCAAACAACCATCTCGTCTTTGATCTTCTTAAGGTCTCTTTGACTACGGACGAACTCCAGCCAGCCCATCTCTATCTTATAGTTCATCACATAATCCAAGCCGTTCATATATGGAGGTGATGTAATGGCCAAGTGAAACTCATTTTTATGTTTGAAAGTCATTGCATTGGAGCAAATAACGTTGGTTTTGGTGGGGATGAAATCTTTGTATTGCCATTGTATAAGCCGTAAGTCATCGGAGATTTCTTGGATTTTCTGGTTGAACAGAACAAAAGGCGTTGATTTGTGAACAACCTTGTTTCTGACATATCCAAGGCAAGGGCTTCTTTTTAAATTACTGCAATCGACCAGAATTGCAGAAAAAGCGAGCTTGAGCAGATTTTTAACTTTTTGCTGTTTTTCGGTGTGTGCTGGTATTGAGGCAATGCCACCGTTGATTATCTCCAAGTTCCGTAACACGGTTGGCCTGAATTGGGAGGTAGACTTGAGAAACGAGGGAGCCGTACGCGTTTTGTCTTTGGGGATTTCCTTGTAAGTCTTAAACAGATAGCTTGGGGATACGTTCCAAGAGTTAAGCTTTGTGTCAGCGATAAAATGGAGGAGAGGATTGAGTTCAGTTCCTATCGATTTGAAACCGTTAAGTTTGGCTTGAACCAAAACTGTTCCGCAGCCAGCGAAGGGGTCAAGAATAACTGGGTTGCGATAGAATTTCCTATATTGGTCCAGTATGGTTTGTACGAATAAAGCTGAAAACCCTTGCACGTATGGAGCCCAACGATGTATATGCTCATTTATATTTGGCGTAAATTGAATAGGTTGAGCGTTTTTAATTATTTTAACATTCAGTTCCTTCAGGTAGGGTAGGGAGTCAAGAGTTGAAGACCCTCCTTTTTTGGGTGAGTTCAAAATATTCAGTTTTCTAGCATCGAGCTTTGAATGATCGAACTGTGAATCCTGCGCCGTCATATTTTCATCCAGCAAGAATCGTTGTTGATTAGTCAGTGTATTCCCCGGACGTCCTGTAGTTGTGGGGGAAAGTAAATTCGTATCGGACGATGTTTTAGAGATGTTTGCTTGGCAAGAAATTCTTTGGTTATTATTTGGTCTGATTTCATATATTCTTTTGGCGAGGCGCTCAATTATCACTGTATTGCCAGCGCGCAGTTTGTAGCAATGGACAAATTCTTTTACCCACTTTCTTTTTCTGAAAATCCATCGGGGCTTGCCCGTTTTATTATCGATGGGAATGTCTGTTTTGACCGGTTCAGGTAAACCCTCGACTTTTAAGGTAATCTGGACGCCGAGACCGGCTTTTTTGGATGGGCCACCAAAGATGTCTGTCGGGAAAAAATCTTTTCCACACGGGCGTATATTTAGATTGCCATGCTTATGGGCTGCTGATGTTAGCTGGATTACGCGTGATTCCATTCTATATTTCCATTCGGAATTTGATATAAATAAATGATAAACAAAGCAGCAGCTTTGTCAATCTTTCGGTTTTGAATTCCATCTTTAAGCAATTATAACTGATGCGTCCCTTCGACTTGGTTCGACTCTTTCGACTACGCTCAAGACAGGTTCGCTCACTACAGGTCGCTCAGGACAGGCTTGAGGCTGCCACCCGTCAAATGATTATTGATAAATGACTATTGATTATTTTTGAGTTTGCTACGCTGAGCTCGCAATGACAGGGGAGAGAGTATTACTTTTTTACAATGGTTTGCCATCCCCAAGAGAAACCCCCCAGGGCAGGCCTGGGGGCTAAGTTAAACCCGCCGAGGAATAAAACCCCGCCATAAAATGGCGGGGCTAAACATTTTGATTCCGTATCGCCCGATTACGACCTGCCTTCGTCAAAACAGACTATGGCGGGTAAACGTTCGGGGACAGGCAAGTGCAGAATGACACCGCACTAAATTACCCCGCACTAATTAGACGTGAGTTCGCACTCAATTCGTGCGGGACACGGCGGAAGGAGCCTTTTCAATTTATTATTTACCCGCCGTAGATGTTCATCCTTCGTAGTGCCTACTCCGCCGTAGTAGCCACGGCTACAAAGGCCGGAAGTTCTACTACGGAGAATGGAGAGGTGCCACGGGCTATGCTACTCTGCAAAGTAGCTTGCTACGTAGCACGAGTGCCCGTGGGGCTCCACAATAAAGTGGTTAAGCCATAACCGAATGAATCATTGAACACGTTGCGATGCTGGGACAAAACGCAGGATAAGTTTGCCTTGTTTAACCGTTATGCCGTCTAGCCTCACTTTTTTGTGGTCAACGTTGAAAATGGGATCAAATGGTTCGCCGTTCAGTAACGAAGCCGCAATTTGCGACCGCAGGTCCTGCGTGTCAATAGGCACAGTCGCAATACGCTCTTGATACATTTTC
>Ga0315544_1002898_pt1 | contig 11727 bp, 10 predicted proteins | sample SalMarSW160130MG_2_FD_202543 | JGI IMG/M metagenome (GOLD analysis project Ga0315544, IMG submission 202543) | Salt marsh sediment microbial communities from the Plum Island Ecosystem LTER, Massachusetts, United States - Salt Marsh Sediment SW1601-130 ... | reverse complement strand
GGGCGGGTTAAAGAAGTCGGGCCCACAAAGAAACAAGGCGCAAAAATAACATTCAAGCCCGACGAAGAGATTTTCGGAGATGCGGAGGTTGAATACGATACGCTTTTGAAAAGAATTCGGGAGCTTGCCTATTTGAATGCAGGGCTGAAGATAACATTCAAAGACGACAGGGCAAAGAAGAAAGAGGTATTCAAATTTGACGAGGGAATTAAGGCCTTCATCAGGCATCTTAACGAGGGCAAGAATATGCTGCATCGTGATGTTATCTATTTCGCAAAAGAAGATACAAAGGCGATGATAAGTTGCGAGGTTGCGATGCAATATAACGATGGTTATACGGAGAATGTGCTTGTTTATGCAAACAACATTCGCAATATCGATGGCGGCACCCACCTGTCCGGATACAGAACTGCTCTGACCCGCACAATGAACCATTATGCCCGCAGCAACAATCTCGTTAAGAACGGCCAGGCGCCGGGCGGCGATGACCTGAGAGAGGGATTAACGGCGGTTGTGGCCGTCAAGCTTGCCGAGCCGCACTTTGAAGCCCAGACAAAGGTTCGGCTGACTAATCCGGAAGTTGGCAGCTTCGTTGAGACTACCGTTAATGAGCGGTTAGGCCAGTTTTTGGAAGAGAACCCCGCGGAGGCAAGGCGTATCTTAAACAAGGCCATCCAGGCCGCCGCCGCCAGAGAAGCGGCGCGCAAAGCGCGTGAATTAACCAGACGCAAGGGGGCACTCAGTTCTTCTAATCTTCCAGGGAAATTGTGGGACTGTGCGAGCAAGGAAAAATCAGCTACGGAAATATTCATCGTTGAAGGTGATTCCGCCGGCGGCTCGGCGAAGTCAGGCCGCGACAGAAATATTCAGGCAATCCTGCCGTTAAAAGGAAAAATCCTTAATGTCGAAAAGTCACGCCTGGAAAAGATGCTTGCGCACGAAGAAATCAGAACCATAATAAGTGCCCTTGGGACAGGCATCGGCACCGATGAGTTCGACTTGAGCAAATGTAGATATGGCAAAGTAATACTGATGACAGATGCCGATATTGACGGCGCACATATAAGAACGCTGTTATTGACCTTTTTCTTTAGGCAGATGCAGGCACTGTTCACTAATGATTTGATTTATATTGCTCAGCCGCCGTTATATGAGATTAAGGTAAAGGGCCAGAAAAAATCCGAGTATATTTTAAGTGAAAGCTGGATGCATAAGCGGATGACTGCCCGCGGCCTGGAGGGGACTGAGCTGGCGATCAGGGATGGTAAAAAAGACCGTAAGGGCAAAAAGAGTTCAAATGACGAGACATCCGGTTCCGCTGTAGCTCGCAAAATTTCAGGAAATGAGCTCGTTGAGCTTGTGAAGATTCTTTCCGAAGCCGAACGTATCATAGCGGTTTTAAATAGGCGGGGCATCAACTTCACCGGATTTGTCGGGAGTTATTATGGCGCCGAAGAACTCCCGTGCTTCCGTATCTGTGTCGAGGGGCAGGAGGAATTTTACTATAAAATGGATGATTATGAAAAAAGGCTTGATGAGCTAAAAAAGAGAACAAAGGACCTGTCTAAAGGCGGGGAGGAAGAGTCGATTGTAGCCGAGGAGCTTCACGAGGTAAGCAGAACTAACCAGATAAATGAAAAGCTGAAAAAAACCTGGCGGCTGGATTTGAGAGATTTCCTGCTGAAGCCGGAGAAAACTGTTTCCGGGGAGGCAGTCGCGACGAAATTCCAGCTCGTAAACGGCCAGGATAAATATGACGTTGCATCACTGGGCGATATCTGCTCAGCTGTCCGACAAATTGGCGGCAAGGGAGTTGAAATAAAACGCTTTAAGGGCTTAGGAGAGATGAATGCAGACCAGTTGTGGGAAACGACTATGAATCCGCAGACAAGAACCCTGCTTAAGGTTGCGGTAGAAGACGCGGGAGAAGCTGACAGGCTCTTTAGCATCTTGATGGGCGATGATGTGGAAAAACGACGGTCCTTTATTCAGGACCACGCGCTTGAAGTGCAAAACCTTGACGTTTAACCCTGGCTTTTGTGTTTCTCGCATTATGTGTTGTTGGCGGCGGCTCATCGGCGGCATATTAAGTGGACGATGGGGATAGAGGCTGTTATAATCAGTTTGAGTCAGTTAATAAAAAACGATTTGCATACATTGTGTTGTTCTTGAATGTAATATGCACGATGTGTAATGTAAGCATAAGGATTTGGCCCCGTTAGAAATTATACTCCTTGGAATAAGTAATATGTGGGGCCATAACGGGGCAAATAGAAAAGGGAAGTTTTCTAACGGGGTTGATTTGTGCAAACACTCTTGGATTATTTCAGCAGGGTAGCGGAGAATAATGAGTGGTGGGCTGTTGCCATCGAGTTGTTTTTTATCGGCCTGATAATCTATTGGGTTGTGGACTTTCTGGAGGGGACACGTGGTGAGAGGTTGTTCCGGGGCGTGATATTCATTCTTGTTGCGGGCGCTCTTGTCTTGAATTTGATTGCTGAGCGGCTTGAGTTTCCCCGGCTTCAGTATCTTTATAAAGGTTTCCTTATAGCTGTTTTGATTGTTGCCGTGGCCGCTTTTCAGCCTGAGATACGAAGAGCACTTATACGCATAGGCCAGCCGAGATTTTTAACCGGCTCATCGCAGCAGTTAGCAAGAATTGTGGAGGAGATAGCCACCTCTGTAACAGACCTTTCCCAGACGAGAACCGGTGCGATTATTGTTATTGAAAGAAGGGTGGCGCTGGGAGAATTTATAGAAACCGGCGTTCGTATCGACGCAAGAGTTACAGCGGAGTTGCTAAAGACCATTTTTTACCCCGGCGCTGCCCTTCATGATATGGCTGTTATAGTGCGCGGCGACAGGATTGTCGCCGCCAGTGTGCAGCTGCCGTTGGCTGAGGCTGGCAGCGTGGACGGAGTTGAGCTTGGCTCCCGCCACCGCGCTGCTATAGGCATAACCTCAGGTTCAGATGCGACATGCCTGGTTGTAAGTGAGGAGACGGGCACGGTTTCACTTGCTAAAAATGGAATACTTATACGAAATATAGATGATTCCCAGCTGAGAAAACATCTGGCGAAGGCGCTTTCATAAGCTATTTAAAATGGCGATAAAATTCAAATATCGTAAGATTGCCATAGTGACGCTCATAACGGTCTTGATATGGGTCTGGGCGGACCTGGCGATGGATGAGACGTTGCCTGATAAGCCCGCTGTTGTTGTTGTGGATGAATCTGCAAATATAAAGCATTGGGTAAGCTTCCATCAGGCCTCCACAGCCGACATCAGGGTAACTCTTTCCGGGCCCCATACGGCGATTGCAGGGATAGATAAAAGATTAAAGGAGGGAGACAGGCTGGAATTTATTTTTGATGCCGCGCAGGAAGGAATGAGTGAGCCGCGCAGTTATACCTTGAACTTGCTGCCGTTCCTTCAAAAAAGCAAGCAGTTGAAACAACTCAGCCTGAAGGTTAAATCCTGTGAGCCGGAAACGCTCGACGTTCAGGTTGTTAAGCTTGTCAAAAAGCAGCTGACAGTCGAATGCTTTGACGAAGACAGAATGTCTCTCAAGGCCGAAAGTATCGAGCCGGAAAAGGTTGATATGCTTGTGCCTGATGAGGGCTGGGAAGGGGAAAAACTCGTGGCGAAAGTCCAGCTGACTCGCAGAGAAATCAACCAGGCAAGATTTTCACCTGTTGCAAAATCTCCTTTCATCGAGTTGACCGCCGGCAAACACAGAGATGCATCAACAGTCGTGAAAATCAAGATGCCGCCTGCTGAAGATACGCTCGAAAATTATACTATTACGACGGCAACGTTGGGATTTTTATTGAGCGAGAATCTCCAGGGTAAGTATGAAGTGCAGATAACCAATCTGAATGAAGTGATAAGCAATATTGCAATAAGGGCCACTTCGGAAGCGAAGCAGGCATACGAGAGTATGCGGTATCAGGTTACATTGGACATAGATGATGAGGATGTTAAATCGGAAGAGTCACGAAGGGAAGTTATGTATAATTTCCCCAAAGAGTTCGTCCGAAAAGATGAGATAGAGCTTAACCAGCCCCACGCGCAGGCCAGATTCAGACTTGTGCTTATTCCGGCTGCGCCTCCGTAGGATGCAGGACACTGAAAAAAGATATTACTGCTTCAACTGTCATCCACAGGGCTAGGGCAAAGATTCCTGCACCTATTGCAGCAAGAAGCCAGTTGCCTTTATTTATAAAAATCATTTCGTATTTGACCATAGCCCAGTTTGTAATGACCAGCATAATCAAACACGGCACCGCGCTTACGATAAACCTGAATCCTCCCTTTCGTTTCATGTATAGCGTTATAAGCAGCAAAGCCAAAGCTGCGAGCAGTTGGTTTGCGATTCCAAATAACGGCCAAAGCACCATCGCACCTTTGCCGCTGGCGCCCGTGGCGAAGGCCAATGCTGCTGCGGCAAGGACGGCTATACTGGTAGCTATCCATCTATTGGCAAGAAACGGGACCCGCAAATCGCTGACGAGTTCACCTATCACATAACGCTGGATTCGAACGGATGTATCTAAGGTTGTGCCGGCAAATGATGCAATAAAAACGCCCATCAGTGTAATTCCAGCAGTCTCCGGTAACCCAAGCGTGCCCATCATATTTGCGGCACCTTTAATCACAGGAGCTATTTTGTCAGTAAGCCCTTTATCCCCTATCCACGAGCTGTAGTAGTGTTGCCAGGCGGCTTGTCCGGTCAGGGTTGTTCCGTCTCCAAGCTTCAACGACATCCCAATGCCTGCTGCAACGCAGATAATAACCAGCACAGCCAGTGTGCCCTCAAGCAGCATAGAGCCGTATCCGACGAATTGGCAGTCCGGCTCTTTTGATATCTGTTTTGCAGTTGTGCCGGAGGCAACCAGCGAATGAAAGCCGCTTATAGCACCGCAGGCAATTATGACAAACAGAAACGGCCATATTGGCAGTGCGTTTGCAGGCAGAGAGTGATTGATAGCGGGCGCCACGAGGGGCAGATTTCCGGATATTGATGCTACCGCCGCACCGCCGGCCAGAAGGGCCATAGCGATAAATAGCTGCCAGGCGTTAATGTAATCTCTTGGTTGAAGAAGTATTGTGACCGGCAATGTTGATGCCACCCAGGCATAGATAAGCAGAATAATTGTCCACACCCCGCTTGCCGGCATTGACCATATGCTTGAAATACTGAGTAGGCCCGGCCAATTATGTTCCAGGTATGCACTGAGCGCAATGCAGGCATACATACCGGCTACGGCAATAGCTGTAGCGACCGGTACGCTGGCCCCTTTTTTGTAAACCGCATAGCCAAGTGCAACAGCTATCGGGATCTGCAGCCATACGGCGAAGATGGAGCTGGGGAAGCTGGTAAATACTGTGGCAATCACTACGCCGAAGACAGCTATGACAATCAGCAGGCTCAAAAATACGACGGCGAAAAATATAAATCGCACGCGCATATTGATATATTTTGCCGCTGCTTCCGACAAGCTTTTGCCTTCGTTTCGTATCGATACTACCAGCGCTCCAAGGTCGTGCACCGCCCCCATAAAGATGCAGCCAACCGTTACCCACAGAATCGCCGGAAGCCAGCCCCAGATTATTCCTATAGCAGGCCCGACAATCGGCCCGGTGCCGGCTATCGAGGTATAGTGATGACCGAATATTATACCCTTACGGGTGGGAACATAATCGATTCCATCCTGAAGCTCTATGGACGGCACAGGCGCATCTTTATTCAGTTTAAATATCTTCTTGGACAGGAAACGTCCGTAGGTATGGTATGCTATCAGATATCCTCCCCCGCAAATCAACATCAATAGAAGTGTGTTCATTTTTACCTCTTTTTGGGCATCCCGCTTCACGCCTTACGAGATACGTTTTGTGTTCTGTGCGACCGGGCTAACAACTTTATTGGTACTTCTTTTATCGGCAAAAGTTCTCGTAGTTTGCCAATAATAAACCTGCGATAATTCTCTTCGAATAGCTCCGGCTTATTTACAAACATAAGTATAGTAATCGGATTTATTGCGATTTGTGTGGCATAATAAATTTTAGGCAGGCCCGCTTTTCGTTTGGCCGCTCCTGCTCTTTCCTGCTTTATTATTTTAAACGCCTCATTTAATTTGGGAGTGGGTATCTGTGTTATGGTCTGTTTGAAAATCTCAGCGGACAGGTCCAAGACGCCCTGAACGTTCTTTGATTCGGTTGCAGTAGTAAAAGCTATCGGTGCATATTTTAAACCGGGCAGCACTTGTGTCAAATACCGTTCGTAGTCTCCGGTAGCGGCTTTCTCTTTTGCAAGGTCCCACTTGTTTACCACGATAATACAGCTTTTGTATTCTCCGGCGATATAACGGGCTATCTTTTTGTCAACCTGGGATATCGGCACGGTGGCATCGATTAGAAAAAGCACCACGTCAGCCCGCCGTATCGATTGTGTCGCACGAACGTAGCTGTAAAACTCGATGCTGTCGACTATTTTGCTCTTTTTTCTTATCCCCGCGGTGTCAATGACTATTATGGTCTTGCCGTCTTTTTCGAACCGCACGTCCACGGAATCTCTGGTAGTCCCCGGCGTCTCGCTGACAATGACCCTTTCGGCCCCGACTATTGCATTGACGAGGGTGCTTTTACCGGCGTTTCGCTTGCCCACTATAGCGAGCTTCATTGCCGCCCCTGCTGGTCGTACCACGGCCATCTTGGCCGTGGTATCACGGGCTGGAAGCCCGTGATACTTTTCCAGTTTGTCAAAGATTTTGTCAAGCAGCACGGCCTTATTGAGGTTATTTTTGGCGGAGATGCACAGAAATTCCCCGAAACCGAGCTTTGTAAATTCTCCCGCCGCAGGAAACATTCGGGCCGTATCTGCTTTGTTGGCTACGCCGATTATATCCAGATCTGCTTTACGCAAAAGACGCGCTATCTCTTCATCCAGCGGCATCAGCCCATCGCGTATATCCACCATAAATACAATAAGATTTGCCGACTCAATCGCCTGGTGGATTTGCTGTTCGATATGCTCTTTTAGCTGTTCGTTGTCGAGCAGACCGTATCCGCCGGTATCGACAAGCTCGAAGTATTTGTCGTTTCGTTCGATAATGGTGCTCACTCGGTCTCTTGTAACGCCCGCTGTCGGCTCGACGATGCTTATCCTCTCGCCAGCTAAAGCATTTAAGAGACTGCTTTTGCCCACATTAGGCCGACCAATTATCGCAACCACCGGCAACGCCATAATCTTCCTGCTTCCTTACATTGGGTTTTCTTAAAAAATAATTATACTAAAACAATCAGCAGTGTAAAATCCCAATGTGTTATAATCATTTTTTTAGTACAAAGAGTTGGCTATTATGAATTGTGAGTTTAAAAAGCCGGCATATAACAAGAACAGCTTATCTCTAAATAACGTTTCAGGAGAAGATAGAAATGGATAAGAGCCGAAGAGAACTTCTGAAGATGATGGCTGGGGGTATGGCGGCAGCAGCAATGCCGGGGTGGATAAGGGGACAGGAGAAAGAACGAAAAATCGGCAAAGTTGCTGCTCAGACGGTTCTGCCGCGGTGGAGGGGATTTAATCTGCTGGGGATGTTTACTATGCAAAGCAGAGGCGATTTTCCTGAAGATGACTTTCGCTGGATACGCGATTTTGGCTTTGACTTTGTGCGTCTGCCGCTTTGCTACCGCTTGTGGATAACCGATGGCGACAACTACAATATCAATGAGGCGATGATGGAAAAGCTCGATATGGCTGTCGAGCGTGGTAATAATTACGGCCTGCATGTTTGCCTGAACCTTCACCGCGGGCCGGGATACTCGGTAAACAGGGAATTTACCGAACCGTTTAATCTCTGGAAGGATGAAGAAGCGCTTGACGCATTTTGCTTTCACTGGCAAATGCTGGCGAAACGTTATAAAGCCATTTCAAAGGATAAGCTCAGTTTCAATCTAATTAATGAGCCGCCTTCGGCTGGCGACCAAATGAGCAGGGCTGACCACGAGAAAGTGGTGCGGGCGGCTGTAGCAGCCATACGCGAGATTAGTCTCGACAGGATAATAATTGTCGATGGTCTGAGTTGGGCCAGAGAGCCGGTGCCGGAATTAGCTGACCTCGGAATCGCCCAGAGCTGCAGGGCGTATGAGCCGATGTTCATAAGTCACTACAAGGCCTCCTGGGTCAATACTGGTAATTATCCTGAGCCGGCTTGGCCTGGTCACGGCTGGGATAGAAACCGCCTGCAGGAGAAATATCAGAAATGGGCCGAACTTATCGAGAAAGGTGCTGGTGTGCACTGCGGAGAAGGTGGTGCCTACAACAAAACGCCGCACAAGATGGTTCTGGCCTGGTTGAGGGATGTTTTAGAAATCCTGACCGGTTACGGCATCGGTTTTGCATTGTGGAATTTCCGCGGCTCGTTCGGCATTCTCGACTCTGGCCGTGAGGATGTGAAATACGAGGCCTTTCACGGCCATAAGCTCGACCGCAAGCTGCTGGAGCTTTTACAGGAGTTTGGGTAACCGTTGTTAAGGCGTGGGGTTGGTTGTTTTTTCGCCTTCGTATTGAAATACGGCCTCGATTGGCACGCCGAAGGCCCCGGCTATTCTAAATGCCAGTGGCAGCGAAGGCGCATACTTGCCCTGTTCAATGGCGATAATAGTCTGGCGGGTCACGCCTGCCTTATCAGCCAATTGCTCCTGTGTCATTTCGCCACTTTCAAAACGCAGTCTTCGAACCTGGTTCCTTAACTCATTTTTCGCCATCGCCCCTCCTGAAAAAGTATTGAGCCAGAACCGCTATCCAATAGATCGTCCCAGGGATTAATAGAGCGCCAAAGATAATAAACGGAAGCGACCAGGCAGGGACGCATCCATTGTCTCCGACAATAAGTCGCGGAATTACGCTGGCGATAGGTAACGATATACAGGCCGATATTAAGGAAACCTTCGCAGCTTTGTTCTTAATCTGCTTATCGCGCTCATCGGCCTCTGGTTCTCTGGGGCTTTGTCGCTTAAACGTCCAAACCAGTAGTGTCAGGTGTATCCCCATCACCAGAATAAAAACTGCCAACAGCAGGAATCGCTCCAAATCAGTGCAAGTTTCTTTTAATATGAAAAGTTTATAAAACCCGTAGGCAAACATTGGGAGAGTTAATAATCCTGACACCAGACAGAACACAGCTTCTTTTTGAGTTCTATTCATTTTCTTTTCCTTTCCTGCCGTATTGAATCAGAATTGCGACAGATTGGACGAATTGAACAGTAATGAATCCGATAGCAAGCATGCATGGCAGCACAATAACCGGGATCGATGCTCCTGTTTTAAGAATCAACCACGGAACTATGCAAGCAGCAGTGAAAAGAACCCAAAACAAAGAATACGCAACAAGGCTTGCTTTGCTATAAATCAGCAGGTCGCGCTCATCGAGGTCCAAATGGCCTCGTTTTTTGCGGAACAAGATAGGTGACAGGCCTATAAATCCGGCAGTCCCTAAGAACCCTAATCCACCGAGAGCCTTGGGTATTCCATAAACGATGGCGAGACTACCAATAGCAATGACCGTGATGGTAAGACTTATCATTATTACAATTAGATTGTAAAGCGCGATTTTCTGTGCTCTATTCATGATTTTTCCCCTTTACTCCCAAGCCCATACTCGCAAAGAATCGTAATCGAGTAGAAAAAAAAGTGGGTGATACAAGCCCCCAATGAAGATTTGTGGCAGCCAGCGCACCGAAATCAATGCTTGTCCATCCATGATGTAGAACGGTATTAGGCACGCCAGCCCGACAAATAGATAAGCTGCGGTAAAACAACCCAGCTTAGCCCTTTCATTGATAAGTCTGTCCCTCTCATCGAAAACGACCTTGCACTTATCTTTCTTGAAGATAAAAAAGGAAATCCCTCCAAGCCCGATGAGACACACTAGCGAGAAACCCAATAGCGCTTTAGGCATCCCGACCTTAAAATTCAAAATTGCAACCGCTATACAACTGAGGGCAAACGCAAATCCCGTTGTGATAACCATAGACCAGGCCAATTTCTGTGCCCTATTCATAATTTTATCCTTTTCAACCAAAATTTGCCTTTTTATGTAAACTTAACTATACATAATGTAAGAAATACCATACTATATGTCAAGTATATTATACATACTTTTGCAAAAAATTTTATTCATACCAGATTAAAACCGGTTGTCTCATTATAACTTATTCTGGGGTAAGCGTTTACACCAAGTAAGCAGGCGCTGCATTTTGCAATATTTTCGACAAAATGAACGGTATGGGAGAAATAATTGGTCAGACAAGGAAGTTAATCAGCTTAAGTTTGTAGGGTAGCAGGCAGAGGAAACTGCTGCTCAAATCAGCCGGTTTTTTCCGATATAGCTTTTATGACTTTGGTTGAATTGGAGACAAAGCAGTGCCCGTTTTGCGCAGAGACGATTCAGGCCCGAGCTATCAAATGCCGGTTCTGCGGCGAATTTCTTAACAGCAAAAAAGCAAAGGCGTTGGAAGCCGAACCGGAGATGGGTGAGCCGGTTGAAGAGAAAAAAGGGCCTGATAAGGTGATGTTCCGGGGCAGGCCTTCTCTGTGGGGAATGGCTGGCTCAGCAGTCAAGGGCTTGATTATCATTGCTTTGGCAGTTTTTTTAATAAAGCTGCCTCTCGAAAATATGTTGGCTGGTCCATTAAAGCTTCAACTGACAGAGAGCCGGGTTCTATTGTTCAGCCAGGTTAGATTTTTTACGGGCGCTGGTCTTATTTCAGTCGCTGTTTGTATATTATTGATAAGAGTGATTCGGCTGAAAATGACTTATTACGAGGTTTCGCCCGACAGGATTGAGTGGAGCCGGGGTATTCTTGACAGGAAAGTTGACAACATTGATATGTTCCGCGTGATTGACCTGAAGATGCGCAGGAGCATATTTGATTGTATCTTTGGTATCGGGACTGTTGGTTTAATTACAACCGACAAAACCGACCCTAAGTTTGACTTTGAAAAGATAGCAAATCCTCGCAAGCTTTACGACATCATCAAAAAGGCCAGTCTCGATGCAGACCGGCAGAACCGCGTCGTTCACCTTGAGTAGTAAGCTGGAAATTTTAGTTATTTTTGTAGTGCCCCATCACCTGCTGTTCGTGTCTGAGCAGTTTGACTTTTGTATTCGTCCCGCCCGCAGCGCTGAAGCCGCCGATTTTGCCGTCGCTGCGTATTACCCTGTGGCAGGGGATAATCAAAGGCAGGGGATTTTTGGCAAGCGCATTGCCGACGGCTCTTGCAGCTTTGGGTCGTCGTATCCTTTTTGCCAGGGCGGAATATGTTAATACCTCGCCGAATTTGATATCCCTGCAGGCGGTTAAAACTGAACAGTTAAAATTACTGAGGCTGTCAAGGACAATTGGAATATCCGTGTTTTTAGCCACGAAGACACCAAGACTCGAAGTTTTTTCTTTATATATTTGATTTCTTTGTGACTTTGTGTCTTGGTGGCTGAATTCCGTGCCGAAGGTTACACAATCACCTTCGAAATAGGCGGTTATTTGGCCCTGTAATTTTTTGAAAAGTCGTTTCTCGAATCGAGCTGTTTCTGAAATTATCAACAGCCGTGATTCGACGACTTCAGGGCTTCTACTCGGCAGGCAGGTTCGCAGCAGGCCGTTTTTGTTGCCGGCAAGTCCGAAATAGCCCCATTTGGTCTTAAAAATCGTATATTTCGTCAC
>Ga0315544_1002892_pt1 | contig 11739 bp, 7 predicted proteins | sample SalMarSW160130MG_2_FD_202543 | JGI IMG/M metagenome (GOLD analysis project Ga0315544, IMG submission 202543) | Salt marsh sediment microbial communities from the Plum Island Ecosystem LTER, Massachusetts, United States - Salt Marsh Sediment SW1601-130 ... | reverse complement strand
GCATCCATAGCTTCTCATTATTGAAAAACAGCCCACTACAAAAAATTTTTCTGTAGCGCTTTGATCACACCAACGTTCTATATTACAGAATTACAGAACTGATAAAGCAATTTCCACAGGAGATATTTAGTGTCGGATAAGCCTAACCTAACTGCCGCGGACGAAAAGCTCGTCGAAGCTACCTTGCAGGGTGATATTTCATCCTTCGGTATTATTGTAGAGCGATATTGGGATATGGTTATAGCATTTGCACTAAGCAGGATTGATAATGCCACCGATGCGGAAGACATTGCCCAGGAAAGCTTCCTCAAGGCGTATTCACAATTACACAGGCTCCGAAATCCGTCACGTTTTGCAGGCTGGCTCAGCAAAATAACAGCTCAGCAGTGCGTTAATCATATACGCAAAAATGCTCATAGAAGAATCGCTTCGAGCTATACTACTTACGATGTTGATGCATCAGCACAGCTTGTTGTATGCAATAGTAACCCGGGCTTAACTGACGAACAAATTTGCTTCGTCAGACAGACCGTAAGCAGACTACCCGAGAAATTCCACAAAGTAATAATTATGCGGTTTGTTGCAGGACTTTCTGCGGTGCAGATCGCAAAACAATTAGGTAAACGCCACGGAACAGTTAGAGTTTGGCTGCACCGGGCATATCAAATATTACGTAAGGACCTTGTTTCACTTTTTGAGGAGGTCAAATAATTATGAGCTGTGATAAATACAATGAGCTTATCGAAAAATATTTAAACGGCGATATAGAAGATACAGAACTTGATCAGTTGAAGAACCATAGCCTGCAATGTGCATCCTGCCATAAAAAGTTTGAGCACCTCGGCAGATTTGAGGACGTGATAAAGAGCGCATTATCTTCGGCAACCACTATCGAACAGGCCTCGGATTCTATCCTGTCTAAACTGCCGGCGACTCGGATTGTTTCAGCCCCGGCAGTCCTGTTTAGCAAACAAATGGCGGTTGCTGCCAGTATCTTTTTGGCAGTAGGCCTTTTAGCAGGATTTGGCTTGGCCAGACTGAACGCTGACAAGCAAATCGCAGTCCCAACGGCAGCAAAGGTGCCGATGAAAGTTGCCCGGCTTAATGGCACAGTCATTGTAAAACACCAGAACTCAGACCTCTGGTATCCACTGATGCCTGGCTCCGGTATATATGTTGGTGATACATTCCACTCAACAGCCAAGTCGGCTTTTGTCCTGGAGCTGGAGGATAAATCCACGCTTGAATTGAATCAGAACAGCATGCTGGTTTTGAAGTTGTATAACGGCGGAACGCAGTTTCATCTTGAGCACGGCAGGTTGGCTGCTGCTTTAGAAAGTCCGCATCCGCCATTTTTCGTCAGCACCCCACACGGCCGGGTGGAGGCGCTGGGAACAGAATTTACCGTAACCGTCGAATAGACAAAGCAAACCACCCGTCCGCTTCGCCGGACGGGACAAGGAGATATTAAATGAAAGCGAATTTAACTAAATTTTGCGCGGTCATTCTATTGGCAGCCCAGACAATTGTTCTTGCACAAAAAACAGAAGTCAGTGTTCAAAAAGGAAAGGTAATAGCCGAAACGGCAACCCAAAGCGTAGCCATCGATGCCGGCCGCAAGGCCGTACTCGTTGCGAATGAAAAGACAACGGTCACCGTTAATAATCCAATGGTCGATGACGCTTTGAAGCTGTATAAGCTGATTGAGGCCGAGAAAGAGCAGAGCGATTTGAAGATCGACTCGGTCTTTATCCTCGTGGGCAAGGCGGACAAGGAAGAAATAAATGGCGCTCTTTATTTCGAGGTTCCAAACTTTGGATCGGAGGCAACGAATGTGCTGACGATTCCTCAGATGGCGATTTTCGAGGACTTCACAGTTTACGACATGAAAGGCAACCTCTGCCGCCTTGACGTAAAGCTCCTGGATGAAAGCTCCGCATCCTATAGCATCCACTTCTCGGAGGAAGTTCAGCCGGGGAAGCATTTCAAATTTATCGGCGTGGCCGACCTTGAAGATATACCACTAATTCCCGGTGGAATCCCAGCTTATGAAAAAGATGGACCTCTGTGGTATTTCAGAACAGTGTACGGCTCACCGAATTGCCTGAACTACTTTCGCTTCATTCTGCCTGAGTCGGCAATACTCGTTGACTCGAATCGAGAAGTTCTTGCGACAGACACCGTAGATGGAAGGGTAGCCGTAACAATAAGGAATTATACTGGAAAATATGCCGATGGATGGTGTAATATTACCTTTCTCTGGCCGGACGAAGACGGTACAAACCTTGCCGATATTCCCGATAAGTATCACGGCTTGCGAAATAGACGAGATAAACAAAACGCCGAGATATTCAAACAAGGAATGGACAAAATTCGAGCAGGCATAAAGTTCGAAGATCAAAGTACACCTCTGGAAGCCTTGTTAACTTGTCTCGGGAGTGCTGTACATAAAGATAATGACCTTTATGCAAAGTCAAAATACACAATACAAGCGCCCGACATGATCCAAAAGTGGGTTGAAAACGCAAAATATTGGGCAGATGTTCTCGATTTCCTGAGTACGCCGGAATGGCCCCAGAATCCCGGCAATGGATATGTCCATCCAATCTACCTGAGTAGAAAAGGCTCGATGATTTGTGAATTCATGCAACCGATCGTCTATAAGGACGGCAAATGGTATGTACATGACACGAAGTCACAGTTTGGTGGTGTCAAGAAGCTCGAAAAGCCAACAGCTCAGGAAACTGCAACCGCCAGAGCCGAAGGTTATCTGGCCGACTGGGAGGTAGCCGGCCCATATCTACAGCGAGGCAAGAAAGGTATGGAACTGTTTGACATCCCGTTTGGCCCGGAATTGCCTGGTACGGACGTCCCGTGGCGGCCGATGCCTATAGAAATGCTGGGCAAACACCCCGCGTATCTCAATTTGGATAAGGTCATGTATGAAGGTGATCAAATGGCTGCCTATCTACGCACTGAAATTGTCTCTGACGCGGAGAAACCGGCTCACCTTGAGATTTATTCTGATGACGGGGTCAAGGCCTGGCTTAATGGAAAGCTTGTCCATTCAATTAATATCAGCCGAGGGATTGCGGAGGAACCGGACACGGTCGCCATAACACTGAAAGAAGGCACCAATCATCTGATGCTCAAAGTGACCGACGATATCTGGGCGTGGGGAGCCATCGTGCGGCTGCGGCCTGACTAAATTTATAAATCTCAACTTGTAAAATAATGCAAGAGATCATATAAACGAGACGTACACAAAGGGCACGCAGCGCTGAGGGCACTAAACAACAAGGCCGTTTCTCTAAAAGAAAAGGCCTTGTTGTTATTGGCTCGTGATTTTCTTGCAATTAACGTGTTTTTACTGTAAAGTATTGCAAAATATGACGAAATAAAAAATATTGCCAACGTAGCTCAACGGTAGAGCTCTGGTTTTGTAAACCAGTGGTTGTCGGTTCGAATCCGACCGTTGGCTTTTTGTAAGTACTTATAAAACAATGGCTTACAGCAATCTTTTCTTTTGCCCCTTCTTCTTCAAACTCCAGTTTGTCTCCACATAGTGGTGATGCCAACGGCTTTTCCGCAAGAACGGGAACACTGTTAATAATAACCAGTGATCCAGCCCTTTTGGGCCGCATGCTAATCGACACTTGACCCGCACTATACAGGATTTATGAAATGGGCATTTTTATTGAATTGGCAGATAACTGGTTATCGAGTAGTATAATGGTTGTAGTTGTCAACTCACGAAAAGGAGTCCATTTTGGGGGTATCTGTGTAAAGCATAAAGGCTAGTGGATCTGTGTCGACCTTAGCATCACATTTCGGTGTTTTCCTTGCTGGAGTCCCCCAGTAAGGTTGCTCCCGACAGTACCAAGAATCCTTGTCCGAAGAATTTTCTGACAAAGGTTATTTTGATGAATGAGTGTCAGAGTGGTGTTCAATGTGATAGGTGTGGGATACTTGGCCGTTGATCCGCTCAGCGTTTTCAGTTTCCTGTAGGTATGTGCGCACGTACTCCACGATTACCTCCGATGAACAGACAGTCACACGTAAGTGACCTGAGTTTAGCAGGATCTCGCCGCTTAGGTAGCCATATTCTTGGGCCTGACTAGCTTTCTTGTAGTTCCGGTGACTCGGTTGAGGGACGAGTTGATAGGTGATACCGTCAAGTTCTTGTTTTGCGAAGAAATGGTCGTGGCCATGGAAGAAGATGGTTACATTGTTTTCAACCATCAGTAGATGAATTGGCTTGTCCCATCCAGGTCGCCGTTGATCAAAGCCCCAGGTGCCGTCGATATTATGGCCTCCCATTTCATAATAAGGGACCCATTCGACACCACCACGTCCCTGTGCATCGCCGCCAATAAGTTGATGGCAGAAAACGAACTTAAAGGTCGCGTTGCTATTCGAAATGGTTTGCCTGAACCAATGGTATTGTTTCTCCCCCAGCGTCCAATCCCAGCCATCTGATTTGCTGCCACCCTTGTGCTGGGTGTACCTATAGGGATCTAATACTACAAAGAGAGCGTCACCCCATTGCCAGGCATAGTAGTTCTGACATAAGCCGACAAAATCTTCCTCGGTTTCCGAGCCGGTGTAGAATCCATTTGGCTGGGGATTAGGAAAGTAGTACTTTCTGAACAATGTTGACCATAGGGCGAGATTGTCGGCCGTACCATCGAGTTCCCATCCGGCCTCACCATCGTGATTGCCCAGGACCAGAAAAAGAGGAGCTGAGTGGCATAGCAGACTGAAAAAGGACCGCTGCAGGAGATAACGTTGTTCGACGGCTTCATAGGTCTCGGGGCGGATTTTGTCCGACATAAAGGTGTCACCCAGATCGATAACGAAATCGGGCATATCATTAAGCTCATTGGCCAGAGTTGTCTCATAGAGTTCGGGAACTGACTGCTCATCCAGATGGGAATCAGCCTGAACAACAAAGGTAAATGGGGTTCCTACACCACGCTGTGTATGGAAGGTATAATGATTGCTCGACTGAAAGTCATTCGAATCCATGGGGCATTGCCACAAACGATAGACATACTGGGTATTGGGATCGAGAACCTCCAGGAGGACCGTATTTGCGTCGCCCGCGAGCATCGAAAGGGCTTCGGTTTGGTGTGAAAACTCATTGGGATCTGTCCCATACTCGAGAAAGCAGTCCATATCAGTATCGGCCATGATGTGAGCTTCAATCGAAGTATCGGTAGGCCGTCCAAGGATAACCCCTTGGCGTAATGGCTTTAAGTCAGGCAATCCTGCCGAAGGAGGGTCTGCACCTTCTCCTATTATGCTTAAGCACAGGAATATGATAGTGGGGACGATCCATTGTTGCAGAGTCCTTTGAGTTATCATTAAAATCTCCTCGAATATATTAAACAGGTTCTTTGATCATCCTTACCCCCTACCTTTGCGGTGTGGTCACAGTATAGGTGTAAGCAACCTGCCCATTTACCTGTTCGGTCGTCTCGTCCATAGGAAGAAAAGTCCGGATGTAATCGACGAGTACCGAAGATTCGCAAACGCTGACTCTCAGATACCCCCCGCAGGGTAACTTGTCGCCGGATGTAAAACGATCCGCATTGTGGAGGCCATATGTTGGGTCGGCGGGATAGGGTAGTGTCTGGTAGATTACACCGTCGAGTTGCTGTCTTACAAAAATATGGTCGTGTCCTTGAAAGAAAATAGTAACTCTATTTTGAACCATCAACTGGTGTATTGGCATGTCCCACCCTGGACGCTTTGTATCAAATTCCCATACTCCTTGTTTGTTATTGCCACCCCATTCGTAAAGGTCTGCTACTTCGACGCCGCCACGGCCGGTACCGTTGACGTGATGGGCAAAGACGAATTTCCACTTGGCAGAGCTTTGTTCGAGGATCTGTTTGAGCCACTGGTACTGGGCTTCGCCGTGGGTTATCAGCCACTTGTCATTTATCTTGTCGCCTCCACCCAATACATTATCTACGGGAACGGGCGAAGGCCAGTAAGGATCAATGACGACAAACAGTGCATCACCCCACGTCCAGGCGTAATAGTTTCTGAGCAAGCCGATGAATTCTACGGATTCCGGGTTGCCGCTGTAGAAACAGTCGTGTGCTGGCTGAGGATAGTACAGGTTGCGGGCATTTTGAGCCCAAACGGCGACATTGTTCGGTGTGCCGTCCAGTAGATAACCGGCTGCCTGTTCGTGATTGCCGTTGACCAGCAAAAGCGGCGAGGAATTGGCAATCAAGTCCAAGTACGGGCGCTGAAGTGTATAACGTTCCGCGACCAAATTGGCGTTTATGGTGTCGGGCTTGATCTTATCAACACTGAAATCGTCGCCCATTAATATGTAGAAATCGGACAGGTCGGATGCAGCGGTGAGCAGGGTACGAGTATACAGCTCGGGATCGAACGACTTTTTGTAGCGTTCGGGGTGCGAATCGCCCTGGACACCAAAGGTAAATATACTGCCCAGCGCCCTCTGGGTATGGAGGGTATACTCCTGTCCTTCCTTGAACTCGTCCCCACCGGGCCCGCGAAAACGCATTCGATAGTAATACCGCGTATTGGGCTGCAGATACGCGATAACATCTTCAAAAGGCACCCCTGCCTCAATAATAGAAGTAGGCGTCCGGTCAGTATACACGCTCAATTGTTTACCGTACTCAAAGTAAGCCTGAAGCGGATCATTCGAGAGTACATTTATGGTGATACAGCAGTCAGTGGGGCGGCCCAGAACTATCGTTCCATCAAAGATATCTGTCGGCCCGTTATCGGCAAAAAGGGAAGGAGTAGCTCCAGCCACGGCAAATGCCGTCGTTCCAACACTTAGTTTCTTTAGAAAGTCACGGCGATTCATTTTGTCCCCTTTCTGACACATTCAGCGTCGAACAAGATTACCTATTCTTTTGGATGTATCATCAGCCTCAAGGACCACTGATCGGCACGAATCCACTGACCTGCATATCAACCGAAAACAATGTATGGGTACTGGTGATATATAGTGTGCTAGCGCCTAAGCCACCAAAGCAAACATTAGTGACCTGTCCTTCGGCTTGTATCTGTTCGATCAATTCACCAGCAGGGCTGTAAACCAGCACAGAGCTCTCGTTGGTGATGTAGACATTACCAAATCTGTCGATAGTCATCCCGTCACAGGTATTGGACACGAACAATCGCTTGTTGAATAAGATTCCAGGGCTTTTAATATCATAAACATAGACCTTGCCGGCTCCATGATCTGCAATGTACAGGATTTGGCCGTTGGGGACACCTATCAACCCGTTCGGCCGCACCATGTCATTTATGACGCGAGTGACGCTGGCTCGATCGGCGCTGATGTAGTAGACATGTTCGCCGTCTTGAATTGGCTTTGTGCCGTAAGCCGGATCACTGAAATAGATACCGCCATGTGAATCGATCCAGAGATCATTAGGCTTATTAAAACGCTTACCTTGATAGGTGTCGGCGAGGACAGTAACGTCTCGCTGCTCAGATATCGAAACAACACGTCCCAAGTCACCTTGACAGGCTATGAGACTACCGGATGTGTCAAAGAACAAGCCGTTGGCGCCACCTGAGTTCTGCAGGAAAATAGATGGTTCCCCCTTGTTATTGAGTTTGTAGATTCTGCCGGCCTGCAGGTCACTAAAGAATAGCCCGCCAACGCCATTGGCAGCCGGTCCTTCGGCAAAGTCAAATCCGTCAGCTATGATTGTGGCCTGGGCACCTGGTTGCGTGACTGTTTCTGGGGTCAGCCCGGAAACAGATGAACTGCCTCTGGCAATACGAAAACCAATATGATACCAGGGGTGATAGGGATCCTGCGGGCCACGAAAATGCGCGGGGTTACGGTTTGATACACGGCTGTGGCCCTGTGGACCGTTATACCAGTTGCCGCTGCGCAGAACGTGGTATATCTTCCCGTCCGGCATTGGTTTCCCGGTGGTCGGCCCCGGAGGATTATAACGTGGGCTGACGCTGTAATAATCACTGTGGTACCAGTCGTTAGTCCATTCCCATACGTTGCCGGCCATGTCATACAGACCGTAGCCATTGGAGCCGTCCCTCGTTTGATAGGTATCTGCTGAGCCGGGCCAGTTGAAATCAGTTTTGGAGTGTTCATGCCCATCATAGAAACCAACAGGCGTGGTGTAGGGCATAGAACCAGCCTCGTAGGGGTCACCGGAATTCGGCCAATTGGCCCTGGCATTATCCGGGTCGTCGCCCCACGGATAAATGGCGTACGGATCGTACAGTCCGCCACGACCGGCATACTCCCATTCGGCCTCGGTAGGCAGGCGATAGCCGTTCTGGAAGAAGTCACAGGTCTTGGTATTCAGGTCATAGCATGGTGACAAACAACATTGTTGGCTCAGCCAGTTGCAGTAGTAAATGGCGCCAAACCAACGTATACAGACAACCGGATGATTCTTTTTATCCGCACTCACACTGAAAGCATCTTCGTCATATTGAATACAGCTATAGCCATCGCTCTGGTAGGTATCACAAAGCAGTTCGCCTGTGCGGGTATAGGTCACATATCCTGCGTCAACCGCGATTTGTTCCTCCAGCAGGGCATCGTTTAGAAAGTCACAGTACTCTTGATTCGTAATTTCATAGACCCCGATATAGAAGTTGTCCAGAGTCACGAGGTGAACGGGAACCTCATCATTACGATGCTCGGCGCCGCCGAGGTCATGGTGGTCACCCATGGCAAAGGTCCCGCCCTGGATGTGCTGCATCACTGGCATATTGACATCCGGTAGGATAGCTACAGGGCCACGTACACAGCGGATCAGCAAGTCGGCTGTCTTGGGTTGATAGCTGACAATACCGAAGCGAAAATTCGCAGTCCAGGCCCTGTCGGGGTGACCTGCCAGGGTAGTCGAGGACCAGTAATCGTCGCTACGTGAATCTGGGAATACTGTAGGATCGACGGCCGGATTAGTTAAGGTAATGTCGGTGAGAGTACGCAACTCCTTAATGTTCGGCAAACGCCAATTTTCTTGACCGGCCAGGGCTAGATCCTCTGCATGGACTAAGGCTTGTTCCCAAGTCATCTTCTCCATAGGGCCGGTTTGCTGCCAGATTAGGTCCGTAAGAAGATCTGTGATGGTACCGTCGTTGTTATCCATCCAGCGCAGTGTCGGCTGAGTGATTTGTCCTCTCACACAGAGTATGTGGATGCGCTTATCTCCACCGGCTTCTGCAGATTCACTTATACGGTGTGCTCCAATGCCCCCCCCTTCATTGACTACCCATACGCGACTCTTATCATCAGCCCTGGTTTCGCAAGTCCACCAATACTGCGCCCCAGACTGTGGAAAATAAGCTGTGTTTATAGCGGGATTATGTTGGCCGTGATCAAGGATTCTGAAGAGTTCATCACTTGTTGGGAGTCGCCAGTCCTCATGCCCGGCCAGGCTTAGAAGGTCGGCATAGGAAACCGCATCCTCCCAGGCCATGGAACCTCCGTCTATTTTCTGCCACATTAATCCAGTTATATTATCCGTGATAGTGCCATCACTATTGTCTGTATAGGATGGTGGATTAATCGTGTAGTCGGAGTCTTCACCAAAGGTATCCGTATAGCCAGCTACCTGACCAGTATCGGGTAGTCCAGACCCACTCAGGCTTCCCGGCATATCTTCAAACGCATCTGGGTCACCAAGGAACAAAGCATAGTGAACAGCAAGCATATCCGATATCCCCGAAAAGTCACGTTGATCCACTGCCCGAACAGGCATCGAAAGGTCTTCGGGTTTTACCGGATTGATAGTGACTTTGGCGGTGGATTCGAGATGCGGGCTGTGATAAGAAGGAGTCTTGCCTGTAATTGTATCCCCTGGCGTGAGGTCCCTGCCGACCAGAGCCGGATGGTCCGCACCGTACCGGTAGGACCTAAATACCGAATTGGTCATGGGCAGACTGTCTGGCATGACCGTCACTGCACCGTACTCCCGAGTCATTGGGTTGATGTACTCCCAAACAAGTTCCCCCTCAGAGGTCACTTCAAAGAAATGTCCCTCAGTGTCCGAGCAGATCAGGGTATTACCGTTTGGCAGACGCTGAGCGCCCGATCCAATATGGCTAAAGAATCCCTGGTTGCTCTTGGAGTGGTATTCCCACACGATTTGGTTAGACATCAGCTTGTCGGGTTTGTGCGTATCGTGATGGAACTCTACTTTGGTGTATCCTGCGTCTGGTGGATTCACATAGCCACCTATATCACGTCCATTTACATCCAGGAACCCATTGATCTCGAATACATAGGACTGGTTCGTACGTTCGAACAGGTACTGGCCGTTGTTGAAGATCAAGAAGTGTCCGGCCCCAGACAGGCCCGCATCGATCCATTGCACATCATGAGCCCCACCAATCTGTTTGTGGCCGCTGGTACACTTAGTCCAGTCTTCCAGGATTGACGGAGGATCGCCCTGTTCGTACCGGGCCGGATCTCCAAAACGATACAGAAAGTCTCCTGCCTCACTGGCCGCCAGGCTAATACTGGCCTGTGGATCGCCGGCCACAAACGTACCGTCATGATCGATCACATAAAACTCGCCCTGTACGGAATTGGTCACGATATGCCCCAGTTCCGGATGGTAATCCAGCGAGTTGCAATGGAGCCAATCGCGTTTCAACGGTCGGCCGGGCAGATTGGTGTTAATGCGTCCCGGATAATCGGCAATGGTTTTGCCTTCGCCTACATAGTTGTTCCTGGTCGGGTCAATATCTTGAACTACATGGTCAAAAAACCACCACTCCCACACGATATCGCCATCCATATCCACCTCGACAATGGCATCCATCTGGGCATCTTTGTAATTACGAGATGGGTCGCAGCCCGCAGCGATGGCCTGCTCATGGGTGATGGACTTGTTGGCAATATATAGTGTGGTGTAGGAGCCGAGCTTTTTATTGAAGATTCGTATGAAATCGTGATGGGGAGCATAGTCGGAGCGGGTCTCGGTATAACGCCATACTACATTATCATCCCAATCCACTTCCACAAAGCCGCTGCCCCGACTGGGATCGTCTGTGGACGAATCCAGGATATTTCCGTTTTCCAAAAACCGGGGATTAGTGCGCACTTTAGACCAACTTCGTACTAAGCACCCTTCCATATCGATCAAATACGTTCCTCCCTTGGCTCCGAAGAGCGTGTAACCGTTATAGGCCCTGGCTGCGTCCCAGTAATGTACCTCAGTTGGACCCTGAAGGGCTTCATGGGCATGGGCCACGTTCAAACAACACAGCACCCAGAGGACACACTTACGAAACCGTTGTGATTTTTGAAACGCTTGGGCTAAAGCCCATCCCATTTTACTTAGCGCCGTCATTGCTATTTACCTCACGTGTAATCTAAATGATTAACAATCAATTCGAAGGAAGCACTACCTTTGGAGTAAGATCCTTGTCCACCAGTCCTGGATAGTTCGGATCGTAACGATGCACTTTGAAGATCGCATTCATAGCATGGGCGCGGTGATCCAAGGGAATGGGGTCTCCCTGGTTGATGGGACCATCGCCGGTGACGGGACAGACGTATTCCCAAACCTTTTCCCCTTCCAAGGTAACTTCAAAGAGCACGCCGCTGGTGCCGTCGCATATCAGGGTATTGCCATTGGGCAAACGCTGACAGCCTGAGACGGCCTCAGCAAACAAATCAGTGGGTGTAGGCGCTACATAGGTCCACAGAAGCTCATGTGGATCATAGGCCCGATCGGATTCAAG
>Ga0315544_1002879_pt1 | contig 11780 bp, 13 predicted proteins | sample SalMarSW160130MG_2_FD_202543 | JGI IMG/M metagenome (GOLD analysis project Ga0315544, IMG submission 202543) | Salt marsh sediment microbial communities from the Plum Island Ecosystem LTER, Massachusetts, United States - Salt Marsh Sediment SW1601-130 ... | reverse complement strand
GGCTGCCAAGCTGGTGGTAGAGCACTTGGTCAACCGTACCAGATCGCGCAGGAGCAGGATGAGAAAGAAATCGCATAGACATACTCATCGTTCAAGAGATCCTGCATAATGTGCCATTGTCATATTAATCATTCCTCCACGATTCGATACGAGGTCGCGATCTTCACCGTCTGGCGCAGCATGGCGATCGCGGGGCAGTACTTGGTCTCCGAAAGCTCGATGGCTCGCTCGACCGCCTCCGGCTTCACGCCCTTCCCCTTCACCAGAAACTCCAAGTGGATCGCAGTATACACCTTGGGATGCTCCTCTGCTCGCTCGGCGGTCACCTTCGTCTCCAGCCCGGTGATGGGCTGGCGCTTCTTCTGGAGGACCGAGATGACGTCCATCGACATGCAGCCCGCCAGGCCGATGAGGAGGAGTTCCATCGGGCGCGGGCCGCCCTCCTGCCGCTCCTCGTCCGGCAGCACGTGATCCAACACGATGGCCGGGCCGTGGCCTCCCTCGCCTACCAGCCGCAGCCCTGGCCCAACCCAGGTGACTTGTGCAGTTGATGATGCCATACGCTGAACTCCTTACGTTTTACGCATTACGCTTCATCTCTAACGTAATCCGTGAAACGCGAAACGCAAATCTACCCCTCCACGTGCGGCACGACGCAGACAAACCGCAGTGGCCCCTCTCCCACGTTCCGGTAGCCGTGGCGTTCATTGGGAGGAACATAGATCGCAGCACCGGGCCGCATCGATAGCTCCCCCTCCGGCCCCTCGACCACCCCCTCCCCCTCCAGCACGAAAATCTCGTGCTCGAAGGCATGCTCGTGCGGGGCAAAGACCGCCCCTGGCGCAAACTCGATCACGCGCATCGCAAAGTTGGGCGCGCCCTCGGGCTTGCCCACGACCCAGCGGATGGTGATGCCCTCGCTCACCGGCTCTGCCGGAACCTCTCGGTAATCCCGACCTAACGTCCTGGCCTCCTTTGTGGACTGGTGGGCGTAGTATAATTCAGCCTACGCAGAAGTCAACGAAAAAAGCCCCAGCTGTAACTGCTGGGGCGGTTGCTCGCTGCCACCTGCGCACTCACGGTGCAGTAGGCCGCCCAAAGTCCGCGATGAAGTAGTACGTGTGCCCGGCATCCACCACGGCAACCCCGATCTCTGTGAGCCAGTCACTAAGCAAGGTGCTCCGGTGCGGGTCGTCAGGGGGCACTTCATCCATCCACCAATCCACAGCCGCCTGGGGCGAGGAGCTGTACACGATGACCTCCGCTGCCCCAGCGGCGCGGTAACCGATACGTGCGACGCGCGTCTTGACATTTGAGCCATCGGAGCCAGTGTGATCGCAATAGCCGCGCTGCAAACAGTCCTGCCCGTGGAGTCTGGCGGCCTCCTCCAACATCTCATTGTACGCGTAGGGCGGGAGGCCATTCTCAGCCCGCACCTGGTTGATGATCTGGAAGACATCCTGCGGCCACGCTTCGATCCCCGACGGCAACGTTGGGAGATCAACCGATGATACCGGCACTGCGGACGAAGGCTCAGTTGGAGCAACCTTCGTTGGAATTCGTGTGAGCTCCGATGCAACGGCTGGTTGAACACCGACTTGAGCCTGCGTAGCTGACGCCACAGCCGGCGATGAAGCCTCAGCGAGTTGCCTGTTCTTCATGGGCATCACAACGCCATACAAGACAGCGAGCACAACTACCAGTCCCACGATGAGAAGACATTCCACAATGACAACTATGCCAAGATTCCAATCGCGCCGGGAATACGGCTCCATATCACTCCCCTCTCAATCAGACTCTCAGCAGAGTATATGCTCACTCCGTCCAGAAGTCAAAGCAAGCAAGATACGGCCCCGCGATTTGACATTTCCCGTTCCCGGCATACAATGCTGCTGTCATCACGGGCAGAGGAAGAGTTGCACATCGGGAACTGATATGGCCCAGGAAGCCGATTTTGACCAAAAGCTGCTAGAGATCTACAGCGAATTGAGCCGCGACAGGCTGATGGAGCTGGTCGTGTCCTACGCCCGCGATCGGCTCGGTGCCGATGGCTCCTCCATCTTCCTGCGCGATAGCATCACCGGACGCTACGTCCTGCGCGGCACGACAGGCCTCCTGGAAAGCGACAAGATGCCGGAGGAGCGGATAGAATACGAGCCAGGAGAGGGACTGACCGGCTGGATCGCCAAGCACGGCGCGCCGCTGCGCCTCCCCAACGTCAAGGACCGCAAGGCGCTGAAACGCATCGCCGGCGACCTGGTGTGGAGCAAAAAGTTCACCGAGATCAGCCCTCAACCGGACAGGGCCTATCTGGGCGTTCCGATCCTCTCCAGGGACGGGGAGACCGTGCTCGGTGTGCTGCGGGTCTCTGGGGGAGAGCACTTTGGCGAGCAGGACGAATCCCTGCTGAAACAGGTCGCCGCGATGATGAGCGTGGCCATCGAGAACTCGCAGCGGTACGAGCAGGAAAAGCGCCGCGCGCGCTACTTTGAATTACTGGTGGGCACCAACAGCGAGCTAGACCCGCGACGCCCTGTGAGCGAGATGCTGCGGGCCGTCGCCAACCGGGTCAGAGAAGGGTTTCGCACCGAGGCCTGCCTGATCTACCTGCGAACCGAGGAAGACGTCCACCGGGTGGTGCTGCGGGCTGCCAGTGGCCTTCCCGAAACGCTGCTCGGCGAGATGACATACATGGCCGGGGAAGGGCTAACGGGGCAAGTTATCCAGGGCGGGACAGCCATCCAGATACGCGAACCGGATGCGGTGGAGAACTGGGATGATCCCCACATTGCGGAGGTCGCCTCACACCTCCCCTCCGGCATCTATCGTTCCTTCGTAGGCGTCCCGCTCCAATTGGGCGACGAAATCCTGGGCACCCTGGAACTGATCAACAAGATCCCCAGCGCTCCCGGCCATCGCGACTGGTTCACCGACGACGACGAAGGATACCTGCGTCTGCTCTCCACGGCCATCGGTGGGGTGCTGGAAGGAGCCCGTTACCTCCAGGCCCTGAACGATGTGGGGATCACCGCGATGCGGATGCAACAGGTCGCCTCGCTGGGCACACTGGCGCAGCGCATTCTCCACGAGACAGCAAACCCGCTGGCCGTGGCCCGGCTGGCGACGGCCAACCTGCGCACTGCCCTCCAGGGAGGGGCAGAGACCCCTCCCCCGCACGAGAAGGCCATCGAGCGGCTGGACAAGATCGAGAACAGCCTGGATGATGCCAGCAATAAGCTGTTCAACCTACTCACGTTCTCGCAGCGTATCGGCTTCGTCCGCAAAGCCACCGACTGGAACGACGTGGTGCGCGGGGCGCTCATCTGGCTGGTCGCGGAAAGGCAGTGGCGCAACGTGGAGGTGCACGCGACTTACAGCGAGGGACTGCCGCCACTGCCGATCGAGCCGAACGAAACGTTTGGCGTCGTGGCAACAATGCTGCGCTTGGCCATCGAAGCCTTCGAGAAACCCGGCGGTCTCATCGAGATCACCACTTCCCTGAACAGCAAGGAGCAGCGAGTGCGCACAGAGATACGGGCACTACAACCCCAACTGCGAGAAAAGATCATCTCCGTCCTCGAGCCAAAGGCCAGGGCGCCTGAAGAGTTATCCCCTCTTCGTTTCGAGTGGGCACTGGTGCAGGAAACGGTGGCGAGTCGCTACGGCGGGAGTCTCACTTGGCAAACGCGCGATGGCGATCTACGCTTCGTCCTAGAACTGCCAGTGCAAGCAAAGAGTTAGGAAAGCTGGCGTGGTCACAGATCGGAAAACGATCCTGGTGGTGGACGACGAACCCTTCTTCCGAGAGGAAGTCGTCGCGTTTCTCGGCAACCCTGTCTTTGCAGCGCGGGGCTGGGAAACAAAGGCGGCGGTAGGTGGGGAAGAAGCGTTGGCTATGGTGGAGCAAGCCCACTACGACATCATACTGCTCGACATCAACATGCCGGGCATGGATGGCATGGATCTGCTGCGCGCGATGCACGAGAAGCATTTGCTGGAACGCACGTACGTGATCATGCTCAGCGCCTACGGCGTATATGAGAACGCCGTCGCTGCCATGCGCGGGGGCGCCAAGGATTTCGTCAACAAGTCCGAGCCGCTGGATCAGTGGATCTTGCGCATTGAACGCGGCCTCGAGTGGCAGGAGTTGCGCCACCGCAAGCAACAGGTTGAGGAGGAGTTGCGCCTTCTGGCACGCGAGGTGGGCCACGACATCGGCGGCACCACCTACTTTGTGCTCACGCAGCGGGTCCAGGTATTGAGTCAGTTGGTGGCAGGCAGCCCGGAGGGCGAGCGATCCATCGACGTCATCAAGGAAATACTGGAGCGCATCAAGCGCTTGGCCGACGATCTAGGCCAAGTGGCCGTGGCCCTCGATAGCAGCGAGTTCTGGCGCTGGGAGCCCCTGAATCTCCAGCATCTGCTGGAGCGATTGACACAGGAATTCAGCTTCGGTCACCCCAAGGTGACCATCGTGCGAGAGTGGGACGAGACCGTCCCACCGGTGCGCGGCAGCCGCGCCCAGTTGGAAAGGGTTTTTCACAACCTGTTGAGCAACGCCGGCCGGGCCATGCCCGAAGGGGGAACGCTCACACTGCGTACGCAGCAGGAGAACGATGGATGGGTCGCCATCGACGTCGCGGACACAGGTGTGGGCATCCCCCCAGAGATCCAGGAGAAGGTTTACCGCATTGGGTTCTCGAACTGGAAGGGGGGGCAAAAGGGCAGCGGCCTGGGGCTTTACGTCGCCCGCAGGAACGTCGAGAACCACGGAGGGCGCGTCGAGATACACAGTGGGGTGGGCGAAGGCACAACCGTCACCGTTCACCTGCCCGCCTGATCGGAACGTGCTATCCCCGGCACGACCCAAGCCCAGCGATCGTGAAGCCGTGGCGCTTCGTTAAAACTATGAGGAGGTCAAGTTAATGTCAGCGACAATATTGGTAGTGGACGATGACGTACTCGTGCTTGAGAGTCTGGAGGACTATTTGAAGCAGGCAGGTTACAACGTCGCGGCGGCCAGCGCCGCCCGCGAGGCGATCGAACAGGCTCGCGAGATTCCATTTGACGTGGCCTTGCTGGATATGAAGATGCCCGAGATGGACGGGTTCCAGGTAGCAGCGATGCTGCGCCAGCTACAGCCCAGCTTAAGGGTGATCATCTTCACCGGCTACGCTTCCCTAGAAGGCGAAGCGCGCGCCGCACAACTGGACTTTTACGAGTACCTGCCCAAATCAAGCTGGCACGACCTGTTGCTGCCGACCATCGAACTCGTCCTGGAAGAGCCGGAGCGCCGGCTGCCCAAACAGCGTCCGGCCGATCTTGAGAAGGCGGCTAAACAGTACATCGACGAGAGCAAATGGGAGCTGGCAGCGATAGCCTACGAAGAAGCTGCCCGCATCGCCGAGTTCATCCACGAGTGGGAAAACGCGGCCTGGCTCTACACTCAGGCGGCAGAGAACATGGATCGCGCCCGCGGCGATTCGGTGGAAACTCAGCGGCTCCAGGAGCTGGCAGACTGCGCGCAGCGCATCGCGGACGAAGGAACCACGGACTGTCAATAGCACCGCTGCGCAGAAGGCGGCCTGGCAACTGGTTGACTGAGGGCTGGCAGACTGGCGGGTTAGTAGCCGATGAAATGCACCAGTTGCCAGCTCGCCAATCGATCAACCGGTTATCTCGCCTGCTTCCCTACCCGATTCTATTTCTGGCGTTGGGCTGTACCCTTTTCTCCCTACCCCCCACACCCACCCCCTCACCGACGCCAACTCCCATACCCTCCCCAACGTCACGCCCCACGCCCACGTCCGAACCTGCCGACACCGGCTGGCAGCCGTTGCAGCCCGGCGTCGAGTCGCGCCAGATGCTTGTGGGGGCAGGCTCTCCCTCAACGGCGCCCGGTGCAGGCGTCAACGAGCGATTGACCATCATGCGACTCGATCCCAGCGCCGTGCGCTTTCGCGTCCACTACGACCCTGACAACCCCCTGACGGTGCGCGGCTGGGCGGAGCGGCTCCAAAAGCCGCTGCTAGTCGTCAACAGTGGCTACTTTACGCCGGAGAACGAGACCACAGGGCTGCTCATCAGCGACGGGAAAAAGTGGGGTGCTGCCTACGGAGACTTTGCGGGACTCTTCGCCGTCACCGCCGACGAGCAAGTGAGCGTGCGCTGGCTCAAGGACCAGCCCTACGACCCTGCCGAACCGCTGGCGCAGGGAGTGATGTCGTTCCCGGTGCTGGTCAAGCCGGGCGGCGTGATGGGCTTTCCCGCCGACGCCGACGAGGGCACGCCCGCCCGCCGCACCGTCGTGGCCCAGGACTTTGGCGGGCGCATTCTGCTCATCGTCGCGCCCAGGGGCTATCTCAGTCTCCACGAGCTGGCCGCCTTCCTCGCCGAGTCGGACCTGGGCATCGACGTGGCGCTCAACCTGGACGGCGGCTACTCCACCGGGCTGTGGCTCGAGGCCGACAAAGGACCAGCGAGAATAGACTCCCGCGTTGCAGTGCCCTCGGTCATCTCCGCTGAAACCCGCAGGGAAAGTCACTAGCAGAAACCAAACCTTTGCCCCCACCATGGCGTATAAGGTTACAGCGATCATGACAGACCGGCTGGCTCAATGACCCAAGACCCAATCGAGCGTGCGCTGGCAGGCGACGAAGCCGCCGCACGGCAGTTGCACGACGATCACTACCCAGCCGTGCTCCGGCTGGCCTATATGCTCTTGCAGAACCTGCAGGACGCCGAAGACGTGACACAGGACGCCTTCATCTACGCCTTCAAGCACCTAGAGAGATACGATGCGAAGCGGGCCTCCTTCACGACGTGGCTCAAGGTCATCGTCACCAGCCGCTGCCGAGACCTGCAGCGCCGCCAGCGCTTCCACTGGCTCTCCTTGCAGCAACTGATAGACACAGGCCACGAATTCGAGGATGAGACAGATGCCCATCGGCCCGACGTGGCGATTGAGTTGATAGGCGCGCAACAGACAGTGTGGGAAGCTCTGGATCAAGTGCCACGCAAGTCACGCCAGGCGCTGATCCTGCGCTACTTCGGGGAGCTTTCCTATCCCGAGATGGCTCAGGCGCTCGGCTGCACAGTGAGTACGGCCAAGTCGCGCGTCGTCTACGGCCTTCAGACTCTGACCCGGCTGCTGGGAGACGAAACTCGGACTGCCCTGGGCTACCATTTGGGAGACGCGACGTGAGCAGACATCTCAACGATCACCAACTACTGGCATACGTGGAAGACGACCTGCCGCCCTTGCAGCGCGAGCAGGTCGAGGCCCACCTGCACACCTGTCCCACCTGCCGCGCCCGTCTGGAGCAGCTGGGGGAAACGGCAACACGCCTGACCACGGCGCTGCACGCGACGGGAAAGCAGGTCCCCATGGCACCGGCACGCTCCTGGGAAGCAGTGAGCCAGCGGCTGGCGAAGAGGCCACGTCCGGCACGCTTCGTTGCCGCGTTCCGCCCCCGCCTGCGCTACGCAGCGACGCTGGTGGCCCTGGCCGTCCTCGTGGCCGGGATCGCCGGTTTGGCGCACACGTTGGCCGTCAACACATCCGATCCGGAGAAGGGCACGCCGACACCACATCCCACCCCCGCCGCCAGCCCGTCTTTCCCGCCCGGCCTGTTGCCCGGACAACATCATAGCCGCACAACGTCCCAGACCTCTCTCCTGATCCTCGGGATCGACGGCGAGCGCGCCTCGTCCAGTGAGACGGACATGCTGATGCTCCTTTATCTGGATCACGAGGCAAAGCGCGCCTTCCTGCTCTCCATTCCGTGCGACCTGTACGTGGAAGTGGACGGCCACGGACGGGCGCGCGCGGGCAGCATCTATGGCTTAGGCGAAAAAGACGAAAGCACCGACGGCCTGACGCTGGCCCGGGAAACGATCTCGGCCACGCTGGGCCTGCCCGTGGACCACGCCGTCTTGGTACGCTTCGAGAGCTTTGTCACACTGATCGACGCAATCGGCGGCGTGGATGTGGACGTGCTTTACGCCATCGACGACGTGCACTTTCCGGACGGCCACGGCGGCTACGCCCCATTCTCTATCCCTGCCGGCCAACAGCACCTTGATGGTGCACTTGCCCTGCGCTACGCCCGCACGCGCGCCGTCCCGGCCCCCGGCTTCGACCGCGCGTTTCGGCAACGGCAGATCGTCCTCGCCGCACAGGAGCGGGTGACGCGGCTCGACCTGCTGCCCGATCTCATCGCCCAGTCCCCGACGCTCTGGACGACCATCTCCGGAAGCCTGGAAACCGACCTATCCTTGAGCGAGGCCATCGAGCTGGCGCTGCTGACGCCGGGCATCACCGCCGCCGACGTCGCCACCGCCAACCTCGACGCGTGCTGCACCGTCGAATACGTCACCCCTGCCGGGGAGCAGGTGCTACTTCCCCAGGCAGAGGCGATGGAGGGGCTAATCCAAGATCTGCTGGAGGAGAAATGACAGCCCGACGACTGACATCCCCGACCATCCTACTTCTGGGGCTGCTGGCGCTGGCAGCCTGCAGCCCAATGGCAAACGTCTCGAACCGCCCAACCCCCACCATCTACTATGCGCCTGCCACGCCTGCCGTCTACGTACCACCGCTGCCGCCTGGCTCGTCCGCGCATTCTCAGCCAACCACCGTGCTTCTCTTGGGCATCGACCGACGCAAAGCCGCCGGTGGCACGAGCAACACAGACACCTTGCTTCTTCTCCATCTCAACCCAACATCCCAACGCATCGCGATGCTTTCCATCCCGCGCGACCTCTACGTTGAGATCCCCGACCACGGGCAAGGACGCATCAACACCGCCTACTCGTATGGCAAACGAGATGGAACAGGTGGTCTGGCGCTGGCCCGCCAGACTGTCTCCAACGCCATCGGTGTCCCCGTCGATCACGTCATCCTGATCGATTTCGAGGTCTTTGTCACCATCATCGACGCCATCGGCGGCGTGGATGTAGACGTGCCTTACGACATCTACGACCCGACCTACCCGGACAGCGGCATCGGGTACGACCCCTTTTACCTCCCCGCCGGTCAGCAACACCTGGACGGGGCCACGGCCCTCAAATACGCCCGCACCCGCGCCACGGCTGGCGGTGACTTTGACCGCACCGCCCGCCAGCGCCAGATCGTGCTGGCCGTGCGGGATCAGGTTCTGAACCTCAATATGCTGCCCGACCTCATCACCCAATCCCCCCAGCTCTGGGCATCCCTCCAGGGCGCCTTCGAGACCGACCTGACGCTGAGCGAGATAATCGACCTAGTCCTCACTGCAAGCAAAGTCCCCACCGATGAAGTCACGACGGGCGCTATAGACGAGAGCTGCACACAGTCTTGGGTCACTCCCAGCGGCGCGCAGGTTCTGGTCCCGCTCCAAGACAAGATCGACGCCGTGGTCAACGAGCTGTTCTCCTCGCCGCCAGCCTCCGCCTCGACCCAGTGACCTTATGGATTCTCGAAGATAGCGAACCGTTCGATCGAGACCATGACGAGCCCTGAGGCCCACTCGAATCTCCACAAGGTAGGGGATTTGGCGTTTGCCATTTGTCATTTGTCGGTTTTAATCTATAATGCTCCCCAATGGTCTTCCTTTTCGCGCTATTGGGTTTGCTCGTCGGCGGCTTGGTCAACCGGCTTGGGACCGACCTCCCCACCCGGCGGAGGGTGACCTGTCCCCGCTGCCCCTACTGTGGACAAACCCGCCCCTGGTGGCAATGGGTATCCCTCCCCTCCTACATCATCGGACGGGCCAAATGTCCCCACTGTGATGCCCCGATCAGGCTGCGCTACCCTGTGGTCGAGATCGTGCTGGCAGTGACCTACGGCTATCTCTGGACGCGGCTCGGCTCCTCCATCAAGCTGCCTCTTCACCTCATCTACAGCGCTGTCTTCGCCATCGTCCTCGTCACCGATTTCGAGCGGCGGCTGATCCTCAACGCCGTGATGTATCCGGCCATCCTGTTTGCCATCGCAGCCAGCCCCATCACGCCGCAGATGACGTGGTGGAGTGCACTGGCAGGCGGGGCAATCGCGTTCATGTTCTTCTTGGGTGCCGCACTGGCGGGCAACACCGCCTTCGGCAGCGGGGCGCTGGGCGGAGGCGACGTCAAGCTGGCGCTGTTCATCGGGCTCATCACCGGCTTTCCACTGATCGTCGAGGCCATCGTGCTAGCCATCATCATCGGTGCGGCTATCAGCCTCACCCTGCTCGTGACCGGCCTGCGTAGCCTGCGCGACTACGTCCCCTACGGCCCATTCCTCATCGCCGGGGCCGTCGTCACTCTGCTATGGGGCTACCCCATCGCCACTTGGTTCTTGCAGCGGTGATCTTTCCCCAATAAACACCGACCCGCCCACCTTGACGGTGAGCGGGTCGGAAGCCAGCACTATTCCAAGCTCTTATTCGGCCTCACCGGGATTGTGACCCAGGCCAGCCAGAACCTGCTTCAGTAACTGCTGCTTCTCCTGGACCTCATCGGCAGCCAGAGCCTTGAGACACAAGTCCACGATGGCAGCTCGATCGACCTCGGGCTCTTCGCACTCCCCCTCGCCACTCTGCTCGACCAGTTGCATCAGCCAATCGCCGCTGATGACCAGCTCCAAGCTGCGCGAGTAAGCATCGACGCTCTCGTTCCAGACCTGCAGGGCGTGAGGGACGCTGCGGGTGGCGATACACTCCCTGCTCTCGCCCGGCTCACGTGTGCGGTACACGCGGAACTCGATCTCCAGTTGAGGCACCATCGTCGATCAAGCCCCCAAGAACCGCTTCCGTTGCTCGGGAGTGAGCAGAGCGAGGACATCGGGCACCTCAACCGCCCGCTCCGGCGGCACACCCTCAAACAGCGCGCGCACGGCGTGGCTCGCCTCGGCCCCTCCGGGCCTGCCCTCTATTTCCGTCAGCAGATCGTCCACCTTGCCAATGGTCATTGAGCCGATAAACTCGTTCACCGGCACGCCAACCATCTTTAACCCATCGAAGGCCTGCCGCAACGCTGCAACGGAGACGCCCCGCTTCTCCAACTCTGGAGCGATATAGTCGTTAAAGAACTTGGCATCCAGGATGGACTTGCGACCCGCCTCGACCTCGCGCATCTCCTTCCAGAGATTGCGGCCCTTGACCAAGCCCTCGATGATGCTGTGGGTCAGCTCGGTGCCACCCCAGCCGATGATGACGGCTGTCATCACCCAGTCGATCAGCGCACCGACCGTGAAACTGCCAAAGATGCCTCCAATGTCGCTGCTAAAGAGCACCCAGCCGGAAAACAGAACACCGACGTCTAACCCCAGCAGCCGGAAGAAGCGCGCGTTGGTCAGGCCGATGGCGATCAGGGCAAACAGCGTACCGAGCCAGTGAGACCCTGCTTTCTTCCTGCCGATATAGTCCGGGTCCCCAGTGTCCGGAACGCCCATCTTATTCGGCCACGCCCCGACCTTCTCCCAACGTTCCCAGAACATCTCCAAGATTCGCTCGACGGCAGTAGCGATGGCGATAATGGGAGCGAGGGCCTGCAACAGGACGTCCGTCGCCCCCATCGCCCCACCCCCATTGGTGCCCCCGTCCGCGGCCCACACGACCGTTGTGGTCAACGCCAAAAGCACCAACACCCCAACGATGACGAATAACAATCTCTTGCCCATCATTACACTTCCCCCAATAGTGTTCAATTGTTTCACGAAGAGCCCTCCGCAGTAGCAGCACCAGCGAGGGCAAGTTGGGCAAGTGCATCGCGCTGCCCCTGTTCGTAGCCTAGTTGATACAGGCGCTCGTGCATCTGAA
>Ga0315544_1002878_pt1 | contig 11782 bp, 17 predicted proteins | sample SalMarSW160130MG_2_FD_202543 | JGI IMG/M metagenome (GOLD analysis project Ga0315544, IMG submission 202543) | Salt marsh sediment microbial communities from the Plum Island Ecosystem LTER, Massachusetts, United States - Salt Marsh Sediment SW1601-130 ... | reverse complement strand
ATGAGAGTTGGGGGGCTAAATAGTAAGGCTAAAAGCCAGTTCAAAAGTTCTACCTATTGTTACCCCAGCTCCACCAATGGCGAGTAAGCCCCTGTAGCTCAGATGGATAGAGCAGCGGTTTCCTAAATCTGGGTGAGTTGTCCCAAAGAGTCATTTTACGTTCAAATTAGAACTTTTGTATCATTGAGCAAAAACCCCTTTTGTGCGTAGAATACCTTTTTGTAACAACCCGTCCTTTTCAGTTTAACGCCAAAATAACGCCAACTTTTACCTTCAATTTGAAGCCGAGACTTACTGTTCTGGTAAGTACCTGCCTTAATGTGATTTCTACCGGTATAAACGGGGTTTTCGCCAGTAGAAACCTTTGCCCTGCTGGATTTCTGGTGTCAGATATTCCTTTGCTTGTGGATTTCTGGTGTAGGAAAATGGGGTAGATTCTTTGACGTGGAAACGTACTCTAGGGAAAATTACACTTGCCAGAGCTCTTAAAGCCCCCTGGCATCCATCCTGATGTGTCTGAGACAATTCTGTGGATAGGTCTCCTATTGAGAGTAACACTGTTTTGGTTTTCTGCCGGCACCCGGGCGGGCTCCCCCCCTGCCGGTTTTCCCACTTAAAAATCTCGACATCTTCCTAATAGCCTGCGTCTCTATAGCCTGGACCTGCCCTATATCTTTACCCAGCCAGTAAGCGCAATCTTCAAACCGCCGTCCATCAATTGAGACAGCGAGTATAATGAACTTCTCCAGTGCCGACAGCTGCTGCGCCGCCTTATCGATATCAGCCTTCATGCAGATGGGCAACTCATAAGGAGCCTGAGCTCGCCCTCTCCCGATTATCCTCGGTCCCCAGTACTCGATGTAATTACTTTCATCCTGGGGCAGCGTCCCCATCTCGAGGGCGGCATAATTCGCCAGGAGCCACCTCACTAGCCCTATTTTATAATCATCACCACTCACCCTAGTTTTCTCCTGAACTTAGGCGGTTGGTGCATGATATGGTCAATCTCCCTTGTTAAGGGAGGGGGAGTTTCATTTCTCAAGAAATATTCCTGGGCCAGACAACCCCCCCTTTTTTATAGTGTAAAAAAATTCGTTTTTGAGAAGGGGAGGGGGAGGCTTTGGACCTCCCCCTTTACTCAGCTTTAGGTCTCGTTGTAGATGCCGTAGAAGGCAGCCGGGCGATATACGCCGCCGCCTACCCTCCTGTGCACCTTGAAGCCCACCAGGCCAGCCTCAGCATAAAGCTCGTCCAGCCTCTGGATAGTAATGCCGGCCCTATCCAGAATCACGTAACCCAGCTTGAAGTTGCCGAAGATGACGTTGATTCCATCAGTAGCATCAGCCGGATAGTGCATGTCGTTCTGGTTGATGATGGGGAAGCCGTCGAAGTTATTAGGCTGTCCTACCTGAAGGCTAGGCTGCCAGAGATAAGTGCCGGCCGTAGATGCTTTCTTGGTCCTGGCATCAAACTCTGTCTTCCTGTTCCATAGCCAGGCAGCGCCATTAAGGTACTGAGCCGGCAGATTATACTCACACTCTAACAGTTCATCGATGGTGAGAGTATCAGGGGTATCCCAGTCAATCTTGTAGCTGGCGAGTATGGAAGCATCGACCGCCACGCCGTCGGGCTCGCTGTAGGTGGTATGCCCGCGGCCGATGGCAAACCTCTTGGCTTCCTCATTGGCGATGGCTACGGCAAAGGAGTTGGCTAACAGAGCCTGGAGATTGGCATCGGTGTCCTGCAACTCATCCTCGCCTATCTTGGTCAGGCCGTAGAGGTCCTCAACGTAGATGGTGGGTTTTGAAGGGGTCAAAGTGGATTCAGTGATATCCGTACCGGTTTCCAGCTTACCCCAGCCAACGGATAACTCCGTCAGACTGCGGATGCTAACCTTATCGCGGGTGGTAGGACGTACCCAGCAGTACTTGCGCAGGGTGTTAATCTGAGGTACCGCCTGCATAATCTCCGCTTCCACATCTTCGGGCACCAGATAGAGACCGGTGGTGTCTTCCACCAGCGCCTTTCGCTCCTGGGGTGTTATCGCCTTTTCTCCACCTCTCACCCACTTATAGAAGGCAGCCTTGTGGGTTCGCTGCTCTTCAGAGGTGATGATGGGAGGGTTGGCGCTAGGGAGCGCCATACGCCCGATTTTAAGCTCCATCTCATCGAGCCGGGCGTTATTTCTCTGCTGCATCTCGGTTACTAAGTCCCCTACTCTTCCTATCTTTTCTAGTAATTCTGACATTGTTTTATCTCCTGTTAATTTTTTTGTCATGGTTCGAGTGCTCTCGCGGCTCTAGCCATTCGGCGGCTTCCTTTTCAGCTTCCAGAGGCAGAGTGGTACTGCCGGCTCCGCTTCCCTTTCCGCTGATATCAGAAGTGCCCGGGGCAATGCTGTTATATTCTAAGCTATTACTCATGCAAAACTAATCCCCAACGCTCTGTATTTTTGCTTTACTCGCCGTTCCTGTTCCTCTGATATCTTTCTTATATCAGCTTCCTCTCGAATGAACCAAGGACCTTGATTGATAATAGTAACCTCAACAGGTCGGGTTGGACCTACTGCCTCAGGACCTCTTTCACCGGCGATAGCATACGGCTTCATCGACTTCAGGCCATAAAGTAGCGTTGGCTCCGGGATAAGTCCACCATGGGCGAACTCAGGTAGATGCACCTCGGGGATATTAATACCGAAGTGCTTACCGCCTACAAAAGGCACCCAATTCGGGAAAGTGAAGCTGATTTTATTAATCTGGCGTATAATCCAGTTAATGGCGGTTTCAATACCTTTCACCGCGAACCTGAACGGGGCTAACATGATATCTTTAAGGGTGGAGAACACAGCCTTTACCTTCTCAGGGATGGATGCGAAAAACTCAAAGACGTGTTCCCACATACCCCGGATTACTTCCACTATCTTGCCCCAGTTCCGAGCTATTAAGATGGGAAGGCCTACAGCCGGAAAGAGGATTGCCAGAATTTTGTCCCAGTGTTCTTTGAAGAAGCCGGTTATCTTCTCCCAGACTCCCTTAAAGAAATCGGTTATTGCTCCCCATATCTCTACAGCCTTCTCTTTGATGGTATCCCAGTTCTTCCAGACAAGGACACCTATTGCTATCAAGCCGGCAAGTGCTAATATAATTAATCCACCAGGCCCAAGAAAGAAAGTAAAAACGCCACCGAGAGCTGGTAAAATCATCATCAATCCACTAATACCCATGAACATCTGACCAAAAACAAACGCCACAGGACCGATGGCAGCTGCTATGCCGAAGCCAATAACGACCAACCGCTGCATTTCCGGGGAAAGATTTTTGAACCATTCCACCGCGCCTTTTACCCAGCCCATTAATTTCTCCAGCCATGGACCCAGAGTTTCCCCGATCGCATCGCCTAGCGAAATAGCAGAGTTCTTGAGCTGGGTCATCATCTGCTGCCACTGGAACCCCGGGCCTTGAGCCGCTTCTTCAAAAGCATCATTAGCTCTGCCCTGGGATTCCGTTACAGTCACGACTGCATCATTATAAGTATCGTAGGCGTATGTCAGCAGAGGTAAGATGCCTTTCATTGCCTCATCGCTGTTGAAGAGCTCCCTTACCGCTGTTACTTCTCCCCCAGTGGCCTCTTTTAGCTTATCTAGGACACCAGAGAGCCCACCAAATTTCTTTATGGCTTCAGGACCGGTGGATACTCCCCATTCTTCATAGAGATTCTGCAGTGCTTCAGAAGGGTTAATTAACTCGCGAAATGTGGCATCTGTCGCAGTAGCAGCCTGGTCCGTTGACCCCAGATATTTCGATAAAGTGGCTAAAGCAGCGCCGGTGTCCTCAATAGAAATTCCCAGACCCGCCGCGTTGGAAGCCGCCCTGGGGAATGCATTTGCCATCTCCTCGAAGGTAAGCAAGCCAGAATCCACGATGCCAAAGAACACATCCATAGCCCGGCTGCTGCCCTCGACGCCCTCAAGCTGGAAGATATTCATGGCCTTGGTCAGCGCAGCAGTGGTTTCTTGAGCATCAGCGAAGCCGCCTACGGCACCCCTTACAGCCGAATTAAGGATATCTATAGCGTCAGTCCCTCTAAAACCAGCTGAGACTATCTGGTAGAAAGCGTCAGCTACCTCGATGGCACTTTTGCCGGTAGCATCGGAAATCTCCAGGATCTGATCTTTATACTTGGCAGCCTCTTCGGTCGAAGCACCCAGCATGACATTAACCTTGCGGAACGCCTGGTCGAAGTCTCCCGCCATCTTAAAGCTGGCTATGCCGAGGCCGACAATTGGGGCAGTAACATACATAGATGCTTTCTTCCCGAAATTGGCCATGCTCTGCCCGACGGACCTGAGCTTATCCTCAACCCCTCCCAGTTGCTGGTTGACTGCATTCATACCGTCTAAGGCTATTTTACCTACTAAGGTGAATACATCCATTATGTCTTTCCCCTCACCATAGCTACCCGGGCTATCGCTTCGCTGACCAAATTTAAGAACCTGAGGAGTTCGGCTGCCTTTTTCTCGAGCTTTGCCCCGGGGTCCTTCCCCTGGAGCATCCCGTTTACCAGGTCCAAATACTCATCGATGACCTTCATATACGAGAGATATCTCTTATGCAGCAGACGAAAGCGCCTCGGGGGTTTCACTTTTGGAGCTGCGACAGTCAGATTACGTAATTGTGCCCCAGAAAAGATGACACGTTTTAGCCAGCTCTGCTTGGGCTCGAAATCCTGCAAGTACCTTCCGAGCTTTTGGAGGGTTTCACTAACAGCAGCGCTATGGCTCACAATGAACCTTCGGTAATCTTCTTCGCCCAGCTCGCCCGTCTTTAGGTTATTTAATACCTGGTCAGCCGTTGCCATTGTTTGCCCTTCAGGCCATCCCGGCCCGGGTTATAGATCTCTATCCCCTGCCTGCTACTCCTATAAAAAAACCTCTCTTAAAACTACTACCAAGCTGCTCCCTGAGCGCTTACGCAACTCAATTAGCGGGTTCGCGGCTCTTAAAGTAGTCCCAAGAGAGGTCGAGTGGTCTTGCCGGCTCAATCTCCCTGAACTCTTCCGAGTGCGGTATTCAATTATTAAACAGGAGGTAAGGACGAGAGTGGTTGACCCGGCTCCCGCCCTACCATGGATGAGGCTAAAGAACTAGCCTACTTGAAGACTAGCACACCTGTTTCATGAAGTCAAGTCTCCCGGGTCCGCTCGCATAATCTGCGTTCGAGCGTCATCCCTCGGCTCCCGCTTTTCTCTCCCACCGCTCCATCTTTATAGTTAACCAGATAGGTAGCCAGATAGGCGAAAGGAGTATCACATACCACGCCACCAGGTAGAGGAAAGGCCATTTGATAATCGTGGTCCAGATCTGCTTCATTTCTCACCTCACTTCTGAAATTATTTCTCAAGAAATAATTTGCCTCTGTCCAAGACCTGGCTACGGCTCCCGGAAGTGGTCGCCCTCCCAGTAGAGGACTATCATTTCTTGGTCGCCATGCTTTTGCACATATGCCTCGATAGCCGCTTCTTTCTCCGCTTTCGTCGGGTTGCGATCTCCATCATGCCGGCAGTAAAGGATAACCCGCCGGTCTCCGCCGCCGAGGCGTTTCTCCAGGTCCTTAATCCGTTTCCTGCTGTTCATTGCTTGCCCTCCTGTTTCCCGGGTTCTGGCCAATCGTCGGGGCTGACGGTGATATACGCCTTTACCTCTCTGGGCCGACCCTTCCCTGCAATCCCCGCCTCAGCTTCTGCCTGCTCTACAGCCTTAAGGAGTTCCGAGCGGCCGGCGAAAGAGACATAAGGTTTATATTCCTCACCGGCAGCGGCAACCTCAGCCCTCTCCTCCAACTCATCCAGTCTTTTCTTTAGGTTCTTCACGTTCTGCCTCCCGTTTCTGATATCCCTCTATTATTTCCTGGCTCCTTTTTAACAGCGTATCGCTTTTCTCAAGTAACTCCTTGTACTGCTTTATCAGGGCATCTTGCTCTTTTATCAGGGCACCTTGCTCTTTTCGAGCCTCTATCACTTTGCCACAGAACTCCAATATCTTCAGGGTTATCTTCTCAAGGTAGTCACGCGCCTGTTCCCAGGCCCCGCTCTCCAGGGCCTCTTTATATTTCGCCCACAGCTCCGCCTCCTTCTTGCCGTCCAAGATATCCCCTACCTGGTCCCACATCTTATCTTCCATGTCTCCCATTCTGGTTTACTCCCTATAAATTCCTGATTTTCTCAAGCAAGGCCTCGATGCGAGCTTCAGCTTCTTTATCATCAAAGCTATCCTCTTCTGCCCTGGATGATTCCCCAGCATCTCGCTCTTCCCGGGTTGCTGCCCCAGAGCTGATAGTAGGCGGCACCAGTGAAATATCTCGCAACCTGATTTCCTTCAAGTGCCGGGTACTGCCGATTACCAGTGTCTTTATAGCATCAAAGCCAATTGATATTTCGGTAATGGCGTCATCTCTCAAAAGGCTCGAGGCCTCCTCAACCCGAGGCACGCCGAGGGAGAGTTTGCCCTTGATAAAAAGACCCTTCTTTTCCTCTGCCATCTCCAAGGACCGCCCTATCAGCTCCTGGACATTGGGGCTGTTATCGGAAACAGGGTTTGCGTCAAAGAGGATTTTTACCCGCTTGCCGCCTTCCTTCAGGGTTTTGTTGAAGGCGCCATGGTCGATTATATCCCCATCGGGATCTGGCTCAAAGGAGAATATAGTCGCAGTGCCTTCGAAGACACCGGTATCCTCATTGGTAGACTTGATCTGGAATTTGACTGTTTTTCTCTCCATTCAGCTACCCTCTGGCGCTCGGCAGCGAACTATTAGACCGCTGCTCTTGAAGCTAGCCATGCCGGCCCCCGAGGCTAACCTGGCGTTATAGATGGCGTTACATCTGTTGTTCATAAGCCCTTTTTCTTTAACCTCTCTTCGATGGCTTCAAGGCGAGAAAATACCTCAGTCCCTTCAAAACCTTTGAGAATTATCTGACAGAGATATCCTATAGCTTTCGCCCGGCCAGCAGTATTGTCCAGGCCATAGGCGTCATTGAGAGTGTCTTCCAGGACAGTGAGCACATCCGCGGGGGATTTGATGAGGTAAGAGCCTGTTTCGCCTTTAGGACCGTGGCGGCTGAGCCCACCCCTCCGCCGGGCTTCTGCCCGCTCGACTACTACCTGGGGGCTATGGAAGTAGCAGAAGTCGGAACCACGCAATTTGTGAGCCTGGCAGCGCTCTCCATTTGCCTTAATAAAGGTGCATTTCGTGTCCAAGCTAATCTCGTTTCCCATTTCCTACTGCTACCTCAAGTAATAAACTCCAGCTAATAGAGCGTGACACTTGTCTCGCTGTCCCGTGACACTTTGTCCCGCGAGACATGACAGTGGGGGACTATATAATAGTCCCCTGTCTCGCGCGGACTGTCTCGCCTTCATAATAGAGGTAACCCCCATGTACCGTCTTCTAGTTTAATGACCTCGCTCTTTGTCCGCATCCGGTTGAGCGTTTTCCTGATAGTGCCTGGGGTACTTACCAACTGCTCTGCGATTTCTGCTACAGAAGAGGAGCCCTGCCGGAGGAAGTTCTTTATCTGCCAGGATAGCGGCAGCTCCCCGGATAGACCAGTGTCTCTCAAGTCGGTATGCACCACGGAAATGCTGTTATTCGTAAAGGAGAAGTGGTAACCGAGTGGCGGGTGTAGCCGGCTGAGGTTGGCCTTGGTATGCTTCAGGCTGATAACGGCCTCGTCTTCCCCGGTCTCCTGCTCCGCCTTACACTCCCAGACCGACCGGGCCAGGTTGGTAAAGAATACGCTGCCGAAGATAGAGCGCTTTTTGGTGAACTGGTCCTTGGCGGTATGGGCGATCGTCAAGCTGGTGACTCCCAGTTGCCTTAAGGCCGAGTGGTATCGGATAGCCGGCTCTGGGTCATTTAAGTTGCCGCGGGCGGCAGGTCCGAGGGAGTCTATTATCAGGAGCTTGGCGCCCTTGTCTTCTATATCCTTCTGCAGCTGCTCCACGGAGTCGGCCAGGGGAGCCGTCATGCGTCTGTACTGTATCGGCATGGCGCCCTTATTAAAACCCCTGTCCAGGGCGCTCCAACGCTTCTGAAAAGAGCTGGAATCGTCCTCGTAGTCCAGGTAGAGGCAAGAGGTAGGATCCTTCGCCGTTATCAGCCCCAGGGCATTATCGTGATAAGGTAACTGGACCACGTAGGCGATTACCAGCGCCATCAAGCTTTTCAGGGAGCCGTAGTCGCCGAATATGACTGTCGGGTGGTTAAGGTAAATCAGCGGCTCGAGGAGATATTCGACCTCGAAGGTATCCTCCTCGGAAGGCCAGATTTCGATAGATGGTTCACCGCGCCGGGCGATCTCCAAGGTCTTGCCGATGATATAGGTCAAGACCTCGGTCCATGGTATGTCGGAGTTTTTCTCCATCCGCTTCGCCAGGCTGTTCACAGCACTGGTGGATAGGAGGTTTACCCGGGTAAGATGTAAAAGAGAATCCCCGTCTTTGTTGGCTGAATAAAACTGCAGCTCAGCATGGCCTTCAGCTGTATAGCGCTCGGCTACCACCCGGAGCCCCAGGTCTGGCCAGGCAAAGTTTATAAAGCCGGCTCCTGGTGTAACAACCGGCGTTTTCATAACTTTACACCCCCGGTTAGCTTAGGCGAAGGCTTTGACCTCTCTTGGGACTGACTAGTCTCTTTAGGCTCCCCAGATTTGAGAAGGTGTTTTTCCAACCGGGCAACCCGTTCCTCTAAGGTGAGGATATTCACAAGCGGCTCCGCAGGGAAAAACCAATTACACTTATCCTGCAAGGAGTCATATCGAGGGCAGCCCTGGGAGCAGGCAGCAGGGGCCCGGAAGGGTAATAATTGAATCGGGCAATTTATTGGCAAGTCTCAACCTCCTCCTGGCTATCTCCATTCTCTAGCAGCCGTTCGACAGCGCGCCGGCTGATCACCATCCGTTTTCCCCCGAGGTGTATCACCGGCACCGGGAGCTTATCCTGCCGGGCCAGGGAATAGGCGAGGTTCCGGGAGATACCGGTGGCCTCGGCGAACTCGGGTATTGTCATGGTCAGCCGCTCGTTTTCCATCACACCATCATTTTTCGTCTGGGAATAGTTCAGATTCAGGTATGCCCAAGGCCCGGGCGAGACGTTTACGCCAGCCAGGATAGGGTTTCAGCCAGCCATTCTCTATCCGGCTGATATCGCCTGGGGCAATACCGGTCATCAGCGCAAGCTTAAGCTGGCTGAGCCCCTTTTCCTTCCGGACTTCTTTCAATTTATTTCCCACCATTACCCCCTTTTGAGACTTTACAAACACTATGCACTATGCTATACTAGGGGTAAGCGTAACAGAACAAAAGTGGAATTAGTAGGCACTAATAAACTATCTTTTAAGGACAAAAGGGACTAATCAAAAATGCCAGGAAATAGAGGGCCTAAACTATCATACTCAGCAAAGGCGACAATAAATCAAAAAGCTAGGGAGTCTAAATTGAACAGGCGTGCCCTTGCGGTAGAGGTACAGCGTTTACTTATAGATATGGGTGAGGTAACTGAGGAACGCCCGCCAAGTCTTGATACCTTAGAGAAGATGATTTCTAGTGCTCGTAACAGTAATGACCCTGAAGATAGCCCCTGGAGCGTGTCTGCCCTAGCAAATTTTGATTTACCGCCTGAAGTCTTGCCTATAGTGATGAAAGCATGGGCGAAGGCATTATTAGATGATACCCCTCTCACTATCAGACAGGTTAAGTGGATAGCCCACCTTTATTGTATCCTGGGCAATATAGACGGCCTCATTAAAAAAGCCTCAGAATATGCCAGCCGAGAAAAGGCTATCAAGCTGACAGGAGCTTATCCGGATAAGCCGCAGAAGATGCGGTGGCTGTGGTGGGGTGACACCCTTCTTTACCTCGATGTCAAGGACAAGGATATAGATATCGCTAAGAGCCTAATGAAAATGTACGGCTTCGGCTTCGAAGTTAAACAGGGGCCCAAAAAGGAGAAGGATCCAAAGTAGATTATTTCTTGAGAAATAATTGGCTAATAAAAGGAGGAGCCCATGGAAAGAAGCAAAATCGGGACCGCGATGTTGAGGGGTCAATACCTGGAATATGATGGTAGGAAAGCCAAAATCGTTTTTGTAAATGAGAGGCTTTTAGAGCGCAGCTGCCTTAATGACCTGGGGGGATACCCGATAGTTGGTTCTTGCCTCTCCCCCCAGGTCCAGCATGGGGATCTGGTTATTGTTGCTCATAATGTACCGGCTCAGGACGGCGATATTGTAATGGTGAAAAAGGGAGGGCGAAGGCTGGCCAGCCGGTACCGCGCTGATGGAGAGAATATTTGGCTAGAATCGGCTCATGGTAAACAGACCTTAGATGGCAGTTTTATCATTGGCGTTGTCTTAGCAGTGGGAAGATTTCCTATTGTTGAAATCCCCATTATGGGAACTGTAACAGCATAGGAGGGAGAGCTGAAATGAGAGGTTACATTCGGAACAAAGGCAAAAATAGCTGGCAGCTGCAGATCTACACCGGCCCGGGGCCGGACGGCAAGCCACGTCGGCACTTTGAGACTGTCCGCGGCCGCAAGGGCGATGCCCAAAGGCGCCTTACCGAGCTCCTGGCCAGCCTCGATAAAGGGGTATATACCCCTCCCGGCCGGCTCACAGTGGCAGAGCACCTTCACCAGTGGCTTGGAGGCTATGTCGCGACTAACTGTTCTCAGAGGACGCTAGATGGCTATCAGAGCATCATAGATCGCCACCTGGTACCCGCCCTGGGCCATATCCAGCTGAAGAACCTCCACCCCGAGGCAATACAGGCATACTATGGCAAGGCTGGGGAGAAATTATCAGCTCGGACAGTTCACCACCAGCACCGGGTATTGTCTCAGTCATTGAAGTATGCTGTCCGCCATGGATATCTAGGCCGTAATCCAGCTGAGTTGGTGGACCCGCCTTCACCACGTAAAAAGGCTATGAACACCTTGACCCCTGCTGAGGTTGAAGTTCTTTTGGATGCGGCGCAGGATAGCTATTACTACCCCGTAATTTATACTGCCGTGAGCACGGGGCTTAGACAGGCTGAATTACTAGGCTTAAGGTGGCGGGATCTTGATCTTGATATGCTCTCCATATCGGTTAGCCAGGTACTATACAAACGCCGGGGTATATGCCAATTCAAAGAGCCTAAGACAAGCCACAGTCGGCGCCGGGTGGCCATGACTCCGAAGCTGGGATTATTTCTCAAAAAATATCGGGAGGACCGCGAGCTGCTATACTTGGAGCTGGGGAAACAGCTCACCCTCGATGACTTGGTTTTTGCCGGACCTGAGAGGCAGCCAATAGACCCATGTGTGCTCGGACACTCTTTTAAGAGGATAGCGAAGAGAATTGACCTGGGTAATATCCGCTTTCACGATCTGAGACATACTTTTGCCAGCCTCATGTTACTGCATGGAGCAAAGCCTAAAGTTATCTCAGAGGCGTTAGGCCATGCGTCAGTAGCCTTTACAATGGACACCTACAGCCATATAATTGAGGGGATGCAATCAGATGCTATGGCATTACTGGATGAAGTGTTACCACCAGGCAAAAACGGGGTGTCTCAAAAAAATAACGCCAATTTAACGCCAACTTCTGTAGTTATGTCCAGTAAGAACCCATAATTAGCTTTAGCCCCTGTAGCTCAGATGGATAGAGCAGCGGTTTCCTAAACCGCGTGTCGCGCGTTCGAGTCGCGCCAGGGGTACCACACAAGATAAAGGACCCAAGAAGTGACT
>Ga0315544_1002868_pt1 | contig 11807 bp, 7 predicted proteins | sample SalMarSW160130MG_2_FD_202543 | JGI IMG/M metagenome (GOLD analysis project Ga0315544, IMG submission 202543) | Salt marsh sediment microbial communities from the Plum Island Ecosystem LTER, Massachusetts, United States - Salt Marsh Sediment SW1601-130 ... | reverse complement strand
TGCCGTGAGGTCTTTTCCAGTTGCCAAGACCAATGCCGATAGTATGTTCCCAGATCATTGTAAAATCCTTAAAGTCATAAACAGCGGTCATCGTGTCCGGAGTCACCATGTCATCGTCGGGGAAAGCATATTTTCCTCCTGTTGCCATTACTGATTCAGGAACTGATACACCCATGCCGTATAATATATAGTCTATCAGGTGTACGCCCCAGTCAGTCATCAAACCATTACCATATTCCCAGTACCAGCGCCAGGTAAGGTGGAATCTGTTTCTGTTAAATGGACGCAAAGGTGCCGGTCCAAGCCAACGCTCATAATCAACACCTTCAGGTACCGGTGAATCGGGAACTTTTGGTACAGGACCTTTCCAGTCTACAAATGACCATGCTTTACAGGTACGAATACGTCCCAGCTTACCCGTTCGGAGAAAGTTAATAGCATCGACAAAATGAGGCTGGCTTCTTTGCCACTGTCCCACCTGGGCCATTTTGCCATGTTTCTTTATCGCCTTTTGCATAATGTTGATCTCAGCAATGGAATTACCGATAGGTTTTTCAACATATACATGATTTTTGTTTTCAACGGCGTCGCAAAATATCATACAATGCCAGTGATCGGGAGTTCCGATAATAACGACATCAATATCTTTATTTTCAAGCATTTTACGGTAATCAATGTAAAGCTTTGGTTTTGGACGTCCCATCTTTACAATGTCATCGGTTCTTTTATTCAGAACATTTCTGTCCACATCGCATAATGCCACACATTCGATTTCAGGATTTTTCAGGAATGACTCGAGATCACTCCATCCCATACTGTTTCCGCCTACAAGGGCTACATTAATCTTATCTGAAGGAGCCACACTCCTTCTGGCTTTTGCCAGTATGTTAAGAGGTAAAACAGATCCTGCAGCCAGAACAGAAGTTGTCTTGATAAAATTTCTTCGGGTAGAAGTCATGATAATATTAGTTTTTTTGAAAAATGAATCGAAAGGTAACATTTTATTGTGTTACGGTCAATTTACGTTTATTAAAAAATATTAAAAATCCCCGTCCCGCTTTAGCGGAACTGCCCCCCAAAGGGGGCTTAAAATCCGGATTATCAGAATATTAAGATATTGCAGGATTTTATAAAAGAAGAGTTGAAAAGGTGGTTAAAACAGGTTTTTCAACAGTCTCTATTGTAACAATAATAAGAAATACTTAAATTTATATTTCAATATCAAGTTACATTGTAATAAATGATCGCTGCATGAATATACTAATACAGATCCAGTTGAATTATTGTTCTATATATTGAATATATAATAATGAAAAAATTGAAGATTATTTTAACATTGGTTATCTGTGGATTTATTTTCACAGGAGGATATGCTCAGATTTCAGATCCGAATGATCCGATCCCGTCGGATCCTGCTATCAGGATAGGGAAACTTGATAACGGGCTCACCTATTACATCAAGTACAATCAGAAGCCCGAGCAGAGGATGGAACTCAGGCTTGCCATAAATGCGGGCTCTATTTGTGAAACTGACGCGCAGCAGGGGCTGGCACATTTTTGTGAACACATGTGTTTTAACGGAACAAAGAACTTTCCGAGCAACCGTATAGTAGATATGCTTGAAGAAATGGGTGTCAAGTTCGGAGCCGAACTGAATGCCTTTACCAGCTTTGATCAGACAATCTATATGCTGAAGGTCCCGACTGACAGTATGGAGTGGATCAACCGGGGTTACCAGGTGCTTGAGGACTGGGCTCACCAGGTAAGTATGGAGGATGTTGAGATTGATAAAGAGCGGGGAGTCATAGTTGAGGAATGGCGTTTAGGGCTGGGCGCCGAGGACCGTATGATGCAAAAATATCTTCCGGTATTGCTTAAAGGATCCCGGTATGCCGAAAGACTGCCAATAGGGAAAGTGGAGATAATAAAATCATTTCTTTATGATACACTGCGTGATTTCTACAGGACCTGGTACAGACCCGACCTGATGGCAGTTGTGGTTGTTGGTGATATTGATCCCGACCTGGCTGAAGGGAAAATAAAAGAATATTTCGGGAGAGTTCCAAAGATCGATAATGCTGAGAAAAGAGTGGAATATAGCGTACCCGATAATGCTGAACCGCTTATAAGCGTAGTGACAGACAAGGAAGCATCAGGCTTCGCAGTACAGGTAATGTATAAACAGCCAAAAGCGGATGCTATAACATATAATGACTACAGAAACAGCCAGATACGTACATTATACACAAGCATGCTGAACAACCGGATTCAGGAAATAACAGTAAAACCTGACGCTCCGTTCCTGTATGCCGGATCGGATTACGGTTCATTTATCGGGCGTACTATAGATGTTTATTCATTATATGCTGCAGCAAAAGAAAACCAGATAGAGAAGAGCATCGAAGTAATTCTTACAGAAAATGAAAGAGTAAGGCAGTATGGATTCACTCCTTCAGAGCTTGAAAGAGCAAAAAAGGATATTCTTACATTTTACGAAAATGGTGCAAAAGAAGCCGATAAAACTGTATCGGCAGTTTATGCAGATGAATTCGTCAGGAACTACATGACCCGTGAATGTATTCCGGGTTATGTAAGGGAATATGAAATTGTGAAAGAGATTATGCCCGGGATTACTCTGGAAGAGGTTAATAAGCTTGGGGGAAAATGGATTACTGAGAATAATTTGCTAGTCCTTATAACTGCCCAGGAAAAAGAAGGAGTGAAAGTCCCCACTGAAGAAGAAGTTGCCGAAATAATCAAATTTGTCAGGTCAAAAGAAGTTGAGGCTTATGTCGATGAAGTCAAAGATGTTCCATTGCTGCCCGAAGAGCCGGTTTCTTCGCCGGTGATCAGTAAAACTGAAAACGCCGGTTTTGGTTTTACCGAACTGACCTTTGGCAATGGAGTAAAGATGATCCTTAAACCCACCGATTTCAAAAATGACGAAATACTGGTGGCTGGTTTCAGTCCCGGCGGAATATCCCTCTATCCTGACCAGGATGTTATGTCAGCAATGCTTGCTGCTACAATAATAACACAAAGCGGACTGGGTGAATATGATCTTACAGGATTGCAGAAAAAACTATCAGGAAATACAGCAAAGTTAACTCCTTATATTAATGAACTGCGTGAAGGAGTCAGCGGTAGCTGTTCACCAAAAGATCTGGAAACAATGCTTCAGCTCAATTATTTGTATTTCACCAGAATACGAAGAGATGAAGATGCTTTTAATTCATATCTTTCAAGGCTTAAAAATATGATCAAACCAATGAGAGCAGTACCGCAGGTTATCTTTTCCGATACACTTTCGAAGATCATTACGATGAATTCTCCACGGGTAGTTGCGATCCCCACAGATGCGCAGCTTGAAGAGGTCAGCCTCGACAGGATAATGGATATCTTCAGCGACCGGTTTGCTGATGCCGGCGATTTTACCTATATAATGGTTGGAAATTTTAATAATGAAGAGGTAATACCTTTACTTGAAAAATATATCGGTGGGCTCAACTCAACAAACAGAAGTGAAACATGGCGGGATATGACACCGGATTTCCCTGATGGCAGAGTGATTGTTGATGTACCAAAAAATTCCGAACCCCAGAGCCAGGTAGCTATGGTATGGGATGGTGATTTCAAATGGAAACTGAAATACCGTCAGGGATTTGCAATGTTGATGAATATCCTCACTATAAAATGCAGGGAGTCGATGCGTGAAGATCAGGGTGGTGTTTACGGGGTGAGTATAAACGGAAGTGCTTCAAAATTACCAACACCAAAATATTCAATAACCTCTACCTGGGGTTGTAATCCGGATAATATTGAAAAACTGGCACAGACTCTGTTGGAGGAGATGAACAAAATCAGGGAAAACGGTCCAACAGAAACCGATCTTAATAAAGTGAAAGAGACAATGATAAGAGAACGTGAAACACAGGTAAAAGAGAATAGCTTCTGGTTGGCATATCTTCAGAATCATTACCTCTACGGGAACAGAATACTAACTCTTGAAGAATATAAGGATCTTGTTAATTCATTCACAATAAAAGATATAAAAGCTGTAGCTAAGAAATACCTTGATACTGAAAATTATGTCAGAGTGGCACTAACCCCTAAAGAAGGAGTCGAAGCCAAATAAATTAAAATAATCCGTGAAGCTCGGCATTGATCTTGTCAATAACCTCGCTCAGATGATCCTTGTTATTCGGGAAATTATAATGATCAGCCTCGATAATAAGCATTTTACCAAGGTCATAGGTCTCAATCCATGCCTCATATCTTTCATTAAGTCTTTTCAGGTAATCGAGACGTATTGAACTTTCATATTCACGACCTCTTTTCTGGATCTGATTCACAAGTGTCGGGACAGATGCCCTTAGATAAAGGAGAAGATCCGGAGGCTGGAGCAGCGAGCTCATCATCTTGAAAAGTGAGGAATAATTATCAAAATCGCGTGTCGACATCAACCCCATCGAATGGAGATTTGGTGCAAAAATATATGCGTCTTCGTAAATTGTTCTGTCCTGTATGATGGTCTGGTCCGATTTCCTTATTTCAATAATTTGACTGAAACGGGAATTAAGAAAATATATCTGCAGGTTGAACGACCAGCGTTGCATGTCGTCATAAAAATCGTTGAGGTAAGGATTGTCATCAACGTCTTCATAATGAGCTGTCCACGCGTATTGTTTGGCAAGAAGGCCTGCCAGCGTGGTTTTGCCCGATCCTATATTTCCTGCGATAGCTATATGCATTGTTTCAATGTTACAAATAATGGTTTTTAAAAGTAATAAAAATATCTTCAATATACTCACGGGTATTCGACAACCGGGGAACCTTGTTCTGTCCGCCAAATTTGTTTTTTGATTTCAGCCAGTTATGGAAGGTGCCTTGCGGGACAAATCGTATTACCGGCTTCACCAGGTTAATGTCCTTAAACCGTTTTGCTTCATAATCAGAGTTCACTGACTGGAGAGTCCTGTCAAGTATTTCCGCAAATTTTTCCGGATCAGAAGGATCCTTTTCACATTCAATTATCCACTCATGAGAGCCTCTTGAGTGTGCATCCATGAATACCGGGCCGGCGGTGTACTCCGATATTATTGCACCTGTAGCTATACATGCTGCCTCAAGTGCCTTGTCGGCATTATCAACGATAACCTCCTCTCCAAATGCATTAATGAATTGTTTTGTTCTTCCCGAGATCCTGAACCGGTACGGATCCAGACAGGTAAATACAATTGTGTCGCCGATCATATACCGCCAGAGGCCTCCATTGGTTGAGATGACAATGGCGTAATTCACATCTTTTTCAACTTCGTCGATTGTATATGCCGGAGAATTATCACTGTCTGTTTTATCAGCAGGGATAAACTCGTAAAAAATTCCATAATCAAGCATCAGGAGCATGTCGGTCATTGAAAGATCATCCTGGATGCCGAAAAATCCTTCTGAGGCATTGTATGTTTCCATATAATGCATCTGGTCGCCCGGGATAAGCTTCTTATAAAGCTCATGATATGGTGTGAAGCTTATACCTCCGTGGAAAAATACCTCAAGATTGGGCCATACCTCAAGGAGATTTGATTTACCGGTATAGGCAAGGACATATTTTATCAGGGTAAGGTACCATGAGGGAACGCCTGAAAAACTTGTAACATTTTCTTTTACAGTTGTTTTTGTGATCAGTTCGAGTTTCTTTTCAAAATCGTCAATGAGAGCAATCTTCTGCCGCGGCACCCTTATCAGTTCAACCCAGGACGGGGCATTTTCGATGAGTATGGCCGACAGGTCGCCACTCAGAGATTTATTTTTGAACTGGTCAATCCTGTGACTGCCGCCAAGAGTGAGAGCTTTCCCTGAAAAGATACAGGTGGAAGGATTGTTTGAAGCGTAAATTGCCAGAACGTCCTTTCCGGCTCTGTAATGACACTCTTCAAGAGCCTCTTTAGTCATGGGGATGAATTTACTTTTTGCAGAAGTTGTTCCGGATGATTTTGCAAACCACCTTATTTTACCCGGCCACAAAAGATCTGACTCATCATTTCCAAGCCTTTCGACATATGGAATAAGTTCTTCATATGTCTGAACAGGTACACGCGATTGATAATCTTTAATTGAAGATATGGAAGAATATTTATATTTTTTACCCCATTCGGTCAAAGAAGCCCTCTGCAGTAACCTGTCAAGGGTCTCCTTCTGCACCCTTACAGGGAATTTTTTAAAATGCTCAATCTGGTTTATGCGATTGATATTAAACCGGTTAACAATGGAAGTAATGATTGGCATTTAAGAAAAAATTTAGCTTTAAAGATAAATAATTTAAGGAGAAATTATCCGAAAACCTCTTTCAGAACTTTGAGCGACCTGATCTTTTTCAGCCCCGGCAAATGTATTGAATAATACTTTACCAGCATTTCAAGGACTTCGTTTCTCTGTGCCCCCGAAAGTGATATATTCATGCTTTTATCATATGATGTTGAAAAAAAAGCCGCCAGTATATCGGATATTTCCTGATTTGTATAATTGTTATGGAAAGGGGGAACGGCGACAAATATTCCATTGATCATATCGAAGAACAAATCGTTTTTTGCTGATCTGGGGCCCGGTTCAAAACCCAGGTAACTGCTGAGCCCCGCAAGAAATGCGATGTGAAAATTAGCGAAATTATCACTGCGCTTATCGAAATATATTATTGAATTCTCAATGAATCCGAAAAGCTTTTCATTAGGGGACTCCTGCCTTAATATTGAAGTCAGGACTTCTCCAAGAAAAATTGCAACACTTGTTTTTTTTATGTCTGAAAAAATATCGGCTGGCGAATAAGAAACCGAAAACTCTTTTATCAACTGCATTTCCCTTGATTCCTTATAATAAATTTCAAGATCAAGTATGAACATTGGCTGGAACAGGACATTATGTTTGCCGGTTTTCCTGCGTCCCATTCCCCTGACAAGGAAAGAAAGCCTTCCGAATTCCCGGGTATACATCTGTACTACTATATCCGTATCGGTATATTTCAGCTGATGCAGGACTATTCCCCTTGTCTTTTCGATCATGGATTTTGAAATCTTTATCAAAGATATTTATAATAAAATGATGTTAGTCCAAAAACCTCCTTTGTATTCTTAGTACGAAGTGACACAAAGGAAGTCTAAAATAATATATTAGGAATTTATTATATTTACTGTTCAACATTTCGGATATGGTTGCAGCGAATAATGAGGAACTTGTAAAAAGGATCGCAAAGCTTGCCAAGCAAAACCAGGAACTTGAAGAATATATTAAGAAGCTGGAGAAGCAGAATGAAAAGCTTTCAAGGGATTATGAAAAGATAAAGACTCTTTATGAAAAAGTATCTCCCGAAAGTCTGAAGGAAATAACCGAAGGGGAAAAGAAAGAGAAGTCGCTGAAATTCAATATGGCGACTGTGCTTTTCTCCGATATACATGGTTTCTCGAAGCTGGTGGAAGGAATAGATTCATCTGCAATCATGGATGAGCTTGATGAGATCATTTATGAATTTGATGAGATCGTAGCAAGGTATAAGATTGAAAAAATTAAAACCATCGGCGATACTTTCATGTGTGCAGGCGGGATCCCGGTAAAAAACATCACCAACCCTATTGATGTTGTTATGGCTGCCCTGGAAATGAAAAATTTCCTTGGAAATTTCGAGGTTAGAAAGAGAGGTGCCGATAACAGGATCTGGGATCTTAAGATCGGGATCCATACAGGACCGGTTACAGCCTCAATAAGCGGGAAAAAGAAGGTCAATTATGACATCAAAGGCGATACTGTCAATACAGCAAGCCGTGTTGAGGCAGTTTCGCAAAACGGGATGATACTTTTTTCGGTGATGACCTATGAGCTTGTAAAAGAGTTTTTTGACTGTGAGTACTTTGGTAAACTTCCGGTGAAATATAAAGGTGACCTGCAAATGTACAGGGTAAAAGGCCTTAAACCTGAATTCTCCATTGATGGGGATGGAGTTCTTCCTAATGAAGCCTTCAGAATCAAATTCGGGCTGATACAATTTACCGATATCCAGGAAATAATCCTCGACAAACTGGAAAAAGAACTGCCTGAATATCTGTTTTATCATAATGTTAAGCATACTGTTGACGTGGTTACCGAAGTGGAACTTATAGGCTGGGCCGAAGGCTGCTCAGACGAAGAGATACTTGTTCTCAAGACAGCAGGTCTCTTCCACGACGTAGGTCACACTGTTGCGTATGATGATCATGAATATCACGGGACAGTGATAGCAAAAGAAATGCTGCCGAAGTTCAACTATTCTCCCGAACAGATAGAAAAGATCTGTTCGATCATTATGTCAACAAAACTTCCGCCGCAACCGAAAAATCTTCTTGAGGAAATAATCTGCGATTCTGATCTCGACTATCTTGGAAGAAGTGATTTCATTCCTGTTTCAAATACGCTGTTCGAAGAACTGAAAGCACAAAACAAAATGGGTTCTCTCAATGACTGGAACAAGATACAGGTTAAATTCATATCCGGGCATCAGTACTTTACCAAGACGGCAAGGAGCCTCAGGGAGGTGAATAAGCAGCTGCAGATCGAGAGGATACAGAGTTTGATTACGGAGTAGGATTCGGGGATTTTTTCTGTTGACAACTAGTTAATTACCAGAATCTTGGTTATACACGATTTCGACCCATCGCTGCTGGCGCAGAAAACAAGATATACACCGGTTGCAACACGACGTCCGTTATAAGTTTTGAGATCCCACGAAGCCTGCCCTCCGTCAGATATTGTTTCAAAGACAAGGTTTCCGCTGATATCGGTAATTTTTACCTGTGTATCTCTCATTAGTCCCGTTATTGTGATATTACCTGTGAAATCCTCCCTTACCGGATTCGGAAAAGAATATACTCCGGTAAATTCTTCTTTGCCCATAATTGCTTCACCCCTTATTGAGATCACTCCATCTGATGTGGCAAACCACACATCACCGGTCAGATTATCAACTGAAATATCAGCGATCAGGTCGGATAGTATAGGACTGTTCTGCATATTATAGTTCTTCAGGAGAATTGTTCCGTCAGGGGAAAGCAAGTATGCTCCCGAGCTTTGAGTGCCGAGCCATTTCCTGTTGGCCCCGTCGACAGCAATAGCAGTAATTGCTTCGGTAGCCAGCACATAGTCGGCAAGTCCTGAGCCATCATCGCGCGGTATCTTTATCCGGAAAGCCCTTATATCCTCTTCAAATATCCTGCCGGGATTGTAATATATAAATGGTCCCTGGTCGGTGCCAACCCATATATTACCGTCAAGGTCTTCGGCAATACTGTAGACAAATGTTATCACTTTGCCATCAGGGTCGGTTACGAACATCTGTTTGTAAATGTCATCGTCAGAATATTCAGGAGTATCATTATCATTAATGATGAGCAGGCCATTCCCTCTCGGGAGAACGATCCACTTATGACCGCTGCGTGTAATTATAATATCACCGATAGTTGCCACACTTGCAGTAATCGGATTAAAGATCCATGTTTTGTCAGGTTTCAGAACTTTTACTGATCCGGGCACCTCGCTTTGTGTGATCCACAGATTCCCATCCTTGTCCATTGCCATACCACAAATTCTCACATAGGGGTGACCGGGAATGATTTGTAAAGGGGAATTTGAATCATTATAAGTGTTTATCAGTTCATTATCCTTATATTCAAGCAGTCCTCCGCCCCATGTGGCAATGAAAAAATGAGTGTTATCCGCAGGATCTATGAAGGCTCTTATTGGATCACGGACACTACTGTTTTTTATATGTATCCAGGTATTGTCTTCATATATGGAAACACGAAAAGGTCTCCAGAGATTGTTCCATGGAACATCAACTCCACCTCCGCAGATTATAGTTTTTCCGTTGTATGATGTAACACTGACTGCATTGTTTGTTGAGGGTCCCGGGAGAGTGAACATGGAAAAATCTGAATTGTATTCACATTTTACAAGTCCTGAACTGATATCCGCAATCCATATATCGCCGTGGTCCTCAACTGACTGTACAATGTCTGGAGTTCCCCACGGGTATGATGAAATAGTCTTATAAAGCGAACCATCTTTATGGTAATACCTTGCGGAGCTCCCGGAGGAAACAATAAAACCATCGGATGCCTCATCAAAAGAAGTATTAAATCGACCGGTAACATACGAAAACAGTGCGGTTTCATTGTCGATGTAATAAATATAATCACCGGGGAAAAGGTTACCTGTATGGTTAACATAGAGCCGGCTGCCAGAATAAACAGCGGCTGTGTATTTTCCCTGTGGCTCAGGCAATGTGCTGATTATGGACCAGTTACCAAAATATGCAAGTCCGGGATCATTAATGTCTCCTGCATATACTCCTTTACCCGTTGCAGCATAGACTTTATCACTGCTGAATGTTATATCCCACACTTCGGGATCGTCAGAGCCATCTCCCGGTTTCCATGTATCGTAAATCTCTTTCCTGGTGAGATCAACAACCACTATTCCAAAGCTGCATGCCAGGTATGCATATTTTTTGCGGATCCTTATCCTGTGTATTTCTTTTTTCCCCGGAATATATTTCAGATTGATATCCGGTATATTATTAATAGTATTGTTTTTCAGGATGTCGATATTTGTGCTTGAATATGCAATAACAAGAATATCATTTTCTTCTGAAAAGGCGATTGTGCTTATAGCTGTTTCAGAAAGACCGTTTATGCGCGATAACTTCCGGAGTTCTGCATATTCCTTATTATATACCAATAATGAAGACCCTGTGGAGGCAAAAACCTGCTCTGATCCGACTGCAATGTTTTTAGCTGTGCTGTAAACCAGGTGATCGGTCCAGGTTCCGACCGGAGTTTGCCCCCATGAATGACAGGCGGCAAGAAGCAGGCAGGCGTAAAGATACAATCTTCTCATCAGGGAATTAAACAGTTAATCAGCCTCTTTTATTGTCCCGATTATCGTATTGAAGAAGAAAATTCCTGAGCTTCATAAAGGCTTTTGCCCGGTGTGAGATCCTGTTCTTTTGTGCAAGTGACATCTCTGCAAAAGTCAGATCATAGCCCTGAGGGACAAAAACCGGATCGTAACCGAATCCCTCTTTTCCCCTTCTTTCACTAATGATCTTTCCCTCGATAATCCCTTCAAAGAGATATTCCATGTCATCCAGGATCAGGGCAATTACTGTCCTGAACCTTGCCTTCCGGTTGGATGTCGAACCCATCATCCGGAGAGCTTTGTCAATATTTGCGTCAAAATCCTTATTCTCCCCTGCAAACCGGGCAGAGTTAACTCCGGGCAATCCCTTCAGAGCCTCTATTTCAAGACCTGTATCGTCAGCAAAGACATTAATATTCAGAAGCCGGTGAATATAACGGGCTTTCTGGAGTGCATTACCTTCAAGAGTCGGCTCATTTTCAGGAATATCATCCCTGATGTTCAAATCAACCAGGCTTAACAGGCTGAAGCTGTTTCCAAGGATATTCCGGATCTCCCTTAACTTGTTTTCGTTATTTGTTGCAAATACTATTTGCATATTCTTCACGTTTCTTTTGCGCGTAAAAATACTTAAAAATGATCTTTCCTTTTGAGCAGTCTGTATTAAGTGCTACATTTGGATATAATAATTTGGTATTTTATGGTTTTATGCAGGTGCCTGAATATTAAAACCTCAATTTTATGCCTGTTGTTCCTGTCCACAGGAGTAAATTCTGTTAATGCTCTGTTTTCAGGGTATGAGAAACCTTTCCTTGAACGTATAATAATAAACAATGATTCTATCATCATCCCCGATGATTTATCAGGAT
>Ga0315544_1002859_pt1 | contig 11835 bp, 12 predicted proteins | sample SalMarSW160130MG_2_FD_202543 | JGI IMG/M metagenome (GOLD analysis project Ga0315544, IMG submission 202543) | Salt marsh sediment microbial communities from the Plum Island Ecosystem LTER, Massachusetts, United States - Salt Marsh Sediment SW1601-130 ... | reverse complement strand
TTTTTTTAAGAAAATTTCGTTGGAATGTGGGAAAAAGCCCGTTTATTGAGCTATTTTATTGAATTTTGTATTATTAACTCAAACTGACCGGCTTTTACTGCCATGCTGAGCAAAGCGAAGCATCTGGCCTATGAATGAGGATTATCCCGATAAATCGGGACGTGTGCAGGAAGAGATTCTTCACTTCGTTCAGAATCACAAATTGACTTATGTTATTATCAATAAAAGGTTTATAATTAATATTCAACCCAAATCGATCAGTTTGAGTTATTAAAGAAGCCGTGGGTGTTGAAAATTCACTTTGACTGACTGTGTGGCACCCTCAAGCCCCGGCCTGAGTTCGCCGAAGGCTCATGTGGGGCTCGTCTCGGCGCTCGTCGGGGCGGAGCCAGCCGCAGCCCCCAAGGCCGAGGCCGTAGCGGGGCTGTTCAAAGCTAACGCATCAGCTCCCCGATGTCCTCTATGCTCAGCGCCCGGTTGTAAATGCGAACGTCATCAATCAGGCCGGATAAGAAACTCGCTGCTTCAAGAGTCTTTCCGGCACCAATGTATAGGCCGCCGTCCGAAGCTTTCAGCGAGGCCAGAGCATTGGCATCCCCGGCAGCTTCTACGCCGTCCACATATAGATACCTGTATGACCTGTCCCAGACAAGGCCGATATGGTGCCACTGACCATCAGTAATTACGGATTCCGAGACCAGTGGTTGTGGGGCGGACCGGCCGGCAGGAGGTGGTACTAACCCGGTCATAAGTTTTCCATCCGATGTTTCCGCACCGAGCCAGGTCTCACCGGCCCCGGTGCCGTCTGTCTGAGATATAATGACCTGCCCGGCAGCGCCCCCTTTAATCCAGGCAAAGATGCTGAACGCACTATCCGCCGGGTTCAGGATAAAATCAGTGCTGATATAATCATCAATCCCGTCGAGCTGAAGCGCCCCATTTACCTTACCACCGGCAGGCTGCCAGAGCGGCCCACCATGGCAGATGCCATCATTGTCGCCTGCACTATCGTATGCAATGCCGCCCTCCGTCTCATCCAGCTCCCAGTGCGCTATCAGGGGAGAATATTTCGGCCAATTGTCGGAGCTTATAGTCTCGCCGACCGTCATAATCTTTACAGCGCACGCAGCCAATTCGGCAAATGTTTGTGCGTCGCTTAGGGTGCCGACACTTTGACCCCAGTGGTAGGGTATGGCCAATTCGGGCTGTATATACTGGGTCGCCTCCGCTGCCTCGGCCCCGTCCATTGTATAAGTTCCCCCCGCCGGAAGGAACGCCACGTCAATGTCCCCAAGCGTTTTCATTTCCTCTATCAGGTCTGTATCGCCCGCGACATAAATCCGTTTCGAGCCGAGCTCTATTATGAACCCGACCCAATTCATTGATTTGGGATGGTTTGGCTTGTTGGTATTATACGCGGGCACGGCGGTCAAGCTAACAAAGTCAAATTCGATTGTCTGGCCGGGAGCGATTGCCTCTCCACTGCCGTACTGCTGGATAACATCAGGCGGCCCGATAAATTGCGTCTGGGGATTGGAAACCTTGGCGATATCAGAAGGTGAATAATGGTCGCTGTGAGTATGAGTAACGCATACTAACGTAGCATCATGGAGCGACTCAGGCACTCTCTCCGGGTCCACATATATTATACAATCTTCCGTCCAGACCTTCACAGTTGAATGGCCGAGCCATTGTATGTAAACAACTTCTTCAGGCAAGACTTCGCCCCAGTGGCTCATAAAAAGTTCCAGGTCCTTCATGTCCACTATGCCGTCACCAAAAGGTGGCGGAGCGATATCAACTAACGGCTCGTCCTGCCCCCAGTATTCAATAAGTATCACCAGGTCCTCGATGTCCACCTTCCCATCGCCGTTAAAGTCAACGATCTGAGGAGCTGATTCCTGTTGTTGGACATAACCATCCGCCCCAGTTATAGTATCTAAGACAGACGTTATGCTTGCATCTCCAACACCACAAACCAGAATATTGACGACAAATCCAAGTAACGTCAGGCTAATTTTAGGACTACCAAAGGATTTCATTTCAGACCGTCCTTTCCGCCCATCAGGGCAAAAAAAAGAGCCGGCGCAGAAAACGATTACCACTTTCCGGCTGGGTCAAATCGGCCAGTGAAAAACCTCGTAAATATTCGGCCATTGTCTGCATGTTGCCTCCTCCTTTCGTGCCTTTGTGAAAAGAATTATGCAAAATTGAGGTTAGGCATATATTATTTAAGAAAATAAGGTTTTCAATTTTCTTGAATAATCAGCTAACTGTCTATTACATAACAACGTATTGTTTGGAAAGAAAAAATTAAAAGACAATTTTTTCTTTCCAAAGTATGCCTAACCTCGATTTTGCAGAATCCTTGCCTTTGAAAGCGATGAAAGGTAATATGATTATAGCATACCCTTACCCCTCGCTGTCAAGAGAAATTTGCAAAGAAAACCCCCGAACGGGACAATAAGGACTGGATTCTTAAAAACCCAACTACCTAATATGGATTTCACAACAGAACTTTTCAAACTCTCGTACATCCGGATAGCAGGTTGCTATGTATCCCCTCGACGGCGGACCCGCAATCTTAGACTTATGAAGCTTTGTATCAACCGCGTCCCCCATATCATGCTTCACACCTGTGCCTGCGTTACCCCCATTCTTGCTTTCGCAAGAAAGCATGGGGGTGCAGGCAAGAAGCAATGGGGGCTGGCCAAATCCCGGCTTAAGGCGCCGGGGGATACAGCCGAATATCATCAAAGTACATCGTACCTGAACCGCCAGCCAACGGATTGTTCTTGTTACCAAGACCAAGGGCAATCGTATCGACATTGGTAAGGTTCACGCCCTGGTCTGTAAAGGCCTGCAGGTCTATAGTCCATTCCGTCCAGGTAGTTACCTGTGCTGCATCCGGATTATCATTAGTGACCACTGCGCTGCCATTGAGGGCTACATACAACGTTTCAGCAGCGTTATCCGAGTTGCCCCTGAACCAAATCGTCAGCGTGTTGACACCTTTCTCGGTCCAGTCACGTGGGTAAGTCAATGTCAAAGTCGCCTCAGAGTATCCAACGCTGTTGTCGTAGTAAAGCGGCATCGACTGGTTGCCGCTGTGAACGATAGTTTGTTCGGCAAAAGGAAAAGTGACATTACCAACTAAAGAACCGTTTGTCGGGTCGTCGTATCCGTCCGCCCACGCTTCAAATATCCTGTTGCTCTCGGGGTCGGCGGGGTCAAGGTCGTTGTAGGATTCAAAATCGTCCACGATAAGGAAGTCGGCGGTCGTAAAGCTCCATACATTGCCTTTCCACGGACTGTCGGGATTGACGTCGTTAACCTCATCAATACGCCAGTAGTAGGTGGTATCCCACTCAAGCATTCCGGGGTCATAGGTCTCAGCACCAAGGTCCCTTGTGCCTTTATACTCAAGCGAACTCGTATCAGCGTTTTTGACCGCATCTTTATCGGTGCCGAAGTATAGCTCATGCGAAGCGGCAAAGACACTCGGCGAGAAGGTAAGAATCTGTATCTGCTTTACATCAACAGCACCGTTAGACGGAATGGGGCTCCCGACTGCACCCTCAGTCGTAAAGCTCCAGACATTACCTTTATGCGTATTAAAGGCATCAAATTCATCGACCCGCCAGTAGTAAGTCTTAGCCAATTTAAGTGGTCCGGGAGTGTAAGATGTATCTCCAACGGGCATACCCACAGTAGCATTGTTCACATCGTCAAAATTATCCCCGAAGTACATATAGTGCAATTTCGCACCGAAACCTCCCGTCCAGCTAAGCTTCACATCCGTAGCAACAAGCTCGGCACCATCAGCCGGTGCGGGTGCATAGGCGGTCCGGGGTGGAACCGTAAAGCTCCAGACACTGCCCTTCCAGGGGCTATCCGGCTCGGCTTCATTGACCTCATCAATCCGCCAGTAATATGTCGTGCCAGGAATAAGGCCGTCCGGAAAGGCAAATCCGGGAAAGCCGGCAACATAAAACGATAACGTCTGGTTGCCCACGAATGCCTCTGGTGCGCCGTCATTTACATAGTCAAAATTGTCGCTGAAATACACATCATGCGAGAGGGCAAAATCTCCCGGAACCCAGCTTATATTCACCCACGTATCCGAATGGTAAGCACCATCCTCCGGCCTGGGACCAAGGGCCTTTGTAAACACCGGAGGGATACCGTTAAACAAGTCCTCTATCTGCTTTGGCGTGAGAACCCGGTCGTAGATGCGGAAATCATCCAGACGGCCGTCGAAGTATCCATCGGCCGCGTACTGTGACCTGCCAAGCCAGTTTTGATTAGTCTCGCCGAGAGTGCTCGGCGTGTGTCTGGCAGTAGTGTTCTGGGCTGCAAGCTCTCCGTCGAGGTACAGTGAGTGGACGTTTTCATCTGCATTCATCGTTAAAACCACTTGATGCCATCCGCTGGGCAAGGTCGCCGGCGCGGTCGTCTGGTCCTCATCATTGAAAGTATCAATCGTAATGGCGAAACGCATCGAGCCATCCGTGCCGATACGCGGCGTAAGGAACATGTTGACTATCGTGCCGGTTCCGAAGTCGAAAATGCGCTGCCAGCCGCCACCCTCATTAGAAAAATCCACCCATGTGGCGAAAGTGGAGCTTCTCAGCGAACTAATTAGCGAGCCGATAGGCAACTCTACATAGTCGTTAGTGCCGTCAAATTCCAGGGCGCCGCCAATTTGCCCGGCCACCCATTGGGGCTCACCAAACAGGGTGCCATCATAACCATTGCCGGAACTGTCTTGGGCGGTCGCGCCGGAACCGTCATCGAACTTCCAGTGAGCCACCAGATTAGCCGAGACATTACCCGCTATGCTCAGAACCAAGACAAAAGAAACCAGATACATCAATTTTTTGCACATAATAATCCTCCTTCACACCGTCCCTCTGTCCATTTTGAGGAGCGGGATTAAAAAAATAATGTAGGTTGTTAATTGAAATGTAAAAAATCATTACCTTCGAAACACAAAGTTTCCGCTGCAACTCTGTGTTTTGCATAATAATTCCTCCTCTATCGAGAAACTGCAAGAAATACGCCCGCTGGAAGACGAAAAATGCACAGATACCCGATTCTAAGAGCATAAACTTAACCGATTTTATTTATACCAAATTTGACACTATCTCGTCAAGGTAAATCATTGGATAATCTGCACAAAAAATCTCTGAAGAGGATAATAAGGACTTGTTTGTTCAAAAAGCACTATAATTATCTAATACGAATCTGGAAACAGACTTTTTGTTCCAAAGCCTTTGTACACCCGGACTGCCGAATGAATAGGCGGCATGTCCCGCTCGGTCTAAGTTGCACCATCGATGTCGGCCATCGATGGTGCGTTTATATTTAGTCGCGTCCATGCCGGGTGGTTTTGTTCACCGGTCTTCTCTTCTGCGGGAGGAACGCTCAGGCGGGAAGAGGTCTTTCTGGACGAAAATCGCAATGTAGTGGTACGTACCGGTCATTAGCTCGTAGCGGACGGCAATCCAGCCGGCCTGCTCGGCCTGTTTTACCAGCTGGCTCAATGCAATGGCGTGCGATTGATCCCGGGTCGCGATATTAGTATATTTTTCTATCACGCAGAGCCGACCGGTGGCCCTGACGACCTGACGCAGATGACGCAGGTAATCGATCCTGCCGTCGGCGTCCAAATGATGATAGGTCTTCGATAAAAAAGCAAGATCGCAGGAATTTTCCGCCAATCCGGTACCATCTGTCGGACACAGATAGGGCCTGACCTGCGGCACACCGCCGAACTTCCTTTTCATCCTATCCACCTTATTCTGCTCGACTTCCGAAGCATATACAGTGCCCTCTTTGCCCACAAACTTAGCCATTCGCTCGGCCCAGAAGCCGTCGCCGGCGCCGATGTCCACAACCACGTCACCGGGCCTTAGGTCCAGTTCTCTGAGCACATAATCACTTTTGGCCCGGTACGGATATCCGCCTGTGCCGGTTAGCTGGTGCTGTTTGGGCTCTGTAACCCGGGTGCTCTGCCACAAGTCCGTGGACGTTGTTACAGGCGAACCGCCCGCGGTAACAATAAGCATCAAAATTGCCATTAACAACAAACTGATTCTTCGCATAGTGAGTCTCCTCAATTATGTTAGAAAATATTATGTTGCGCCTTGGATTTTAGTTTCATTTGCGCCTTGCCGAACCGCGAACGTCGGTCAGCCAATAAACAACCATCCCGGCGCCAAGAGCACTAAGCAGAACTATTATGCTGACGCGCCGGGTTGCCTCGGACGAACGACCAAATGTAATAGACCGGGATACCTAAGAGGATGCTGCCGAGGCTGAAAGCCGAAGGTTTCGGCCACTGTATGAACGCAAATACAGCCGTGAAAAGAATCACGGCCATGAAGATCGCCGGGACAACAGGATATACGGGTACGCGAAACGGTCTTTCCATATCCGGGCGGCGCCATCGAAGGACATACACTGCACCTACAAAAAGTAGTGCAAAGAGCGATACGCCCACCGAGGCATACTTGTACAAGTTCTGAAAGTCCGTCACGAACAGAATAATGACCGCGCACACACTCTGCAAGAGCATAGCGTACGTAGGAACCCGCCCCTTTGAGCTGACACGCTCAGCTATGGATGGAAACAATCCGTCCCTTGCCATGGCGTAGTAAATCCGCGGGCCGGTGATAACGAAAGCGCTCACTGTAGCCAGGAATGTCAATCCCAGCACAACGGAGAAAACGCTGGATGCTCTCGGCCCAAAAAGATTTTCCACCGCGAGCTGGGGGACCCGCTCAGCGTTGTCAAATCCCACATCGGCCAGAGGTACCGCGTAGGCGAAAACGAGATTCAGGGCCAGATACAAAACGACTACCAATCCGGCGCCCAGCAGCAGTGACCGCGGGAGAATCCTGGCCGGGTTCTTAACCTCGCCGGCCAGATAGGTGGCGGCGTTCCAGCCGCTGTAGGCAAACATAACATAGAACAACTGAGTAGCTGCAGTCCCAAGTTTGACCTCTCCTATCGACTGTCCTGCCGCAATGTTTGCCATCTGTCCTCGGCCGAACAGAAATGCCATCACTACAAAGACTACAAATATGCCGAACTTGAGAATCGTGGTGAGATTCTGTGTCCAGGCGGAATGACGAAGACCAATGAGATTGGGCAGCGTGACCGCAAAGATAATTATCGCGGCAATGATCTGGACAAGGTGTCCCGTTTCCTTCTGGGCCAATCCGAACGGTGTCAAAAGGTATAAAGCCGATATATAGCCGGCTACAGCTAACGGCGCGGAAAAGCCCAAAAAAAACGACGTCCAACCGGATAGAAAGGCAGGCATCGGGCCGTATGCTTCGCGAAGGTAAACGTACTCCCCCCCTGCCCGGGGTAGAGCGGCCGCTAACTCCGCTACACAAAGAGCACCGCATATTGCCAACAAACCACCAAGGGCCCAAAGCCCAAATATTACGGGGTAGTTCTGGAGTGAAGCCATCATGTATCCGGGCGAGACCAGAATTCCTGTACCCACCATGCTGGCAATCACCACGTAGGTAGAAGTTGATAGACCAAATCCTCGCTGCAATTCTTCCTTTGGCATTCTTATTGTCCTTACAGTACCCCCATCTTCAATGATTGCACGGCCCGATAGCAATATCCGTCTTCAGCGATGTCCGGAGCCATCTGGTAAATTCCGGCGCCGATGATAACGCCGGCAATAATGCAGGTCGAATCGAAAAGCGACAGTTCTTTCCTTGGAGCTATCTGCATAACAGGTCTCGCCGAATCCGGCGCCTCCGTTTCACTACTATTTAGTTCTTGTTGCGGAAACAGTATTTGTCATTCCCGCGTAGGCGGGAATCCAGCTTTTTCACCCTGGACCCCTGCTTTCGCAGGGGTGACATCGTCGATTTTTGCTTTCTGCAACAGATACTATTTATCTGTGCTTTCTATTCACGCGTTTAGTGAATTTGCCAGCAGCCCATCCCAGATCTGCCGCTGTTCAATCAGTGCCTGGAGGCGGTCCGGTACCTTATCGCTTGCTTCCATCATCTGCCAGCCGCCCCAGCCCATTTTTACAAGCAGGTCCATTTGAAGCTGATACGGAAATCCCGTGTCCTTGAGATTGTGCAGATGCAGCGTATCGCCCAGAAAATCCTTGACCAAGTTGAAATTGTGCTCGAATCCTTTACCACTGGTATCCCTCTTATCGGAATTGAGTTTCACCCGCACGCTCGGCTGGTCAACCCGGTCTATAATCGCCCTGATAGTCGGCAAATCGCCTGCATTACCGTGCGCTTCGAGGCGAACCTGCTGGCCATAGTCGGCGGCAAAAGCCCCCACGATGTTAAGCGAATTACCTATCTGCTCGATAGTTTTCTCTCGCGGGACGCCATCGTGAAAGCTGTTCGGGAACACTCTCACGCCGCTGCCGCCTGTATCACGGCTGAGCTTTATGTAGGACTTGGTATTTTCAATTGCCGCTTCGAGCTTCACCGCCTCCGGCCAATCATACCGCTCACTTGTCGCAAGACCCACCAGAATAACCGGGCTGTCCTCAAAACGTTTCTTCACCTCGCCGCGCTGCTGTGCGCTCAGTTCCAATTCAACACCATGAGCATAGGATTGGCTGGTTCGCAGCTCGACGCCAAAGGCTTGTGCTCTGGAGCAGTTGTCGATAAGAGTCGGTATGTCCCAGTCTTTGCCCCACTGGTAAGTGGTGAATCCAAATCGCGTTCTTGTGCTGCGTTTGGTTGCGTCTGCTGTCCCGAGGGAACTGCATGATGTTAATGTCGTGGTCGCAAGGGCACCGGCGGCAACACGAACACCCTGCGCCAGAAAATTACGGCGTGAGAAATCCCTTCGATTGTAAGGCATAACTTATCCCCTTCACATACAGTTTATGGAATTCACCCGATATTGCCGGGTTCAATTATTTACTCTGACGTTTCTTAAGCGTAACACCAAGGCCCTGACCCTGTCCCTGATAAACTGTCTCCAGATTGGGATTTGTAGTAATGGCCTTGATGAAGTCCTGCCCTACCATGTCAATATTATGGGCCAGGATTAGTCCGCCCGGACGCACTAACGGCAGCAGCTTATTCAGGTAGTCGGTATAACCTTCTTTATCCGCGTCGATGAACAGGACATCGATAGGCTCTTTGATATTTTTAACTGTCTCGTGGGCATCCCCCATAACGAGTGTAACGAGGTTATCAACGCCGGCCCGCTTGAAATTCTCGCGGGCAAGTGAGGCCCGGCCCTCGTCGATATCGTGAGTGGTGAGCTTGCCGCCCGTCGTCCGAAGGGCAAGGCAGAACCATATACCAGAGTACCCGTTGGATGTACCTATCTCGACAACATGCTTGGCACCCACCGCTTCGGTAAGCAAACGCAGTATTCTGCCGTCCTCCATCGGCACATTCATCATACCTCTGCTCTGATTACGGTCCATATCATCAAGTACGCTCAGAATCTTTTTCTCTTGTTCGTTAACCGGCACAGGCGGCTGCTGAGGAGCGGCCGAGAAGCCCCTGCCGCCCCGCCTTCCGCCGAAATCTCCGCCCCGCCGTCCCGGCTGGGCCGTTAAAATATCAACGACGGCTAATACTAAAACAGCCGACAGAATGACTAACATAATCTTCTTCAACATTTCCTGCTCCTTTCAAAAATTGCAGTTTCTTATTGTTCTAATTGAAATTTTGCAAAATTGAGGTTAGGCATATATTATTTAAGAAAATCAGCTTTTTCGATTTTCTTAAATAATTAGCTTACATCTTATCAGGCAACGACTTACTGTTTGAAAAGAAAAAATCAAAAAACAATTTTTTCTTTTCAAAGTATGCCTAACCCCGATTTTGCAAAAGTCTCGTTACTATTTAAATACACTGAATTTGTAAAGATAGAGACGGACTTAAAGGAGACTTTATTGCGGCTTACATAAAAAAAATACATAATGCGGAGGAAAGCCCCATTTAGAGGATATTACGGTCCTTTTTTTTCAGCAGTCCGAAGTTTTCTTTCTCCGTCAGAACAACCCAGGCCCGCCAATCTTTTTTGCGTATTAGCACAGGTCCGATTGGCTTTATGTCCCTAAGCCAGACCAAAAAGCCGAACCTGGAGTCCATCTTGCTGTCCCAGTATTCATCGCTGCCTTTGATATAGTGATTATAACGCTGTCTTATTTCGATTATCTGTCCCGGCGTCAGGTTCTCGAAATTTTTAACCGCTGCAACAATTGCTGTCGCGCAGACAGGCCCGGAGCTTACTTTCAGAAATAATTTATCGCCGGCCAGGACCCGCCCAAAAGCAGGACGTTTTGTTTTGGTAAAACGCGATTCGATTTGCTTGCGACCATCTACAATCGCATCAAGATAAGGTTTCTTCAGGATTACCAGATGATAATTCGCCATATGATTTAACACTTACTTTCAGGACGACTTAAGTTCGACTTCAAATTCGCCGTAGGAATCAAACAACGCAAAAGCTCTTCTGTGTAAATGACCTTGTCATCTTCAGCCAGTGCGTGAAGGCAAGGCAAGCTTCCACCGGTATATATCAAGGTTATGGCCTGGACGCCTGCCGTATCGGTCAACGCATACCAGGTCGTGTAAGGCCAGAAAAAATCGTCCAGGTCACCAAGACCGTAAATGTTAAGAAACACATTGCCGCGAAGAAATGTTTCTATTGTACTCTTATCATGTAAACAGACCGCCTTCATTATCCCCCCTTGCCTAACAAGCCGGCCACAGCTCGAATATGTTCGGGCGTTGTACCGCAGCAGCCGCCCACAATGCTCGCACCGGCACGCAGGCATTCCATAATCCCTTGCGCGAAAGCTTCCGGCTTCATATCAAACATCGTCTCGTTATCAACCAGTTTGGGCTTACCCGCATTCGGCTGCGCAAGAATGGGTAGTGACGTTGCTGACTTAAGTAGAGAGACAACCACAGCCATCTGGGCCGGGTCAATATCGCCGCAGTTGGCACCGATAACATCCGCACCGGCATCCGTGAGACTTTTGGCGCATTGTTCTGCGGAGTTGCCCATCATCGTCCTTCCACCTTTTGTCTCGGTCGCAAATGCAATCGAGACAATCACCGGCAATGAGAGCTTATCCTTACACGCACGAAGAGCACACATCGCCTCGGGCAAATCAAACATAGTCTCAATTATAAACCCGTCCACTCCGGATTCCGCCAAGATTTCTGCCTGCTCTTTGAAGGCATCGTAAAATTGTGATTCCCTATAAGTACCATACGGCTCAAGCAGCTGGCCTGTCGAGCTGATATTCCCAAGCACATATTGTCCCTTGTTAACCGCCTGTCTTGCAAGTTCAACCCCGGCCCGGTTTACATCCCGCACCGACACGCCAACATTGTGTGTTTCAATGTATATACGGTTCATCGTCAGCGTATTGGTTGTCAGTGCATCGCAGCCACACTTTGCGTATTCCCGCTGGATTTCAAGAACAACCTCCGGATTGTCAAGATTATTGCCGGCCCGACCCATAAGGCCGCGCTTGTCTAATTCAGTACCTATTGCCCCATCGAGCAAAATGACATCTTTATTCTTTAAGGCTGTTGATAAATCCATTTGTTATATAATCCTTGCTTTGATTAATCTACTCCACTCCGAGTTCGGCCAAGGCATTCTTAAGCCGGCTGATGCCTTCGAAAAGAATCGTATTCAATCCCGCCTCTTTTGCGCCGTTTATATACTCCGGCTTATCATCTATGAATACCGATTGCCCGGCCCGCGAGCCGAGTCTCCGGACGATAAGCTCATAGATTTCTCTCTCGGGTTTTCTCGTCCCCTCGGCACACGAAAAGACCAATACATCGAACA
>Ga0315544_1002853_pt1 | contig 11852 bp, 4 predicted proteins | sample SalMarSW160130MG_2_FD_202543 | JGI IMG/M metagenome (GOLD analysis project Ga0315544, IMG submission 202543) | Salt marsh sediment microbial communities from the Plum Island Ecosystem LTER, Massachusetts, United States - Salt Marsh Sediment SW1601-130 ... | reverse complement strand
AAGAATGCCGGCATACATATTCATTATATTCTCTGTGTTCATCATAGGCGGTGTGTTCGGGTCTTTGGCTTTGATGTTTTTCATGTTTGTTTTGAACTCTTCAATTTTGCCAGACACTATGTTCCCGAAAGTCTTGGAGGCCTGTTGCACATTACCGTATGCCCAGATTGGTTCTGTCATAGCCAGTTTTGCCTCAGCAGCATCGAGGGTACTGGCAAGTCCCGCTGCTTTGGTGGCTGAGATCACTTTTGCCATCGCAACCAGCTTGGCGTAATCATTCGCCCAGCTTATGAGCGCATAGTTGCCGGCCTGTGTAACCAGCATAATGGGTGTCCCGTTGCTTGTGATTTTAGAGATGCCTTTCTCATCCGGCTGGCCACAATTGGGATTATCGCTGATAAGCTGTCTATAATCTGTAACGGGAACAAGTCCGCCAATGAACACTTTTGAAATTGGATTAGTTTGTGTCGGTTCGCCGGGTGGAATTGCGCCAAAAATCACAAGACTACCATTCATATTCACGCCATTTAGCTCCGGGCTGCCTAACACGTTGGCTAATTGCATCCGAGCCAGTATCGCCAGCCCCATAGGCATAGGCGAGACGCCGGTTAAGAACTGGTCTATTTGACTTAAAGTATATTCAAAATTATTCACCCGTATACAAAACAGACTCTCGGCCGGTATCATCTTCAACGGCTGGTCACCTGCCGAACTTTGCGCCTGCAGTCCTGTGGCAAGAACAAGCAGAACCAATAATCCCACTGCAGCAGCATTTCTCAAACATTTTGAATTAAACATTTTTTACGCCTCCATAAGTTAACGCCGGCAAATTAGTTTCTTACAAATCTTAGACTGTCTCTTACAATTTATATAACGCTTATTCTATCGGAAAATTACAGAAATAATTAACAAAATTAAAAATTAATAACTGTAGATTACGACAACACCGGCGATATGTTAGTACAGGATACTTTTCTGACGATAAGCCCGAACCGGTAAAGCTCATCCCGCACCAATTATGCGTAAGCCAAAGCTCAATCGCTGCGGTACACAATTTTATCGGTGTCCGCGAAAATTTTCTATGGGAACGGCTATTTTGTCTATATTGGTATTGCAGTGATTATCGGCCCTGAATAAGGAAGCGGTTCTGAACAAACTTTACAAGAGTTAAAAAAAGTTAAGCGAGCAAGGCATTAAACCGATAAATTTCATCAAGTTAAGGTATGTTTTTTTGCGGTTCAGGGGTTTAGGACAGAGCCCAGCAACGCTGGGTTCCGATCAAAACCCGCCGTTGGCGGGTCGATATTTTTGGAAGTTTGCTGCTATGGACAGAGGTCAGAGGACAGAGGACAGAAGTCGGAGGACAGAGGACGGAAGTCAGACTTCTGACCTCCGGCTTCCGACTTCTGTCTTCTGCATTCTACTACTTTTTTTGTCTCTTTTATCCGGTTGTGGCAGTAAATTTTTTGACCCAACACAGGTAGGCAGATTCCGTCCTGTTCCTGCAGTCAATGTAATTCTGGATTCGCTGGGGGTGGCTGAGGAGAAGCCGGTGGCCTGGGAGGATGCCGAAGAGCCGCTGGCCATAGATACTGTAGCGATGGAGTCTGATTATGTGTTCATGGCAGGTGATATTATCAGTGTAGCTATCTTCGAGCTCCTTCAAGAGGGTGTTCAATTTGTAAATAATTATATTGTTACCGAAACCGGCAGGATATCCATACCGGAGGTCGGCGTAGTAAAAGCTGCGGGATTGACAGAAACGCAACTTGAAGAAGAGATAAAGCAAACTCTTTCTCCGGGCATATTGAAGAACCCGTCGGTTATCGTAGCTTTAGCCGGCTCCCAGCAGCGGGCGTTTTCGATATTAGGTGACGGTGTGCCTCTTCCGGGCAGGTACTCTATTCCAAGGTATGATTTCAGGCTGACCGATGCGCTTGCGACAGCAGGTGGACCAAGACAGTTTAATGTAAGCTATATTTACGTTTCGCGCTTTGTTGGGGACAAAAGGACAAGAGGAAATGAGCCCCTTGAACAGGGATTTGATGAGCTTGAGCTGGAGGTTATTGAGCCTGAGACTGCCAGAACGTCGGGCAATATACAGTCCCGGCGTGCCGGGGTCCGGCCTCGTGCAGAATATCAGTGGCCTGAAAGTAAAGTGGTTATATCTTCGTCTGAGATGGTAACGGATTGGGAAGCGGCTGGAATGCCGAAAGCTTTTGAATGGCCGAGCAATCGCACGCGGAGCCGGATGGATACCCAAGGTGAAAGGAAATCATCCACTATGTTGGCTGCTCCGGAGACAATGGATGAGCCGGTAAGTGTCAAAGACATATTGAATACTTTGGATGCGCGTTCTCGTCGTGAACAAAGGTGGTTAAATGGGCAGGTAAATGTCGAAAACGCGCTGGAGACGTTCAGGGATCTGGTTCGTGTCGAAGAGAGGGTAGATGAGCGAAAAAATCATCGGGACACACCGGCATCGTCACCCGTACCTGCTGCGCCGAAACCAATGAGTGAGCCGTTGGATAGAGAGGAACCTGGGCGTATTAAGTGGGTTTTTCAGAACGGCAAGTGGGTTTCTATTCCTGAACAAAGCGTTTCACCGAAGCCAACAGAAGAGAAAGAGCAAACAGGGCATGTTGATGTTGAGTGGGTTTACCGGAACGGCGAATGGGTTCCTGTTCAAGTCGGTTCGCCAAAGCTGCCAAAACCGATAGCTCCGGTAGCACCGGTTATCAAAATTGAACCTGGAGAGAAACCGGTTGGTCCAATCAAAGAGCAGGCGCCGCCGGGTTTGGAACGTGAGCCCGGTGCCGGGACGCGCCTCATGAGGATACCGGCCGACAGATTGCTTGCAGGTGACACCCGATATAATATCGTGATAAAGCCCGGCGATACTATTCATGTACCTGTTGATATTATTGGCGAATTTTGCATAATGGGTAATGTCAACCGTACCGGGTACATTCCTATTACGGGCAGACCAATGACTTTGAAGATGGCTATTGCTGCTGCGGGCGGGTTGGGACCTTTGGCCTGGCCGAGACGCTGTGAAGTGGTACGAAGGATCGGAAGGAAGAAAGAAGAAATAGTAATGGTGGATTTGGATAAGATCACCAGCGGCGAGCAGCCGGACTTCTTTATAAAGCCGAATGATTTAATCAATGTCGGCACACACCCAACCTCCAGATGGCGCGCAATTCTGCGAAATGCTTTCAGGGCCACTTACGGGTTTGGTTTTGTTTATGACCGTAATTTTGCAGATAGGGATTTCTACACAAGCAGGCCTATCCCCAGCTGGTTCTAATAAACGTGTAGAGCGAAAAGCGCAGAACGGTTGAGCTCCAAAGTTCTACTTTTTGGTTTTTAGCTGTTAGTTTACACTATAGTGTACAAAATCATCTCTTCTATTGTATGTAGAGTGAACCAATTTTGTAAAAAGATTGCTAAATGGGAATCCAAAGACAACAAATAAGTACACCGCGTCAAAAACAACAGTGGCGTGAGCTCGGGCTGCATAGTTACATCAAAATATTGATAATTGGGGGGCTGTTCTATTATCTTTTTCGCAGCGGAATTGAGAGCATCGTTTCACGATGGGTCACTGACTTCGGCAGCTGGGGACATGGTTTTTTAATCCCACTTTTAAGTTTGTACTTCGTTAATCAAAAAAGACAAGAGATTCTAAACCTTCAAACTAAGCCGAGTTACCTGGGTCTGTTTTTTCTGGTTTGCGCGATATTATTTTATTTTTTTAACATAGTAAGCCCCTCCGGATACGCATACTTTCGTCACATTTCCGTGATTGCAGCGCTGGGGGCGGTTGTATTGCTTTTGGGCGGTTGGCGTTTGGTCAGATATACCTGGCTGCCGGTTGGTTTTCTGGTATTTGCTGTACCATTACCAAATAGGTTTTATAGGGGAGCAACTATACCTATGCGAAGGTGGGCGGCCGCGATAGCAAGCGCTTTGTTGAATTCGGTTAATGAGCTGGAAGCAACGGCTAAGGGTGTAATAATAGATGTGGTTTATAAAGGCCGGCAGTTGGAGCCACCGCTTGATGTGGCAGAAGCATGCGGTGGGATGAGGCTGCTGATGATTTTTTTGGCTTTGGGGGTTGCTATGGCCTATTTGCACTACCGACCGATATGGCAGCGAATTATCTTGTTGGCCAGCACAATACCGATAGCAATATTTTGCAATATCGTGCGGGTTACAGTTACAGGATTTATTTATATACTAATACATCCCAAATACGCTCAGGGTATTTATCATGATACGCTTGGACTGGCAATGCTGCTATTGGCGTTTGGCTTATACGGTTTGTTGGCGTGGTTTATGTCGAGTTTGTTTACTGAAGAAACGGAAGAGGTTACTAAGGATATTGTGGTTCGTGGACACTCGTCTCGGCGAAGGCCGAAGCCGCAGCAGGGTGATACTTGATGTGAAAACACAGATTACACAGATTACACAGGTTAAAACAGATTAACACAGATTATGAGATACAATATACGAGTTTATTTACAGCCGGCCTTTTTGATATGTGCAGCGGTGCTTGCAACAGCCGGGGCCGGCATGTCAATAGCCATAAAAAGTTTCGGCGTATATCTAAAGAAGGAACCGCTGCCGTTGAAAAAGTCGTTGGACCTTTTGGATGAAAGTGATTTGGCTTCTTATAAAGTAATATCAAAACGCAAAATCGAAAACGAGGAAATAGTCAAAGCGTTAGGGACCGAGGATTATATTCAATGGATTCTGGAAGATACCGATGCGGCGGCTAACGGTCCTGTTAAAAAATGTATGTTGTTTATTACTTATTACGAGCTTCCCGACAGGGTGCCGCATGTGCCGGAAGAATGCTATGCGGGCGGAGGCTTTCAGAGATTGGCATCCGATAGTGTAACGTTGGAAATAAACAACAATGCCGGTTTTGATAAAAAAATCAGGGGAAAACATCTTGTCTTTGGCAGTACAAAGGCCAATCTCTGGCAGGGGGGTGAGAAATTCCCGGTTTTGTACTTATTTAAGGTCAATGAAGATTATGCGGCTTCCAGAGAAGAAGCTCGAATAGCTTTGAATAAGAACCTTTTCCGCAAATCTTCGTATTTTTGCAAGGTTGAGCTGGTTTTTAACCAGACGTTGATTCCACCCGGCAAAGAGCAGGCGGTTAAAGCGGGCGAAAAGCTCCTGGCCGTGATTTTGCCTATTTTAGAAACAGAGCACTGGCCCGTGGTGGCTCGCCTGGCGGAGCCAGGACCCGACAGGCCCGACTGGGAAAAGTAAAGCGCGGTACGCGAAAACAAAAAAGTGAGTAGTGAGTAGTGAGTAGTGAGTAGTGAGTGGTGAGTTGACTGCTCACAAATTAGCCAATTAACCACTCACCAATTAACCACTCACCAATATATGAGGTTAATTTATGGCAAACAGGAGGTTAAACAAAAAAGTTGCACTGATAGGCTCGGTGATTTTTATAGTTGTTGCCTTGGTGGCCATTTTGGTAATTCTGAATTTGAGCAGAGACCCGGCAGAATTTATCATAGACGCCGAGGCCGCCCTAACAGCAGCACGTCAGGCGACGGATGAACAAATAAAACAACAAAACTATGACAGGGCCCAAAGCAGTTTTCGCAGTGCATATGTGAGTGCAAAGACCGACCCGCTTAGAGAAGAGATACTTTTCAAAATGGTGGATATGTACCTCGAAATTCAGGAATGGCCCTTTGCATTAGGATGCTGGGACGAAATAATAAGGATAGCCCCGAACAATGTGAAAGCTCGATACGGCCGGTTGAAGTACATTTACATAATGGCTGATAGCGGTGCACGTCTAATGTCTGTCGGCAATGCGGGTCGAATTTGGCAAGAGGTGCACAAGCAGGCGTCAGAATTTTTGAAAGTGGTAGAGAATGCAGAGCTGCTTATGGAAAATACGGCCAGATGGGATGTCTTTGAGATAGAGTCAGAAGTCAGAAGTCAGGAGTCAGAAGACAGAAGTCAGCAGCTTTTGGGGCCGTATTTGTATCTGCTCAGAGGCAGAGCCGCTCTTGAAATGGCATCTCTGGGGGCAGTGACGAACAGGGACGAATCGCTTGCTCAGGCAGTCGATGATTTAAAGAAGATACAGGAGTTTGAGCCAAATAATATAGATGCCTATTGGTATTTGGCGAGGGCGGCTGTCACAAAAGGGGAAATTTTCGCTTCACGAGGTAACGTTGAAGAAAGAGACAAGGCTACAAAGGAGGCAACGGCGCTTTTGGAGCAGGCAGTTCAGATTGCAGGGACCGAGCCAAAGGCACACATTAATCTTCTGGCACTGAAGCTTATGCTTGCTAAAGGCGGCAGCCCTGAGCTGGTGAATGAGCGGATTCGGGCACTCGAACCGGAGTATTTGTCGCTTGTGCGCAACTTTGGCTCCAGCGCAGAGGCATTTGCTGCAATTTCTCAATTTTATTCTGTCTATTCGGCCTATTCAGGTCCTCGGCTGGTACCCGAAAATCTTGATAAGGCTATTGAAGCCATCGAACAGGCGATTAAATTGGATGAGAACAATGTGGTTTATGCAATAAATGCGGCCAATTTGCTCTATCACAGATTTTCTATTTATAAGCAAAAGCAGCAGTTAGAAAAAGCAATAGAAACAGCAAAGAACGCACTGACTTTGCCGGATGCCCAGGATGCACCCGGTCCACGGCGTCAGGCTAAGATAAATAACAGATTTATTCTGTATGCTTTTCTCGCAAATTGCTACATCGAGCAAATACTTGAGCCTTGTGAGCCGCAGAGCCAGGCGCAAACCGACCTTTTGCTGGCAGGTGCTGAGCAGGCCGTGCACGAAATCGAGCAGATTTCCGGCAGTGGTGAAGAGCCGCTGGTTATTAAATGGAAAGGAATGCTTGAGCTTGCAAAGGGCAATAGAGAAGACGCCATCAGAAAGTTATATGCAGCTTACGAAAAACTTAAAGCACTTAAACCACCTGAACTACCCTGGCCCAGTGAACCACAATTTGCGCAGCTTTCGTACACTCTTGCGAAGATTTTTAAGGACACTTATGAAGTTGGGGCGGTCAGAGAATTTCTGATAAGCGCGCTCAATTCAGGAATTGGCCAGACCAAACCTGAAGCGCATTTGGATTATGTTGAGGTTATTTTGGAGTTCAATCAGTTCTCGGACGCCATACAGACCATAAATGCTTTTGAAAAGTATTTCGGTCCAAATGAGAGAAGCCGGGAGCTTCGCATCAAGACTTATATTTGGGCAAAGCAGTTTGATGACGCTGAAAAGGAATTGGCAAACAGACCTGAGGATGACCCTAATACAATTAAGCTCAGGCTGGTTCTGGCACAGGCCAGGATTCGTCAAATTCAACTGACAATGGCCCAAAAGGAAATACGGGAAAGTCCTGGCCTTATTTTGGAGCAAACCGGACCCGAAGAAAAAGAGCCTGTAGAATTGACAGCCGATATCCGGCTCATGACAGAAGAATTGAAAAGCTACTTGCAGCTTGAAGCAGAGCTGCTGGAAAAACTCCTGCTGATAGAGCCCAATTCTGTTGAACAAGCTTCTGTCATTGGTGTTTGCAGAAATTACATATCGCAAGGCCAGACGAGCCGGGCTGAAAGTTTAGTCAACGGGTTTTTGAAACGTTTTCCGGATAATTCGGCAGTGCTGGTTTATAAACAGATACTCTCTGAACCTGACCCGGCAAAGATTTCGCAACAAAGGCGCAGGGAAATAGAGGAGCAGGTGCTATCGAGTATCGCTGACCCGATTCGCCGCGCCACGCAGCTTGGGATATTTTATCGAGGTTACAACGAGCCGGAAAAAGCAGCTCGCCAGTTAAGCAGGGCCATTGAAATAGGAACTTCGCAACCCCGCCCATCGGATGGGCGGGGTGTATCCGATGGCCCGGCTTTTGAGCAAATGAAATTTGCTGCAAGCCATCTTTTGGATATAGCACTTGTGACGAAAGACTGGGAGCTGGCAGAAAAAATCACGGAGACGGCCCGCCGTGAAAACCTCGATAATTGCCAGGGCCTGATTTTTGCAACCCGCCTGGCTATGGCTAAAGGCGAGTTCGAAGATGCATTGGCAAAAGTCGACGAATGTTTGAAACAAAGGCCTGTATTTTCGTACGCTTATATGCTCAGAAGCGATATCAATGCTTCTCTTGGAAACGAGCATGCATCTATGGAGGACATTCGAAAAGCCGCATCTTTGAATCCTCTCGATGGAGTCATTGCAAAAGCATCGGCGAACGTGTTATACCGTCGAAATCAGAAGCTTGGTGATAGTGTCTCTTCGGCCCAGATAGTCGAGGTCAGGACTGCTTTGGAAAGAGCAATCGCACTGAATCCCGGTGATTTGACGTTACTTGACTTGTATGCTGAGTATATAGCCCCGACAGAGCCGTTGAGGGCAGTGGCAATTCGCCAGGACCTGCAAAGGGCCGCACCTAATATGGACAATGCTTTACTGCTCGGGCAGCTGGCAACAGATGTGGCTGTGAAAGAAACCAATCCGCAGCAAAAGGAGGCGCTGTTTGGTATTGCTGCTTCGGCTTTCGAGCAGGCCAGGAAGATAAATCCCAGCGACAAGCTGATGCTCTATCACTATGCCCAATACTTTCGTGCCAGGGGACAGAATGAAAAGGCCAAGGCACTACTGCAGGAATCACAAGACGAGAAATTGCTTTGGGACCATTATTTTCAGCGAGGCCAATACGACGATGCCGGGAGGGTCCTGGAGCAGTTATACAAGGGGGGCACTAAAGACAGCGTTGTGCTCAAAGGCCTCTTGCTTGTTGCTGAGAAAACCATCGACAGAGAGGCTGTAAAGAAATATTCCGAGGAGCTTATAGCGATTGATGGGGCTGAAGAAAACAATCTTATTCAGATTGAGGCTTTTCTTAGAGTCGGCCTTATCAAGGAAGCTGAATACAAGTTACAGAGCTTTAAGGAAAAGTATCCTAATGAAAAAAGAATACTCCTGCTTCAGGCCTGGCTGCTAATGAGACAGGGGCACCTGGACAAAGCATTGGAGCTGACGAATAAAAATCTCCAGACCAATCAGAACAACCCGGCGGCATGGCGATTAAGAGGTGAAATTAATTATTTCCTGGCAGATTATGGCAAGGCAATCAGCGACTTTAGAGAAAGCAAATTGTTGTCAGATGAGCCTGTTACCCGGATTTCTTTGGCCAGGGCTTATATGGGCGCCGGGCGATATGAGGATGCTATCACGGAGCTTGAGGTTACAATAAACGCACCTGGTGCTCCTCCTGAAGCGCTGGTTTTGCTTGAGGGCATTTACTCCCAGCTCGACAGAAAAGAAGCATTGAAGAGATTCTACAAAGAGACACTTGAGGAATTTCCAGACAGCGTACGGTGGCTTAATCAAGCGGGTGCATTTGCTGTTAAGAGAGGTGAATTCGACAAAGCCGGGCAATTATATAAAAAAGCTTATCTGCTCAGACAACAAGCACATCTGGCCGAGGATGAAAGAAACGAAGTACAGGATGTGCTGTACGTTACAGCGTTCGATGGGTATTTGAAGGCACTTCTTTTGGGGGCGGGGGAACCAGACACAGCAAATTGGAATCCTCAGAAACTGGACCAGGTCTTTGAAGAGAGCAGTAAATATGTTGATAGCGATATTGCGTCCATAGCGTATTTGCGAATGGCTCAGGCGAAGTTGAAGCTCGGCGATAGAACAACCGCTGTAGAATATTGTCGAAGAGCTGTTGATAAAGCGGGGGAAAATGAGACGTTTGCTTCTGAGGTTCTGCTGAGAATGTTCTTGATGCTTGGACCTGATGAGGTTTTGAAGTATTGCAGGCAGAAGCTCGAAACCAACCCGAATTCACTTGCGGCTAATTTTGCTATGTTTAATTTGGCGAAGCTTAACAACGAGTACGACAAGGCAATAGGTTATATTGACAAATGTATCGAGCTGACTGAGCCGGACAGTCAAGGCAGGGCTAATTACACGATGAAAAAAGCTGATATTTTAATCCTCGCCTACAAGAAAAGTTCCGATAAAAATTATCTCAGAACCGCTATTACAGATTACAAAAGTTTGCTGACCAAAATGCCGAATAATACCAGTATTCTGAACAATTTAGCGTATTTGCTTGCTGAAAATAATGAAAGGCTCCCGGAAGCTCTCCTGTACGCCAAGCGTGCACTTGGTACACAGCCGAATAACCCCGGCTTCCTGGATACTTATGCTTATGTGCTGCATAAACAAGGTGAGAATTCGCAGGCCGCCGAGTTTGTGGCAGCCGCGTTGCAGCAATATCAGCAGAATGATATTCTCGTACCTTCGGAGGTGTACGAGCATAAAGGAATGATAAAAGAAAAACTCGGTGCAAAAGATGAGGCACTCGCTGCTTATAAACAGGCGTTGGAAATAGGGGCAGACAGGTTGTCACAGGAAGCTGAGCAGCGAATCAACAAGGCTATTGAACGGCTTTCGCCTTGATGCCTTACGTGATTGGTTATCAGGAAAGTGCCTAAAGTGAGCTAAAGTGCCTAAAGTGAGCTAAAGTGCCTAAAGTGAGCTAAAGTGAGCTGAAATGCCTAAAGTGAACGAAACTAAAGTGTCTAAAGTGAGCTAAAGTGATAGCAAAGCTGTCACTTTAGTTCACTTATTCCACTCACTACTCACTATAGCAATTGCTTTATTGGTTTATTCCGGGTAGAGAACAGGATGGCCGAAGAAAGACCAATAGCAGGGACCCCGCAAGGCGGGAACCCATCCAATAGGATAACAGGGCCGGCTGGGCCAAGGCTCCCGGCGACTTCCTCGATGACGCCGAGAGAGGCCCTGGGGATATTGCGCAGGCACATATTTCTGATAATTTTTCTGATTATATTGGGGGTGACGGCCGGCGGCGCCGGCTGGTATCTTTTGCAGAAATATCTTCCAAGATATACCGCCACAACCTATATTCAAGTCCTTCCACCGGTAGAAACAGACCCTATGGACATCACTGCACCTCAGACGCCGAAGGATATTCTATACGGTTATCGCCAGTCAATAGCTAATCTCATAAAACAGCAGCGTACTCTGCAGGACTTGCTTGAGAGCGACGTAGTTAAAAAGACCAGGTGGTTTGAGCGCAGAGACGGGAGCATAAGAAAAGCCGTTAGGTATTTGGACAGGTATTTTAGTGCCTACGCCCACCGAGATGCTGAGTTTGTTGAGGTCTCGATGACCTGCCGTGACGCCAGAGAAGCAGCGGACATAGTTAACGAAATGGTGCGTTTGTTTATTTCAAGGCAGGGAACTGTAGAGAGAGGAAAGGTAAATGCCGAGCTGGTAATGCTTGAAGAGCGGCAGCGCCGAGTTCAAAAAGAGTTGAATGATGCTGACAAAGGACTGGATGATGTCCGCGAGAGATGGGGCATAACTGACCTTGCTATGCCTGTGGGGCGTAATTTCCAGCACACAATCACTCTAAAGTTGAATAATTTGGAGCTTGAGAAGGACAGCCTTGGATTAGCTATAAGGCAGCTTACCGCCGACATAGCAAATCTTAAAGATTTGGCGACAGGGCCTATTACTGAGCAGATTGAATATGCGATAGAGAGAGACCCGGTTATGGTTACACTTGCTCAGCAGCTTGTCTTTCAGGAGGCCCAGCTCTCGGGCAGACTCACAAGGTTTGGTGAAAATCACAGAGATGTGCGTCGAATAAGGGAGCAGATAAGCGAAATCAGGAAAAGAAGAGAGTTCAGGAAAGCTGAAATTGCGGAACAGACCCGCAGGGCGAATCTCGAAAATGCGCGCGACGGCTTGCATGTTTTGCAGGAAAGGTTCGAGCAGCTGGAACAACTGCGAGAGGAAG
>Ga0315544_1002845_pt1 | contig 11868 bp, 10 predicted proteins | sample SalMarSW160130MG_2_FD_202543 | JGI IMG/M metagenome (GOLD analysis project Ga0315544, IMG submission 202543) | Salt marsh sediment microbial communities from the Plum Island Ecosystem LTER, Massachusetts, United States - Salt Marsh Sediment SW1601-130 ... | reverse complement strand
CGACCTCTGGGCGGGATACAACGGGCAGGCTGCCCTGGAGGGTGTCACCCTGACCATCGAGGAGGGCTGTCTGGCCGGCCTGGTGGGGCCCAACGGCTCCGGCAAGTCCACCCTCCTGCGGGTCATCCTCGGCCTCCATCGACCCTGGCGGGGCGAGGTTCGCCTGTTCGGCCAGAAGATCGACGGCGCCCACCGCCTTCTGGGCTACATGCCCCAGGTGGAACTTGTGGACTGGAACTTCCCGGTCAGCGTCTTCGACGTGGTGATGATGGGCCGCTATGGACGCCTGGGTCTCCTGCGGCGCCCGAACCGGCGGGATCGGGAGGTCGTCTGGCGCTGCCTGGAGCAGGTAGGGATGGCCGACTTAGCCCAACGCCAGATTGGCGAACTGTCAGGGGGCCAGCAGCGGCGTGTCCTCATCGCCCGTACCCTGGCCCAGGAGCCACGCATTCTCCTTCTGGACGAGCCTTTCGCCGGCCTGGACGCCGCTTCCCAGCACGACCTCCTGGACCTGTTCAACGAGGTGCAGGCGGCAGGCAAGACCCTACTGGTAGCAACCCACGACCTTACCTGCGTAGCCGGCCGCTTCCACCATGCCGTCTTGCTCAACCGCAAGATCATCGCCTACGGCGAGCCGGAGACCGTCTTCACCGAGGAGATCCTCAACGCCACCTTCCAGACCCACCTCCTTCTGGTGAATGTGGAGGGGAAGACCTATGTCGGATATCAGTGACCTGACCGCCTATCTGACAGACCCCTGGGAGTCCCAGTTCATGGCGCGCAGCCTGCTGGCGCTCATCATGATTAGCATCGTATGTGCTGTCATGGGCTCCTTCGTCGTCGTCAAGGGCATGGCCTTCATCGGCGATGCCTTGGCCCACGCCTCCTTTGGCGGCGTGGCCGCTGCCTTCGTCCTCGGTGGCAACATCTACCTGGGAGCGGCCGTCGCCGCCATCCTCACATCCCTGGGCATCGTCTTTGTCAGCCGCCGCGCCGGCCTGCGATTCGATACGGCCATTGGCGTTCTCTTTGCGGGCGCCTTCGCCCTGGGCATCCTGATCGTCAGCCGCCAGGAGGGCTACATCGTCGACCTCTTCAGCTTCGTCTTCGGCAATGTGCTGGGCGTGGGCCAGGACGATCTCCTCCTCATTGCCGTCATCGGGGCAGCGGTACTGGTGCTGGTGGCCGCCTTCTACAAGGAGCTCCTGTTCACCACCTACGACCCGGCCATGGCCGCCGCTGCCGGTCTGCCGGTGGCGGCTATGCAGTATGGGCTGCTGGGCCTTATCGCCCTCACCATTGTCATCTCTCTCAAGGCAGTGGGCATCGTACTGGTGGTCGCCATGCTGGTGACCCCGGCTGCCACCGCCCAGCTCTTGGTACAACGCCTCCACTTGATAATGGCGGTGGGCGTTGGCGTAGGGGTTGTGTCGTCTCTGGTTGGCCTCTATCTCTCCTACCACGCCGATGTGTCCGCCAGCGCCGCTGTCGTGCTGACGGCAACCGTGCTTTTCCTGCTGACCTTTCTCTTCTCGCCACGGCACGGGATCCTTGGCTTGCGGCGGCCGTCGATCCTGACGGAGGCCGGAGAAGGCTACGGCAGCCCCAGATAAGAGGAAGCGCGGCGGGTCAAGGACACGCTTCCACTGATGTGGCTCCCCCCCAGAGGTGAGGGGACACCCCCTTGCTCCTGCCACCTGACTGGCGTAGGCTGTTGACTCGGTGGTGACCTAGCCTGTAATGAAGCCAAGGACAGGAGGTAGAGAGGCCATGGCAAAGGATGTTACTATCCAAACCGGTTGGCAACTGAATGGAGTATGGTATGAGGGTTGCGCCTCGGAGGGACAGTGCCCACTCTACTTCGGACGCGACATGGAGCACCCCTGCCGCAACTTCGCCGTCTATGACATCAAGGAGGGGCAGATAAACGGCGTCGACATGGCCGGAATTCAGGTTATCAGCGTGGCGGACATCCTCTCGAGAAGGGCCGCCGATTTGCCTGTCTCAGGCACGGCAGCGGCCATCTACATCAGCGACAAGGCCACTGAGGAGCAAAGACGGATCCTGGAGTCGTTCGTCGCAGCCAATCTGCCACTGCCGGTCAAAGAGTGCCGCGCCATCAAGTTCGTTCCCATCAGCGTCTCCGCGGAAGGCAGGGCCTATCATGTCACGATGCCTTTCGGTGAGCTGAAAGGTTCGCTGACGATGGGCAGAGACGGCGGCCCTCAGCGCATTGAAAACCATTTCGTCCCCTTCCTCCGCAAGTTCAACATCGCCAACACGGAACTGTGGAGGTACAACGACCTGGGAAGAAACTGGGAGTACCACAACCGCAGCGGCACCGTGGCCGACTTCGCGATAGGAAAGTAGCAGGCCACGGTTCAGACGAAGCAAGGACTGCTGTTGTCGCGTGACGTCGCGTCAGTCATGGCGGCACCCTATTCACATAAGCAAGCGCGGATCTTAGAATAGGATAAGGGGTAGTTACTGTGAGTGACAAGAGTTCTTCGACCGAAAAGACGCCAGCTCCTGCCATTGACCGCAAAGAACGGCTGAAGATACCGCCTCAAGAGATCCCCAAACAGGACCCCAAGGAGCGAATTAAGAACTGGGACGAAGTCTACCTCGAGTTAGACGTAGAGACCGCGCGGCGAGAGGCTTCTCGCTGCCTCCAGTGCCCCGCTGCCGCCTGCACCAAGGCCTGCCCTCTCAACAACGACATCGCGGGAGCCTTTGCTCTGCTGGAGCAGGGCGACATCATCGGCGCAGCCAACAAGTTCCGCGAGACCAGCCCCATGCCCGAGATGTGCGGCCGCCTCTGTCCCCACGAGCAACTGTGCGAGGGCGCCTGTGTGGTGGGGAAGAAGGCGAAGCCCGTCGCCGTCGGCCGCCTGGAGTACTTCCTCGCCGACTATCAGCGAAAGCACGAGGGATGGCCCGTGCCCGAAGTGGCCCCCCCTACGGGTAGAAAAGTGGCAATCGTGGGCTCAGGCCCGGCCGGCCTGGTGGTGGCCGAGGAGCTTACCAAGAGGGGCCACACGGCGGTGGTTTATGAAGCCTGGCCTCTACCCGGCGGGCTCCTTCGCTACGGCATCCCCAGCTTCATAATCAGCAAGGCCGTGGTCGACGACAAGATTCAGATGCTGGAGAAGCTCGGAGTGACCTTCGTCACCAATACCGTTATCGGCAAGGACATCACCGTAGACAAGCTGCTCCAGTCTGACTTCGATGCGGTGTTCCTGGGCTACGGCGCCGCCCAAGGCGTAAAGATGGGTGTCCCCGGCGAAGACCTCGACGGCATTATTGGGGCCACTGACTTCCTGGTGCGGTCTAACGTACCGCCAGAGCATCTGCCTCCCGACTGGCGCAAGCCCATCGATCCGGGCGACAAGGTGGCTGTTATCGGCGGCGGCAACACGGCCATGGACTGCCTCCGCTCGGCCTTGCGGCTAGGCGCTCGCGAAGTGACCTGCGTCTACCGCCGCACTGAGGTAGAGATGCCCGGGAACGTCAAGGAGAGAGAGAACGCCGTGGAAGAAGGCTCCAAGATCATGTACCTGGCGGCGCCAATCGAGTTCTTCGGCGACGATCACGGCCACCTGCGGATGGCCCGCTGCCAGCGCATGGAACTGGGCGAGCCCGATGAGAGCGGCCGTCGCAGGCCGGTACCCATTCCCGGCTCCGAGTTCGAGATACCAGTCGACACGGTGGTTCTGGCCCTCGGCTACCGCGTTGAGCGCTTGATCCTTGAAACGACAGACGGCCTGGAAGCCAACAGGAACGGAACGCTGATAATCGACCCGGAGACCGGCGCCACCAGCCGCCCGCGAGTCTTCTCCGGCGGTGACGCTGTGCGCGGCCCGGACTACGTAGTCGACGCCGTGGTCGATGCCAAGGTGGCAGCCGCAGCCATCGACGAGTACCTGCGCCGCAAGAGCCTAGGCGAGACTTAAGGCCACGACGGTTCCCATGTTATAATGGCGGAGCCATGGGGGTTCTCGCGTTCCGCCCGTCCCCCTGCCCGGCCTGCTGATGCAGAGGCGCGGAGAAGAGTAGGCCAACCTCATCCAGGGAAGGTGATAGCGATGAAGGTCGTCCCAGGCAGGTTCGTACTTGCTGCGACAGCGCTTGCGACGGTCTCGATCCTGGCGCTGGCGGGGGTATGGCTGCTCGGCGGTGACAACCTGGCAGGGGCCAACCCAGTCTACACTGTAGGCATAGACCTCGACATCTCAGGGAACAGCGCGAACGAGGTGGGCACCACCGACCTTTGCCTGTCGAAGAGTGCCGGGGACAAGTTTGACGTCGACGTCTGGGCAGGTACATTCTGGCCGGAAGAGACCCTCGGCAGGTTCGACTACTCGCTGAACTTCGATGACACCCGCCTCAAGATAAACGCCCAGAACCATTTGATGCTGCTCACCTTGCAAGAGGGGAGCGTTGTGAGCGACACGAGCGACGCGGTGCCCGACGTGACCTCGCCCCACTACGTGACAGCGACCGACTACACAGCGCCCGAGCCGGGGGACACACAGGGGGTGCTAGGCCGCTATGAGGTGGAGGTGCTGGCTGACGCTCCCCCCGGCCTCGCTTGGCTGAGCCCGACAGATGTCGTCCTGCGCGACGGGACGGGCAGTCCCCTCACGATCCTGGCGGTGACATCGGCCATCGTCGCCGTGGACGCCCCCTGTCCGACACCCTTCCCCTTGACACCGTCGCTGACCCCTCGGCCCGGCCCCTCGCCGAGCCCTTCGCCCAGCCCTTCACCCAGCCCTCCGCCCAGCCCTCCACCCAGCCCTTCGCCTATGCCGATGCCAACATTGACGCCTTCCCCTGGTCCTGCGCCGACGCTAACCCCTGTACCCAGTCCGACCCCGGAAGCTGAGCCTTCTCCCATGCCAACGCCCACACCGACACCCGCGCCCGCCGCAGCCCGTGTTATTGCGCTTCCACCTACCGGGGCGGGCTCTGCATCAGGTAGCTCCTGGCCGTGGTGGTCGCTTGCAGTTGCAGGAGCCGTAGCTGGAGCGGGAGCTATGTTGCTGGCTTACCGAGGCCTAGGAGCAAAGCCACATTAGGAGACCACCTATAGCTGCTCCATGAAGCCAGCGATCTCCTGCACCCCCACCTTCTCCACCGCCATCTCCGGCGCGTAGACGATCTCGTCCGCCGCCCACGCCAGGGTCGGTCGCCGCTCGCGCCCCACGCCGATGATCCCCTGCAGGACGTTGTGGATGCTATCGTTGAGGCGGATGGCGTTGGCCCTGATCGGTTCCGCCAGGCGGCCGTCACGGATGATGTAGGAATCGCCCACCACCGTACAGGTGAAGTCGCCCGCGCGCAGGCCGTTCACAGGGTAGGTGTACCAGATGCGGCCCAGGTACAGACCATCGCCCACCAGCCGCAGCAGTTCCTCCCGGCTGCGGTCGTCCCCTTCGACGATGACGTTGGTGGCGAAGATGCCCGGCTGGGCGTCGAAATTGCGCCCGCCGCCGCGAGCGAAGCGGAAGCCGTTACGGGGCACCATGGCCGCCCGATAGTCGGCGGGGTCCACCCCCAGCTTCTCGCCAGCCCTGGGGTCGCCGAGGATGCGCTGGCTCTCGTAGTAGTTCGTCAGCAGGCCGGTGAGGACGCCATCGCGGATGAGCTCCGTGCGGCCGGTGGGCAGCCCCTCGCAGGTGACGCCCTTGCTCCCCGCCAGCCCCGGCGCAGCGCCATCGTCGTAGATGCTCAGCTTCTGGGAGGCGATCTGCTTGCCCAGCTTCCCCATGAACGGGCTGGCGGCGGCGTAGAAGGTGCCCAGGTTGACGCTGGGCATCACCAGGTTCACCACCAGGTCCATCACCGCCTGCGGCCCGAACACCACCCGGTACTCGCCGTCCTTGACCCGTACGCCACCGATGGCCCGAACAGCGTTGGCGGCCGCCTCCCGCCCGGCCTCGTCGCCGAAGGCCTCCAGGCGGGTGGCCGCCGCCCAGCCGCTGCCCTTGGAGCCTTCTCGCTCGACCATGGAGGTAACGAAGGAGAGGATGACGCTCGATTCGTCGGTCTGCACCTGGGGCATGGCGTAGGAGGCCACGGCGATGCGCTCCTGGAGGATGGTCACGTCTCCCCCCACGATGAGCCCCAGGGCGCGCAGGTCAGCGCCCGCCAGGTCGATGAGGCTCTCCGAGGACTGGAACGTGCGCAGGGCACCGCCCACCACCTCCCAGCCGCAGCCCACCAGGTCGGCGTCGGCCAGGCGCATCAGGCGAGGGTCGTGGTAGCGGCGGAGGGCTCGCTTCTCGCCGCTGGGCTGTGGCAGCGACACGAACTCGGGGTCGAGGACGGCTCCCTTGCGGGCCTTGGCCAGGGCCTCCTTCACCCCCTCGATGGATATGTCGCTGCTCTCGCTGCCGAAGCCTATCTTGCGCCCCTCGGGCGTCCGGAAGACGGCCTGCACGCCGATGCCGTAGGACTCCGTGGACTTGGGCTCCTCCACGCCGTTGCAGGGAATGTGGGAGGTGTAGTTGAGGCGGGCCAGCAGCTGGCCGTTGCTGGCGGCGAACACCTCCGCCTCCTCGACGTCGTCGACGGTGCGCAGGAAAGCCAGAGCTTCGGCGACGGCCTTGCGGAGGCGCAGAAGGGGGATCACTTCTTCGCCTCCGGGCCGATCTCTGTTATCTCCTCGTAGTTGATCCTGCCGACTATCTTTGCGCGAAACTCTGGCTCGAAGCGGGCACCATGCTCAAGAACGCCTCTGTCAAAGACGAATACCTTGTGCGGCTTGTTGCCCAAAAAGACACGAAGTACCTTGGTGTGGCCTCTTTCGAAATTTTCGACCTCGTTTGCGGCGCTGAAATACAGCTTTTGAAAGATATCGCTCCACTTGCGATACTCGCCTCCAGTCGCCTTCAACTCCACTTTGACCCGATCTCCTGAGCGTTCATCCTTCATCCATAGGTCGAAGCCCTGCTCGCTCGAGTCCTTGTCGGTGAACTTATACCTTGCATGCTTGAAATCCCTGAGCAAGTACTCTTTCGCCTTGTCCTCGATTGTTCTAGACATGGGCCGGCTCCCGTTGGCGCATGGGCTACGCCCCCGTCAGCTTCGCTCGCCCCCGCATGGTGGGGCCGCCGTTGCTCATCCGCTTGGTCCTCATCTGCACTCCAACCCCTGTCATTCCGAGCGGAGCGAGGAATCTGGCGGCGGGGAAGTGAACCATCCCTCGCTCAGGTCCCGCCACTGAGGGTTCATCGACTCAACCAGAGCGATTCTCTTCGACCTCCGCCACGCTTTGATCTGCTTTTCCCGGGCTATGGCGGCCCGGATGTCGTCGGTTGCCTCGTAGTACACAAGGATGCCAACATTGTATTTCTTCGTGAAGCCGTCGACGAGCTTGTGCTTGTGCTCGTACACTCGACGTTCGAGATCGCTCGTTAGGCCGGTGTAGAGAGTCCCAGACCTGTTGGTCAACAGATAGACGTAGTAGCTCTTGCGTCCCCGCCCAAGATTCCTCGTCGCTCCGCTCCTCGGAATGACAAGCATGCGCCGTCACGCCCCCGTCAGCCTTGCCCGGCCGCGCATGGTGGGGCCGCCATTGCTCATGCGCTTGGTCTGCATCGGCTGGCCCTTGCCGCAGTTGGGGATGGGGAACAAGCGAAAGTCGTTGCCCACGGCGTCGATGCTCATGAAGTAGTCGCGGCTGTCGCTGGTCAGGCCGCCGTCGCGGAACATCTCCCCCAGCTCGCCGTTGCGGATCTCGTACACCTTCATGGCCGTGATGCGGAAGTTCTCCCGCTGCTCGGCGATCGACGGGATGCGATGCCCCACGACGTAGTACCCGTGCTCCACCTCGCGGATGATGTCCTGCGGGTCGCGCTCGCCGCCGGCGAAGCAGGTGTTGGACATGCGGATCAGGGGAACCAGCGCCGCATCGGTAGCCTTGTAGGAGCCGTTGGGCTCCGCCTCCAGAAGGGCGGCCGTCTGGCGGCTGTTCATGAAGCCGCCGAATACGCCCTTGTCCACGTGGACGACCCGCCTGGCCGGCGTCCCCTCGTCGTCGTACAGGTAGTGGCCGAAGCCGGAGAGGGTGGCATCGGTGAATGCGGTCAGCAGCTCGGAGCCCACCCGCTTGCCTAGCTGGTTATCCGCCAGGTCCCGCAGGAACCAGCTCCGGCCGGCGTAGCCCGTCTCCATCTTGAGAGCGCGATCGGCCTCGGTGGGGTGGCCGATGATCTCGTGCACCAGGAGGGCGTTGTAGTGGGGATCGGTGACCACCACCACGTCCTTATCCGTAGCCTTCAGCGGACGCGAGTTGGCCAGGGCCACCGTGTCCCCGGCCAGGTCAAGGGAGAACGTCCTCAGGTCGGGCCGCTGGATGTGCTCCTCGTCCACCCCCTGGCTGACCGCCTCCCACCCTCGCTGGTGGCCGACGAAATCGTACAGCTCCTGACTGCCCTCCTTGCCCACCGCCACCACGAAGCACACACCGCCGGTGATGGCCCAGCTCTGGTCGATGTTCGCCCCCTCGGAGCTACAGAAGAGCTGACGGCTGAGAACAGTGGATGCGCCAACCTGGTTGTACATGACCTGCTGGTCGATGCCCTGCACGCCCTTGGAGACCTCCCGCACGTACCGAACGACCTCGTCCAGGGACAGCGAGCGGGGATCGACTTGATACTGGGGCGGCACGCTGTCCTCGCGCGTCTCGATGGGGGCCAGCTCGGTGCTGTGGAGGGCCTCGGCCAGAGGGCCCAGGCGCTCGCGGGCCAGAGCCTTGCTCTGGGCGCTGGCCAGCGCCCGCTGGTAGGCGTGGTCGATGCCGGCGCGGATGACGCGCTGGAGGCGGGGCAGATCGGCGGCCCCCAACTGCTGGCCGAAGTAGCCTGCCGCCGTCATCTTTTCCCCAGCGATGACCCGCACGCCGAAGGAGAAGCCGTAGTCCTCGCTGCTGAACTTGTCCATGCCGTTCTCGGCCGCCGCCCCCTTGCCCTCGCCCACCTCGATGCGCAGGTCGCAGTAGCGCAGGTGGCGCAGCCGTCGCGCCGAGCGGCGAACCAGTTCGCAGGCCATCTCGCGGATCTGGGGGATGACTTCGGTCGTTACCCTAGCGGGCATAGACAAATACTCCTGAACGAAGCGAGAAGGAACATCAATCGATTTTAGTGCGGGGCTGGCGCCGTTGTCCAGGGCAAGCCGAAGGCTACCACTCGACCCCCAGCGCCCGCAGCTCCGCCTCCAGGTGGGCCGCGCCCCGGAAGTGGAAGGCCTGCATGCCGGCGGCCCGCGCCCCCTCGATGTTGACAACGAGGTCGTCGGTGAACACGCAAGCGGGGACGGGCACCCCCAGCCTTTCGGCGGCCAGGTGGTAGATGCGCACGTCGGGCTTGGCCAGGCCCACCCGCGCCGAGTTGATGACGACATCGAAGAGGTCGATGATGCCGTGGTGGTTCTGCAGGACTTCCTCCAGGTTCTTGGTGGCGTTGCTGATCATGCCTACCTTGTAGCGTGCCCGCAGCTTTCGGGCCAGCGAGACCACTTCCTCATCGATGCCCTTCCAGATGTGGTGCCAGTCCTGACGAATGCCCGGTATTGGCCGCCCGGCCAGCTCATACAGCTTATCCAGGGCGCCCTTCAGCCACTCTCTCTCCGAGCTACGACCGACCTCCACTTCGTGCCACTCGGGGATCTCGAACAGAGCGTGCCAGAACCCGCCGGCAGGCAAGCCATACTTGTCCTCCAGATAGGCCATCTCCTGGCGGTCGAGGCGGCCAACGACGCCGCCGTAGTCGAAGAGAACCGCTTGAATCGTCATCGGCAGCTAGAATCCCTTGTAGAGATTGGCGATGGGCAGGCGACGGTCGCGGCCGAAGGCGCGGGGACTGATCTTCACGCCGGGAGGAGCCTGGCGCCGCTTGTACTCATTCCTGTCCACCATGGTCATCACCCGCTTCACCAACTCCTTGTCGAAGCCCATAGCCGCTATCGCGTCGACGCTCTTGTCCTCCTCCACGTAGGCCTCGAGGATGGGGTCGAGCGTCTCGTAGGGCGGCAGGGTGTCCAAGTCTCGCTGGTCGGAGCGCAGCTCCGCCGAGGGCTCCTTCTCGATAACGCTTTGGGGAATGACCGGTTTTGGCCCCAGACTATTGCGATAGCGGGCCAGGCGATAGGCCAGAGTCTTGGGCACATCCTTGATGACGGCGAAGCCGCCGGCCATGTCGCCGTACAGGGTGGCATAGCCGGTAGCCATCTCGCTCTTATTGCCCGTGGCCAGCACCAGCCAGCCGAACTTGTTGGACAGGGCCATGATGATGAGGCCGCGGATACGCGACTGGATGTTCTCCTCAGCCACCCCGAACTCGGCGCCGGCGAACGGCTCGCTGAGAAGGTCAAGGAAAGCGGAGAAGGGCTCCTCGATGGGGATAGTCATCAGTTGAATGCCCAGGCTGTCGGCCAGCCCGCGGGCGTCCTTGATGCTCCCCTCGGAGGAGAAGCGGGAGGGCATGGCCACGCCCACCACGTTCTCGCTGCCTAGAGCGTCCACCGCGATTGCCGCCACCAGGCTCGAATCGATGCCCCCCGATAGGCCAATGACCGCCTTCTGGAAGCCATTCTTCAACAGGTAATCGCGGGTGCCCAGCACCAGGGCACTGTACACCTCAGCGTCATCGCCCATAAAGGGAGCGCGGCGACGTTCCACGGGCGGCTTCTTCTCCGCCAAGGGCGCATCGGACACGTGCACCATGGCCGCAGAACTGCCAGCGATAGAGGCCAGCCTTTGCCTGCGCCGTCGCGGCTCGTGGAGGCGAGCTTGAAACGTCTCCTCCACGTCCAGATCACAGATCAACAGCTCTTCCTCGAAGACGGCAGCCTGGGCCAGAACCTCACCCCAGGGGCTCACCACCATGCTGGCGCCATCGAAAACGAGCTCATCCTGCCCGCCCACCTGATTGGTGTAGCAGATGAAGACGGCGTAGTCGCTGGCACGAGTGGCCAGCATGTGCTCGCGGAAGCGCCGCTTGCCTATGTGGTAGGGCGAGCCGTTGATGTTGATGATCACCTGAGCGCCAGCCTGCGCCTGGGCTCGCATGGGGTCGTCCGGATACCAGATGTCCTCGCAAATGTTCGCCCCCACGCCGATGCCAGCCATCACGTACACGGGGCACCTAGTCCCTGCCTGGAAGTAGCGGTTCTCGTCGAAGACGCCGTAATTGGGGAGGAACTGCTTGTGGTAGACATCCACCAGCCGCCCGTCGTGAATGATGGCGGCGGCATTGTGGACGTCGTGGTCACGATCGACGAAGCCCACCACGGCGCTGATGCCCTGGCAGCCCTTCACCACCCGTTGCAGGACGGCCAGATTGTCGCGGATGAACTGGGGCCGCAGCAGCAGGTCCTCGGGCGGGTAGCCGGTGATGGTCATCTCGGGAAAGCTGATCAGGTCCACACCCAGCTCTCGCGCCCGGCCCACGTACTCCAAGACCTTGGCAGAGTTGCCGTCCAGGTCGCCGACGGTGGTGTTTATCTGAGCCAGCCCCAGGCGCAAGGTACGCACATCACTCCCCCTTAAGGCGATTATCGTCCTTTGCCGAAAGGAGGGTCAAGCCGATTTCATTATGACAGCCATTGATCAGCAACGGTTGTAGACTAGTACAAAGGGTTTACAAGCCCCACCGGCAGGGCTATAATGTCGCGGGAGTAATAACCTGGTAACTATGCTGGGCAGAGGAAATTCTGACGAGGAGCCCTGGGGGGCTCTTTATTTTTTGCCCTGAAGCCAGGAGAAACAGGAAGCGAGATCCATCTGACAGAAGGAGGTCGTTCGTGTCGAAACTAAAGGAAGCGCTCTTGAAGAAGATCGAGGAGCACCGTCCGCGCACCCAGAAG
>Ga0315544_1002834_pt1 | contig 11907 bp, 14 predicted proteins | sample SalMarSW160130MG_2_FD_202543 | JGI IMG/M metagenome (GOLD analysis project Ga0315544, IMG submission 202543) | Salt marsh sediment microbial communities from the Plum Island Ecosystem LTER, Massachusetts, United States - Salt Marsh Sediment SW1601-130 ... | reverse complement strand
GCGGACTCTGCCACTGCCTGCTCTGGCACCGCGCCACTGCGCCCCCAACCGCCGTGTATTGCCCGCGCCCAAGTGTCACTTGTCCCAATCCTGGCACTCCCGTGTGGTTTATTTGCCAAAGTCCAGTCTCCTGGCAACAATGGGAAATAAGTCCTGCCCACCGGCCAAGGATGGGCGGAACTCGATGCCCACGAAACCACTCTTCTCCAACAATCCACAGTAGTGCTCGTCAGTATAGGCCTGCGTGCTCATCGCATGGGGCGTCACCGCGCCGGTCCCGGCATCCACGACAAAAAAGCGCGTCGTGACGACGCACCTTTCGGCGTCCCAAAAGCACTCCTCCAGGCACAGATGCGGTTGCTCGGAGAACAGCCCGCCAGGGGAAGAATGCCAGGAAGACCCACTCTTCTCCCATTTTTCGAGCGCCCCGAACTTGGACACCTCCAGCAGGAGCACGCCGCCGTCGGCCAGCGCATCGAACGCCTTACGCAGAATCGTCTCAGCATCCGCCGGACGGAAGGCGTTAAGCTCACCGAAAATGAACATCACGAGGTCGAAACCCGTGCCATAGTCCGCCATGCGCAGGTCCTGCTGCACGTAGGTGCAGGCCAGCCCCTCCCGCTGCGCCTCACCCCGCGCGTAGGCGATGGAGGCCGGAGAGAAGTCGATGCCCACGCACGTATGCCCCAGCCGGGCCAAGCGACCGGCGTACAACCCCGGCCCGCAGCCCAGGTCGAGCACGCGCGTCGGGCGCTCACCCAGCAACTCACGATGAATCCAGGCAACGTGGGCGTCGACGTGCTCAAAACGGCGGCTGGCCGCGTCGTGCTCCTGCGACAGGTGCTCTTTGAGCATGCGCTCGCTAAAGCCCGGCTCGTGCCAGGGGATCTTTTCCCCCTCGGACCAGGGCTCTGGAACGCCGGTACGATTTACCAGGTCTAACAAATGCATCACACTCTCCTACAGATCGAGATACCAGAGCAGCATCGCTTCGTGCGTGACTTCGGGGACACCGGCGTACCCATACCGGTGGATCGCTCCCAACTCGCATCCCTGCCGGGCGTAGAAGCGGCACGTTGACGCTGCCCGTCTCCAGGTCCAACTGCCCGCGCGTCATCGCCAGCACCTGCGCCACCTCCGGCCCGTCCAGGCGGATGATGGCCTCAGGCTGCTGCGTGGGATCGGCGTAGCCCGTGATGCTCATCTCGGGGAAACCGACGACGTCCACGCCGCACTCAACCGCTTCGGCGACGTAGCGTGACATCGCCTCCAGATTCCCCACGTTGTCTGCCTTTTCGCAACACATCTGAATCAGTCCAATCTTGATGCTCTCCATACCCAAACAGCCCCGCGCGCGGGTTCTTTTGCCAGCCGCCGTCCCCTATCAGGCGGGAATCTCGTTCATCCCCGCCAGCAACGTCTCAACCAATCCCGTAGCAAACCGCTCGCCGACGGCCGGGTAGGCATATCCCCACCGCTGAGCGGTTTCAACGGCCAACCAGCGGAAGAGCCCCATCGTCGCCTGCAGCGCGCGGGCAATGTCCTGCTGATCATAATGCGCGAACACCTGCGGCAGCTGCGCCACCGCGCGCGGGTCGGCCCACTCCTCGAGAAAGCGCCCACGCATCCAGGTGTCGTGGTCGGGGCCCTGCACGGCGCGGGCGTGCCACTCGAGCATCCGGCGCAGCAGCTCTTTCAGGTACACGTCGCAACACGATTTGGCCCACCATACCTCGCCGCGCCGCAGATGCTTCATCGTCCAGAGCGTGTGGTACCAGAAATCGTGGACGAGGTTCAGGAATTCGGCCTCTGTCGGCGGCTGGAATGGCGGGACCTCTGGAGGGACGTCGCCTAAGCGCGCGACGAGGCCGTCCTTGTCCACGAGCACCCGCACCCCACGCCGGATGACGTCGGCCACATCGGGCGAAATGGCCCCCGTTGCCAGGTGCGCGAGCTCTGCGGCCGGGTTAAGCGCAAAATCCACGTCCAGCCCGCCGTCGAACAACACACGCCGCTCCCAGCCTCCGCCGGGGGTGCGCTCCACAAAGGTCAGCCAGTGCACGCCGATGTTTTCGACCCAATCCGCCGAGGCGATGTAGCGCTCGATGTCAGTTGCGAACACGATGATGTCCAGGTCCGCCCACTCGTCAGCCGGATGGTCGGTGCGGGCGCGCGACCCGATGACAACCGCCGCGCGGACGTCCGGCTCGGTCTGCGCCCAGGCGACAAACTTCTCGATCAAGCGTCCATAGCCAAGCGCAGTCTGATCTGCTTCCATGTTGCGCCTCCTTGTACGATTCACTCCATCCGGATTCCATTTCGACGATCAATCGATCGGCCACACGCAAGATGGCCGCTTGGGGAACAGCCCGTCCAGCACGGCGCGCACCTCGCTGTTATCCGTCCAGCAATCGCGGAAGACGTACCGCAGCTCGCCACAGGTGCAGTGGCCGAATAGAAGATGCAGGAATGTCAGGTTCGGACTGGGGCGGAAAGTGGGATGCATCCCCGACATCAGGTCCTGCGTCCAGGCCCAGACGCGCGGATTCGGTTCCTCAACACCGCGCTCGTGGTGGACCTGCGCGTTAAGGTCGGCCAGAGCCTCTGCGTCTGCCGCTGTGGCCCGCCGCAGGAGCAGGCCATCCCCCAGGTCGCGGGGAAGTGCCCCGCTTTCTGAGATTCCTTTCTTCATCGTATACTAGACTTGTGGTGTAATAGCAGAATTGACTACATATGGCGGTCAAAGGGCACAAATTGTGCTGTCCAACCGCCACATATGGCGGGGAACGCCTATTGCGCCACAAGTCTACTGTCTCCCTTGTGTTCCCCTACCGCTGTGACAGGCCTTGCCGAATCAGGCTTTGCCTGACCTCATCCAACACGACTTTGGTCTCGGCTGAATGCTCGAAACACACGACCAGTTTCTCGCAGCCATAGTCTGCGCAATGGCCACAGTTCTCCAGGCCGCGCTCGATCGCGCAGGCGCGCACCGCACACGTGCGGCAGTAGCCTATGCGGCGGCCGTCGCCGAGGCAGCCGTCGCATACACAGTCCTCAGCTACAAGAGATGACCCATCCCGCGCGTTCCACTCGTCGGCAACGCGCTGCAAGGCCGCCAGGTCGTTGTTTCGAGTAGCCACATATGCTGAACACGTCGTACAGACTTCTCCGCAATAGGCGATTATTAGGTTCTCCATACGCTATCTATCCCCCCACTCACCACTGCCCGGCGTAATCCACCTTGTATGGCTGCAGCCGGTGCGTGGTGTACACCCAATGCAGCTCCACGAGCTGGCGCATGTGCAGCAGGTCGTGTGCCACCCACGAGGCAAAAACATCCCCGGCCCTGATCGGCCCGAATGGGGCCTCGTAGACCGCCTCCCAGTCCGGCGACGACAAGCCCTTCAGCCAGATGAGCGACGCCTCCCGCGCGGCGAAAGCCCTGCAAGGATTCTCCGAGGTCTCGCTCGTTGTACCTACGCTCCATCATCCAAGCCTGGGGATCAATCCTGGGGCGGGGTTCGTCAGGCCGATGAACGGCCAGGTCCAGCATGACCCGGAAATCCTCCTGCTCCTCGTCGAGAAGGTGATTCACCACCTCCAGGATCGACCAGGAATCCAGGTCGGGTTTCCAGCGCGCCTGATCGTCGGAAATACCCTCGGCAAGAACACGAATCCTCCGCGCGTTGTCAGCCACCTGTGAAAAAAAACAATCGATATCCATTTTGTTTCCTCAAATACCCAGCGGCGGCAAACCTAGCCGTCAAACTGCAAGAACTCGACCGGCGCGCCGTCGTGCACGATGAAGGCCACCCGAATCCCTTCGGATGGACTGTTTGGCTCGATCAGAATCTCCTCCCCGGCAATCGCCTGCTCCAGATCGTCCACCACGAAGGCAACATGCGGCACCGTCTGCACCAGCTCTGGCAGCGAGCAGCCGGGCTCAAACCGCATCCACTCAATCCCGTACGGGCTGTCATCGTAACCGGAGACGTACATCTTGAACTGCTCCAGGTATCGCTCTCCCTCCCGCGGCCCATCTGTTGGAATGCCAAGATGGTGATACTTGAGATCTTTTTTCTTCATGACCGATGCCCCTTCTCACGCTATACGCTCTACCGGCTGATAGAAAAGTGCCTATTCGGGTAGCGAAAAGTGCTTTTCAAGCAAGACCGCCTCTTCGGTCAGGCCGTGCGATTTGTAGAAACGTATCGCCCGGCGATTATCGGGCATCGTAGATACGGAGACCTCCACACAGTCGAGCGCAGCCAGGCGCTGAAAAAGCTCCTCTACCAGCGCACCCCCCACACCACGACCACGCGCTCCCTCTTGCACGATCAATTGGTCGATCAGGCAGGCATCGCCCGCGTGATAGAGATTGGGACGGACAGAATAACTGAGCAGACCAATGACCTGCCCCTCCTCCTCGGCCAGCAGCACGTAGCTATGCGGGCAAGAGATATAGTAGGCCACGTACTCCTCGTCGATGGAGCTGCTATCACCATCCATCCCGGCCATCTCCGAGATCAAGCGGACGATGGCTTCCGCATCTTCTATGCGAGCTGACCTGATCGTCGTCATCTGCACCTCCTCGCTCAAGCGCGTACCGGACAAAATCCAGCGTCTCATCCAAGCAAAGCACGGCTCCGCCATCACGTCGCCGCGCCAAGGCCCGCCCAATCATCGCTGCCCACCGCTCGCCAAGTGCCCCCTGCGCCCACCGCGCCGCCACTGGCTTCGAGACGACGGCGCCATATTGAAGGGTGTAGAGCGCCCGGCACATCGTGAGGATGGCGTAAGCCTGATACTCGCCGCGGTGCAGCCGAGGGTCTGGGTCCTGGAGCATCGGCACCCACCACTCGCGCAACGTCGCCAGCACAGCCCGCCGCAAATCGTCCGCCCGGATGGGGTCGATCAAGGGCTGCGGGGCCGGTCCCGCCACCACGACCCCTTGTCCTCGAATGACGTGGCGTTGGATCACCCAATCACTCCCGAGATGCCCCACGCGAAAGCTCCCCTCATTGACATAAGGACAGGGTGCATCGGTTGGATCGTAGCGGCGAAATGCGCGCAGCGGGATGTAGGCGCCTTCCAGTTTCGCCGCCCACTTCAGGCCACTGGCCGCGACGCGCGCGTGCATCGCCTCCAACGCCGTAACCATCTCCTCCGGCAGCACATCGGCGGTGACGACGACAAAATCAATATCGCTTCGTTGAGGGTCAAAGTCACCGCTGGCCAGCGAGCCATAGAGATACATGCCGATGAATTGATTCCCCAAAACAGCCTGCACGCCCGATAGCAACACGTGCAGCACGGCGTTGACGTCGGGGTACACCGTCGGATGCATCATTGGTCGCGTACCCTTCGGCATGGGGCAAGTTGGCAGCTTATCCCCGCAATCGGCGGCTTGACTGGCCTACACGAAAGCGAACGAGAAAAACCTCAGCACCTCAAAGCAGTCATCCGCCTTGAACTGGACTGTGTGCGGCTCTTTCAGGCTGACAGCCGGGAAAAAACTCACGTGATACGCATCGGCGTGATTCTTGTACCTGAGCTCGACGGCAAAATGGTCGGGCATTGGAACGTGGCACCGGGACACGTCTCCCTTCAACGCCGCTTCCACCCCCGTGCGAATTCGTTCGACCGCCAGGTGCGGGTGGATGTTGACCGTCGAGCTGCCCACGCCGTGCTTGACGGCGACGGTGCCCAGGCCAGGGATAAACGCTTCTGCTTCCTGGCATATACCGGCATCGCCGGAGACGAACACCACCGGCACGCGTACCAGTGCCGCCGTGTAAGCAGCGATCGAGAATTCCGACGCATACTGGTCGTTGATTTTGACGTAGATGACGTTGCCCGTCATCGTGTGGGCCAGGGGAGAGGCACTGGAGCCGGCCCGCGAATGATAGCCGATCATCAACACGGCCTGAAACGTCTCGTCCAGTTCCTGCATCATCGAAAAGGGATGGCCGCTCCACTCCCGGACGAGCCTGACCTCGCGGGGTAGTTTGGATGGGATGATGTTCCTGCCTGTCCAGTGAGCGTCCTTGACCCAAATCTCGGTCGCCCCGGCGCTCAATGCCCCTTCGCACGCCGCGGCGACTTCGGCCGTCATCTGCTCCCGAAACTCGCCATAGTCAGGATTCTTCTTATCCGTCTCGTCCCAATGGGCGGCTCCCGTGACGCCTTCAATGTCGGCAGTGATATAGACTTTCATTTTCCTTTCTCCTTATCTCGAAATCTGAACACCCTCTACTTGCCGATCCTCGCCAATGCCTCTTCCAGCGTGGCAGGCGCTTCCTGGCGCAAAATGGAATAGACCTCCATGTCCCGGTACGCGCCGCGATGAAACACCGCACCTCGGGCCACGCCCTCGAACTTGTACCCACATTTCTCCGCCACCCGCTTGGAGGGCGCGTTGGCTGGCATGATTTTCAATTCCAGCCGGTTGACCTTTTTGATGGTGAACAGCAGGTAGGTGAACAGCGTGAGCGCCTCGGTCATGATCCCGCGATTGCGGTGTTCGACGTCAAAGATGCGCGCAGCGATCTCAAAGCCGTCGAAATAGGGCGCGGCTTTGAAGAAGAGCATGACGCCCAAAACGTGGTTGTCATGATCGCAGATCAAGAGCTCGCCATAGTCATCATCCCAAAAGCCATGTTCGTGAAAGTTGCGTCTGAACGCCACCTCAGATGGAACAATGATGGGATAATACTGACCCATGCCTTCGACATCGCAAACCCGTTCGTAGTAGAGGTCGAGATCGGATTCCCGCACCGTTCGCAGATAGACATTCTTGCCTCGGATCATTTGTGCGTTCCTCCCGAAACCCCGCGAAGGTTTAGGAACCCTCGTGACTGTTCAATAAATGGGGAAATAGGTTGTTGGTGGGGCGTCAGCCCTAAATAGCGCCATACATAGCATCGAAGTGGGGCGAGTTGCACCAAAAGTATGTCTTTTTGCAGCCCCAGTGGGGAATACAGAACACGTTCCCAAATTTTGAACAGACACGAACCCTCGCAGGGTCTGTTGTCTACACCGCCGCCGGCTCTGCCACCGGCACCCTGAAAACGTCGTACTCCGCCTCCCGCTCCTGGCGGAACTGCTTGGTGTACAGCCGGTAATAGTGCCCCTTCTGTCGCAGCAGTTCCGCGTGCGAGCCCATCTCCTTGATGCGCCCATCCTCGATGACGAGGATGCGGTCGGCGCGCTTGATGGTCGAAAGCCGGTGGGCGATGACAAAGCTGGTGCGGCCCCGCATCAGCGTTTCCATCCCCTTCTGGATCAACGCCTCGGTGAGTGTATCTACCGAACTGGTTGCCTCGTCCATGACAAAGATCTCGGGCCGGGCCAGGACCGCGCGTGCCAGGCTGACGAGCTGCTTCTGCCCCACCGAGAGCAGCACGCCGCCCTCGCCCACCTCCCCGTCGTACCCTTTCTCCAGGGTAACGATAAAGTCGTGGGCCCCGGCCAGCTTGGCCGCCGCCTCGACCTCCACGTCTGTGGCGTCCAATCGCCCGTAACGGATGTTCTCACGGATGGGACCGGAGAACAGGTGCGGCGTCTGCAGCACCACGCCGATGCGCGACTGGATCGCGTGCAGGGACAGCTCGGTGTAGTCGCGCCCACCGATGCGGATCGCGCCCCGCTTGGGCTCGTAGAAGCGGCACACCAGGTTGACGATGGTCGACTTGCCCCCGCCCGTCGGACCAACCAGCCCGATGGTCTCGCCGCGCTTCACGTGCAACGAAAAGTCCTTCAGCACGGAGTTGTCCTCCTCGTACCAGAAATCGACGCCGTCGAACACGACGTCGCCACGGATGGTGCCCGGATCGACCGCGCCCGCCCGATCCACCACCTCCGGCTGGGCGTCGATGAGCGAAAAGCTGCGCTCGGCCGAGGCGATGGCGTGCTGCATCTCGGCGTAGACGCGGGCCAAGTCCTGCACCGGCCACAGCATGAAGGTGAGGTACGAGACAAAGGCCTGGATGCCGCCAATGGTCAGCACGCCGACGCTGGCCTGCAGGCCGCCGTACCAGACGATGGCCCCCAGGGCAAACGCGGCGATCAACTGCACCACCGGCAGGAACAGCGCCGAGAGCCACGCCGCCCGGAAGGAGGCGCGGTACATCTCGTCCGTCAGCTTGCCGAACTCGCGCAAGTTCTCCCGCTCCCGGCCCAACGCCTTGACCACGCGCACGCCGGTGATGTTCTCGTTGTAGGCACCCGTGATCTTGGAGTTGACCTTGCGCGTTTTGCGGAACTCGACGATGATGCGCTTCCTGAACTGGGCCGCCACCACCACCAGGATCGGCAGGGCGGCGAACACGATCAGCGCCAGCTGCCAGTTGATGCGCGTCATAAAGTAGACGCTGGTGATGAGGTTCATCGTCGCCCAGGTCATGTCCAACAGCCCCCAAGTCACCAGCCATGCGATGCGCTCGGTATCCGACGTGACCCGCGACATGATCCAGCCCACCGGCGTGCGGTCAAAGTAGGCAAACGACAGCGCCTGCAAGTGCTCGAACATCTTTTTGCGCAGGTCGTAGCGGACCATCTGGCCCAGGTTGCCCGCCAAGAAGATGAAGATAAAGACGAGCGTGGCCTGCACCAAGATCAGCCCGCCGTAGACCCTGACCAACTGCCACAGCCTGACCTTGTCGCCGGCCAAGATGCCCTCGTCCACGATCCGCTTGCTGAGGAACGTAAAGTACGCGTCCCCTATCGACACGACGCCGATGCACACCAAGAAGCCGATCAGCCACGGCCAGTGCGGCAGCGCCTGTTTCAGGATGCGCAACATCGTCCTGCCGTTGAACTGCGTCGTAAATTCCTCTTCTTCAAACTCATAGTGCGACATAGGTAGCCTCCTCAGAAACTTCGGAAGTCTCCCAGGCTTCCGAAGTCTGGCCTTCACCAATCTCCCGCTGCAACTCGTCCTCGATGCGCGCCTGCACGTCGTAGATGCAGCGGTATGTGCCCTCCCGGCCGATCAACTCGTCGTGCGTCCCGCGCTGCACGATCCTGCCACGGTCGAGCACCAAGATCAGGTCGGCGTTCATCACGCTCTGGATGCGGTGGGCGATGATGAACGTCGTGCGGCCCTGCATCAACCGCTCCAGCGCCCCACGGATCTCGCCCTCCGTCTCCGTGTCAACGGACGACGTGGCATCGTCCAGGATCAGGATGCGTGGATCCTTCAGCAGCGTGCGCGCGATAGCCACGCGCTGCTTCTGTCCACCGGAGAGGGTGACCCCCTTCTCGCCCACCAGCGTGTCGTACCCCTTGGGAAACGACTCGATCACGTCGTGGATCGCGGCTGCCTTTGCAGCAGCTACGACCTCCTCGTCGGAGACGTCGCGCCCCACCCCGTAGGTGATGTTCTCGCGCACGGTGCAGGAGAACAAGAACGGCTCCTGCTCCACGATGCCGATCTGACTGCGCAGGATACTGCGCGGGTACTCCTTGAGCTCCACGCTGTCGAGCTTCAGATTGCCCCCGGTGTACTCGTAGAAGCGCGGGAGCAGGTTGACCAAGGACGTTTTGCCCGATCCGGTCGAGCCCAGCAGCGCCACCGCCTGCCCCGGCTCGACGCGGAAGCTGACATCATGCAGCACCGCGCCGTCCTCACCGTTGTACCGGAAGCAGACGTCCTCAAAGACGACCTCGCCCCACACGTTGCCCGCCGGCCGGTACGCTCCCTCGTCCATGGGCTCACGATCCTCGCGGATCACCTCGAACACACGCCCGTAAGAGACCAAGCCAGTGGACACGTCCACGATGATGCGGCCCAGATTCCGCAGCGGCCAGATCACCCAGATCACGAGACCGGCATACGCCATGTAGGTCCCCACCGTGATCTGCCCATCAATGGCCATCAGCGATCCGACGACAAATCCGGCCAACATCTGCATGCCGCACAGGATGTCGGTGCCGGGCCAAAAGATGGCGTGCCACAGCAGCAGCCGCCGACCCAGACAATACTGCTCGCGGTTCTCCCGGTCGAACTTGTCGATCTCAAAGGCCTGCCGGGCGAACGCCTTGACCACACGCACGCCGGTCAAGTTCTCCTGCAGCACGGTCGAAAGCTTGGCCTCCTGATCCTGAAAGGCATCGTACGCTTTCGAGACGCCTCGGAAGAAAAAGACCGACACGATCAGGATGGGTATCGCCACCACGACCGAGACCAGCGCCAGCGTCGTGTGCAGGTTCAGCAGCGCCAAAAAGTTAATCGCGAACATCAGCACGATGTTCCCCATGCCGATGGCCTGGTCGGCGTAGAACCGCCGCACCGCGTCCACGTCGGAAGTGGCGCGCTGGATCAGCTCGCCGGTCTGCATGTGATCGTGATAGGTGAACGACAGCCGCTGGATGTGATCGAACAGATAGTTGCGCAGCCGCCGGGCAACGCTCTCCGCCGTGCGTGCAGCCCACCGGCCGCTGGCGAAGGTGAACAAGCCCTGAAGCAGAGCCAGGCCCACGAACCCCAACCCGATCAGCGGCAGGGCGTTGAACCTCTCGTTGGCCAGAACGTCATCCACAAACGTGCGCAGCAGCAGATAGTTGCCCGCCTTCAGCGCAGCACTCAGCGCCACACCGATCATGGCGCCCACGTAGGCAAGCCGGTAACTCGATAGCATGCGCCACAGACCGACCAAGCGCCTTTCCGAAACGATGCTCTTGAAGTCAAAGTGATCTCTCGACGTCTGCATTGCAGAGCCTCCAATTGGTTACCTCAAACGACAGGATTGCATGAAACCATGACCTGACGACGAGCCGGTGTGACAGCAAGGGGACAAGTCTGCAAGTTGCACGTATGCAATCCCTCACTCCACGTAGCTGCTGTGAACCACCGCCAGTGCCTGCAGCTTCTCACCAGCGTGAACCAGCATGTCACCGGCCCCTACCAGCAGGCGATCCACCAGCGCGTACCTCACGGGTCTGGCCTCCCGGAGCACCCGAACGCGACCCGCTTCCTCCAGCAATTCTCGCTGGCGCTCTCTAGCTACTCTCAACACGATTTCTATGCTGTACATCTTGATCTCCTCCTTCCACATCACAATCGAAGAACAGCGTGACCAACTCCCCAAAGCCATCGAGAACGACCACCTGCTCAGGGTTTGTGACCTCCTGCTGCTCGAACGACCAAGTGTTCGTGTGCGGAATGTGGATGGCGCCGATCCCAACCTCCAGCGCGGGATTGATGTCGGACCGTGGGCTGTTGCCCACCATCCACATCAGTTCCGGCTGCAGACCATAGTCGGCCATCAGCTCCCGCAGCACCTCCGCGTCCTTTTCCTGCACGACGTGCACCCCTTCAAAGTGATGCGCCAGGCCCGACCGCTCCAGCTTGTCCTCCTGCACCTCCTGATCCCCCTTGGTCAGCAGGATCAGGCGGAAACGCTCGCTGAGCCACGGCAGCGTCTCGGCCACACCTTTGAGGAGCACCATGGGCGGTTTCAGCACCACCTGTCCCATCTCCCACACGATGTTCGACACATCGGCATCCACAGATCGGCCGTATCGCTCGCACAGCCGCTCGTAGGCTAAACCCAAGTTGCGGGAGAACTCTTTCGGGCCATATCCCACCAGCGGCACGCGCTCCCGTTCAATCTCGTCCACGGTGCGCTCCGCCTCCTCCCGGTCGAAGCCCATCGTTGCCATCAGTTCGCCGAAATCGGCGATGCACTGCTCGTAATAGATCTCGGCCTCCCACAGCGTGTCGTCTGCGTCGATGACGAGTGTCGGTTTCATCAGAAAATCTCCTTCAACTGTGCACGAAATCGGGTAGGAGGGGGCCTCGCGGCCCCCGTCCTCCCACACCACCGTGCGTACGGGTCCGTACACGGCGGTTCCCACAACAGGTTCACCCAGTGTTGCCACCGGACAAGGCTCGCTTCCAGTTCA
>Ga0315544_1002832_pt1 | contig 11917 bp, 6 predicted proteins | sample SalMarSW160130MG_2_FD_202543 | JGI IMG/M metagenome (GOLD analysis project Ga0315544, IMG submission 202543) | Salt marsh sediment microbial communities from the Plum Island Ecosystem LTER, Massachusetts, United States - Salt Marsh Sediment SW1601-130 ... | reverse complement strand
CCCCACGACGGTCTACACCGACACGGTGGTGTATTTCAGCGACCAGAGCGCGGGCAGTCCCACGGCCTGGCAGTGGGACTTCGGCGACGGCGAGTTGGCGGCGACCCAGAACCCCACCCACACTTACCCACTGACAGGAACCTATACTGTGAGCCTCACGGTAACGAATGCGTGCGATTTGGACATCGCCACCGACGTGGTCACGGTGACAAGGCCACCGCTAGATGCGGCCTTCGCTTACACCCCCACGACGGTCTACACCGACACGGTGGTGTATTTCAGCGACCAGAGCGCGGGCAGTCCCACGGCCTGGCAGTGGGACTTCGGCGACGGCGAGTTGGCGGCGACCCAGAACCCCACCCACACTTACGCGCTGGCAGGAATCTATACCGTGAGCCTTACGGTAACGAACGCGTACGACTTAGACATAGCAACCGACATGATCACAGTGACCACGCCCCCGATGGAACTGCTCGTCAACGGCGGTTTCGAGGAGGACGATGAGGTCTGGTACATCGGCTGGACGCCGCGTCCAGCGGTCTATTCCACGGCGGTAGCCTACAGCGGTGCCAGGTCTATGCGCCTGGGCATCACCGACCAGGGCGATTATCCTAGCTACTCCACCATCTGGCAGAAGGTGACCATCCCCTTCGATGCCTCCTACGCCAACCTATCGTTCTGGTACTATCCACTCTCCCAGGATGTGATCGAACACGATTGGCAGGAGAGCCTGATCCTGGATGCCAACTTCTACTCGCTCGCTGAGGTGATGAAGGTGAATTCCAACAGCCAGACCTGGACACATCATACTTTCGATCTGCTGTCCTATCGAGGGCAAACGATAGTCATCTATTTCAACGTGCACAACGACGGGGAAGGCGATCTCAAGACGGCCATGTATCTGGATGACGTGTCGGTGGCGGTAAGGGATGGAACGGGGCGACAGGTTTACTCAGGCTGGGCAGTGGAAGCCTATCCAGAGCTGAGCGGTGGGGACATGCAAGGCATCGTCAGCAGGCAAAAGGCAAGGGGCTGCAACATCGTTTTGATCGGGCACAATAATCCGGGAGAGGTAGGCATTGACAAGGCCGAGCCTGGGCTATCCTACGCCGTCTATCGAGCTTTCATTGATCCTGGGAACCCCCTTCACGACGATGCTCAGGCTATGGTGGAAGCGCAGTACCGCATGTTGGCGGCCTGTCGCCAGGAGGGGATGAAGGTCATCCTGCCCGTCGGCTATCAGATCCAGATGGGGGAGCAGTGGAACGCGCAGCACCCCTACGATCTGCGAACGGACTACTACGGCAATCCCCTCAACATCGGCGGGCAAAGCGCCTCGTTCTACTCGCCCGCTTACCAGGCCGACATTCGAGCCTATTACCAGTGGGTGAACGCCAATTTCGTGCAGCCCTACCAGGACATCATCCTGATGCTCAACCTGGCCGACGAGCCCCAGGGGGCGGACTACTCTAGCCACGCCAATGCCGTCTTCTCGAACAGGTACGGATATTCCTTCTGGGAGGCGGGTGACGATCCCCAGCGGTGGCGACAGTTGGGCGAGTTCCAGGCCCACTACATCGTCGAGTACGCCGCCTGGAGCGCGAATGTGTGGCAGGAGATAGACCCGGACATAATGACCACCATGTCCTTCTGCGGCTTCCTGGCCCGCTACGGCTACTACCTGCCCTACGTTGAGCCGCTTTTCAGGGACACGCCGTCCAACTTCGCCGTCACCTTCGACGCCTATCCCAGGGACGGGTACTACACCGACCCCATCACCGAGGGCGACCTGACGTCTCTGTTCATCCTGATTCGCTCCCTGGGGCACTATTCGGACATCTACGACAAGCCGCTCTATCTTTGGTCCACGGCCAACAGTTGGGGCCTGGGCCAGGACAGCTCCGACAAGGCGGACATCGCCGACGCAATATCCAATATCTATTATCTAGCCCAACTAACCACTCAGACTGGTGGACAACTTCAGGGCATCAACTACTGGAACTACAACGTCAAAGGTCAGGGGCTATACAACGACACCAACCCCATCGTCTACAACCCCGATGAGATGTTCGAGCGGGTTTCGGCGGCCGGGGGTGTCGCCCGCGAGATCATGGCGGCTGACCCGTCGCCGGTTTCGGTGCTGATTTTCGCCCCCTCCAGCTATCCCTACGAGCTCATTGGCCAGACCAGGTCGTGGCTCCAGCTCTCCCGTCTGGCCACGGACATGCCCACTTTCCGCAGACTGATCAGCCGGAACATTCTCAACTACAAATTCCCGCAGATGAACGCCCTGGCCAGGAACAACGTCAATTCCATCGTGGCTACGTACCTAACCCAAGCAGGGATGGAGGGGATGGAGACTATCCTGGTGCTGGCTCCGTCGCTGGCCTACGTCTCCTCGGACGAGCTTGACCTGTTGTACGATTTCTACCGGCGGGGTGGGGAGATCGTGGCCCAGGAAGACATCGCCGAGACCTTGAAGAAGCAGATGAAAGACCCTCAGACGACAGACGTGACTTCTTATTTGACCAGGATCACCTCCGTGGCCAGCGACGGCGCAGTCTACTCCAGCTCGCTGGATGTGGAGACCCTGTTCATGGATGACTTCCAGGGCGAACTGGCGGGCTTCTGGAGAGACGTGCTGAAGGTCGGAAAGCTCAACCGGGGGTACTTTGTGCAAGGGGACGGAAACGCCCTGCTCTACAGCATAGATCCCAGCCCCGTCGCCTTCGACGTGGACATCCCCTTCACCTACGAGGGCGCGAAATACGATCGCCACGGTCGCCAGGTGAGCGAGCTCTCCGGCTCCGGCACCTTAGCCGTCACCTTGGGTCACCACGAATACGCCCGCGTCCATAGCGTGGAGTGACCAATACCCAATGAGCAATATCCAATATCCAATATCCAACTCTAACTACCGCCGAAACTTTGTCTGCTTTATGTTAGACTACGTGTTCTTCGGCGTCGGCCTGGCCTTTATGAGCCAGACGACGGTTTTGCCATCCTTCATCAGCCAACTCACCGATTCGGCTCCTTTGATCGGACTGGCCTCGACCATCCAGACCGGCGCCTGGCTTCTACCTCAACTGATCGCCGCCAGCTACCTGGCCGATAAGGATCGCAAGAAGCCCTATCTGTTGCTGCCCGCGATTATTGGCCGACCCGTCTTTTTGCTGCTCGCGGGAGTATTGTTCCTGGCCGGAGATCGTGACCCAGCGTTGATCCTGGGGCTGTTCCTCGTCGCTCTGACCATTTTCACGGGCACCGATGCCCTGGCTGCTGTAGCCTGGTTCGACATCCTGAGCGAGACCATCCCTGCCGCCCGGCGGGGCCGACTGTTCGGAATCGGCCAGGTTGTTTCGGGGCTGCTGGCGGTGGGGGTGGGGGCAGTGGTAAATGCTCTCCTGGGGCCACACGGCCCGCCTTTTCCCAACAACTATGCCCTGCTGTTTTTCCTGGCCGGGCTGAGCTTCCTCGCTTCTTGGATAGCGGTAAGCTTCCTACACGAGCCGGCCAGGTCCGCGCAGGCCGAGAAATTATCCTGGAACGATTTCTTACCCAAATTATTGACGGTCTTGAGAGAGAATCATACGTTTAGCCTGATCACGGTTCTGCGGCTCCTGACGGGCTTAAGCGGGATGGCTACGCCATTTTACGTTGTCTACGCTACCGGCGAACTGCACTTTGGCACTGAGGCGATCGGGCTCTTCCTATCCTCCCAGATAGTAGGGGGCATTCTGGCTGGATTTGTGTTGGGGTATCTAAATGAGCGGTCTGGTAGCAAGATCGTGGTCCAGTATTCCGTAATGATAGCTCTCGCTTCACCCCTCCTGGCCTTGCTCATCCGTCCGCTGGCCCCCCTGGCTGGGGCCTCAACCATTTACGTCTATTCCTTGATCTTCTTCGCCATCGGTGCCTTGAACAGCGCTTACATGACGGGATTCATCAATTTCGTCCTGGAGCTGGCCCCGCCAGAAGAGCGTGCTACTTACATCGCTCTCACCAACACCTTGTGCGGCGTGCTCCTGGTGGTGCCCTTACTGGGAGGCTGGTTGCTACAGGCGACGTCCTACCCCGTCCTTTTCGCTGTCACAGCAGGAGGTGTCGTCCTGGGGCTGGCCCTGACCTTCCGCCTGGAGGAACCGCGCCAAATGAATAACGAAGCCGAATGAATTGACCTGAGATGACCGTTGAAGCGATACTGTTGGGCACTGCTCAAGATGGAGGTGTGCCGCAAGCTGGGTGTTATTGTGCCAATTGTGCGCCGGCGCGAGCCGATCCGTCCAGGCGCAAACTGGTGGCCTGTTTGGGATTGGTGGATCACGCCACCCGCCAGTGCTGGCTGATTGATGCCACCCCTGATTTCCGAGAGCAGTTGCACACCCTGCACAGCCTGGCTCCGGATTGCCCGCTGGCTGGAGTCGTGTTGACCCACGCCCACATTGGGCACTATGCCGGCCTGATCCACCTGGGGCGCGAGGCGTGGGGCACGCGAGATTTGCCGGTGTATGCCTCGCCGCGGATGGCCAGCTTCTTGCGCCACAACGCCCCCTGGTCGCAATTGGTCGCGCTGGGAAACATCAAGCTGCGTTTGCTCACTCCCACCCGTGAGACGCAACTCAGCCCCAGCTTGCATCTGACGCCTTTGTCAGTGCCCCACCGCGACGAGTTCAGCGATACGCTGGCCTTTGTGGTGCGTGGCCTAACGCGGCGGCTGTTCTACTGCCCTGACATTGACACGTGGGAGCGGTGGGAGCACGACCTGCGGAGCTTTGTGGCCGACATGGACGTGGCTTTGCTGGACGCCACCTTTTTCAGCGCGGACGAGCTTTCGGGCCGTGACCTGAGTCAGATTCCGCACCCCCTGGCCACCGACACCGCCGAGCGGCTGGCGGGGGTGGATTGTGACGTGCGGCTGATCCATCTCAACCACAGCAACCCGCTACATAGAGTTGGGCCAGAGCGGGACTGGCTGGCAGCGCGGGGAATCGGCGTGGGGGTTTTTGGCGAGCGCTGGCGGCTGGGGAGCGAAGCATCATGACGAAAGTGAAGCTTCTGAAAACGTATCCAAGAGCGGGAGGTCTGAATCGCCTCCCGCTTTTGCTTTTCGGGCTGGGCATCATTCGGACGTTTGTTCATGCTCTGATCTCAGATTGGGCTTTGCACTTGTGGCCTCATCGGTGTATAATGTATAAGGCTTGATGGAGTTCTATTACCTATTCTGTCCTGTTGTGGCAAGGTTGCTAGGCGGACGAGATTTCTGCATAATGCACTCCGGAGGGGCAGCTATATGGAAGAACGTCTGCCTAGTATGCCAAATAGGAGATTTAAGTGGAAAGATGTCCACCTAGTATCCCAAATCGGGTAACTAGGTGGACAGATGTCCAGATAATAAGTAGTTGGGCGGCCATCCAAGAAGTTTCTACCCGGGCAGGAAATGGAGAGAAAACCTTACCGATGAAAGAGGATATTCTGAATAGGATTCTCGATTTCTTTGCGAGATCATCGGACTTCAACGGCATACTAGTCCTTGATCTCAGCGCCGAGTTCGGAGTCCCTTGGTCTGAAATACGGGAAATCCTCAGTCAGTTGATTCAAGAGAACCGAATCAGTCTAGCGTTCGCTAGCCACTCTCTGAATCCTCATATCAAGCGTTTGCCAGACCTTCCCGTGGATAAACAAATGGCAAAGCTACTTGAGGAAGAACCGTATACCATCTGCGCCTATCCAACCTCCGATGTAATTCGCGCCGCTGTTGATTTGTCCGTGTACGATGCACAGCCATTCGCGCAGCGATTAGCACTGGCCGAGCCCCAGTTAACACCGGTGTTCTTTGGGCTGGAGGTGCTTGATAGGTACTACAGGGATCCCCGCTACTACTTCGAGTTCAGTGACTTCACTGGTTCTATCGGGGTCACTACAGAGCACTATGATTCTCAAGACGTTGCTGAACGAGACAAAGTCCTACTCCAGACTTTTGGAATTGGATATGATAGCGGACGCAACCGCGTTGTGGTGGCGTTCCTACGATATTTGGCAAATCTCAGCCCAGAGCACCAGTTGATTTGGAGTGCATACGTGGTGCACGGTGAATGCTCTATGAATAGCGACTATGAGCGAGCAACGATCTATGGCTATTGGCCAGAATATTACTCTGCATATCAAGCCTTCTTGACAGAGCAGACAGAGATCAACAAGCTAGCCCATCTGATTGGCAAGCCAAGTCTCTTTAGAGAGACTTTCGAGGAGCAGAGACCTAAAGGGTTCATCCCAATGCTCCGCCCCACCCGCAAGAATTTCGATGAGTTCATTCATTTGCTTGACAAGATGCTCTCCGAGAATATCAACCGTGATTTCTTCGAGGATGACATTCCTCTTGAACGTCAGGTGGAACGTGACGACGGTGCCGTCGAGATTCAGCGACCAGGCACACTTCGGTTGTTGGAAGAGTGGTTGAGCACAAAATATCGTACTGCGGATGGCAAGGATGTGTCGGGTGAGGTGATAGCTCCACTCAAGCAGATCAGGAAACTACGCCAGAAACCGGCACATAAGTTGCAGGAAGATGAATACGACCTTGCGTATCCACAGCGTCAAGATGAGATTCTGGGCGAGGCTTGTAGAACATTGACGAAGGTGCGGTATATTCTCTGGTCGCATCCGCGAGCTAGAGAACGCTATTCGCCGCCTACTTGGCTGGACGGTGACAAGATAGTCTTCTATTAGAGTATTGGCCGCCCAACCACGGCTTGTACCCGACGCGGCCATCGCCGCTCGAAATCGGCGGCCACACGCGCTTGTAGTTGTTCTTGGGGCGGAAGCTCTTTCACGAGACCCGCCGCGCGGGTGAAGCCTAGCCGTTAGTGCCGCTTTGCCGCAATTGTGGATATGACTCATCATAATAGTAGCAAAGGAAGTGTAAACATGGATAAACCGAGTAACATGCGAGCCTTAAGTATCCGACAGCCGTATGCCGAGCAGATTTTACGAGGCACGAAAAAGATTGAGTATCGGAGTAAGCCAACAAACATACGAGAACGAGTGTATATCTACGCCAGCATGACTCCTGGTAACGATGAAGATTTCGCAAAGATGCACGCACGACCAGGTGATTTTCCGATTGGTGTCTTGGTAGGAACAGTTGAAGTCGTGGATTGCACGGGCGCGGCAAGGGACTATCAGTGGCACCTGGCTAAACCAGAACGATTGCCAAAGCTAATAAAGCCAGACAATCACCCACAGCCGGCCTGGTTTTATCCGTTCAAGAAATAATCAAGGGTCAACCCCAGAGCCTTTAGCCAAAGAACGCGGCCTAACAAGCGGTTGCAGTTGATGGTGCTGGGCGACCCGAATTGCTTTGTTACTTGCCAGTGTGTCGCCCAGATTGGCCGGGGTATCTCGCCAGTGGCCGCGCCGCAACTGAACCGCAGGCTGTTAGCTGCCATAAGTCTGATGCGTGGCAGAGGAACTTCGGAGGTTGGAAGGTACTGATGGCATGAACAAGAGCGTCTTGATCCACGAAGCTCTACAAACTTTCGCCGCCGCCGTGACGGCCAAAATGACGCAGCTCACCGCCGGCGAGCCTGAAGATCAGGTGCGCGGCCCCTTCGAGAACCTCATGGCGGGCGTGGCCGCCGCTCTGGGCTGGAAGATCATCTGCACGGGCGAAACGCCGCTACCCAACCGCCTCGGCCGCCCCGATTACGCCATTCACCTGAACAAGCTGCTCGCCGGATACGTCGAACTCAAAGCGCCCGGCGTCGGCGCAATCGCCAAACGCTTCAAGGGCCACAACCACGACCAGTTCAAGCGATTCTCGGCCATCCCGAACATCCTCTACACCGACGGCAACGAATGGGCGCTCTATCGCGGTGGCAAATTGGTGGGCAAAGTCATCCGCCTTTCCGGCGACGTCGCAGTCGACGGCAACAAGGCTGTTACCACCCAAGACACCGACGCCGTCGAACGCCTCTTGCGCGATTTTCTCTCTTGGGAGCCCTTCATCCCCACCGACAGCAAGGGCAAGATTGACCTCAAGGACTTTGCCGAATTGCTGGCCCCGCTATGCCGGATGCTGCGCGACGATGTGACCGACGCGCTCAAGGACCCGTCCTCGCCCCTCGTTCAACTTGCAAAGGACTGGCGGCAATTGCTCTTCCCCGACGCTTCGGACGAGCAGTTCGCCGATGCCTACGCTCAGACCGCCACTTTCGCCCTGCTGCTGGGTCGTAGCGAAGGGGCCGACCCCCTCACGCTCGACGAAGCCGTGAAAAAACTCGATGTGCAACACAACCTGCTGTCTCGCGCCCTGCAAGTTCTGACCGACCCCAAGGCACGCGCCGAGATCGCCGCCTCGCTCGATCTCCTCCTGCGTGTCATCGCCGCTGTCCCGCCAGCTGTCTTTGTCGGCCCCAAAGACCCCTGGCTTTACTTCTACGAAGACTTCCTTGCCGCTTATGACCCCAAACTGCGCAAGGACGCCGGGGCCTACTACACCCCTATCCAGGTCGTCCACGCCCAGGTTCGTCTGATCGACGACCTGCTGAGAAAACGCCTCGGCAAGCCGCTGGGCTTTGCTGATCCCGATGTCGTCACGCTTGACCCTGCCGTCGGAACGGGTACCTATCTGCTCGGCGTCATCGAACACGCCTTGAACCGTGTCGAGGCTGAGCAGGGCGAAGGTGCCGTGCCGGGCCAGGCCACCGCGTTGGCCAACAATCTTTACGGCTTCGAATTGATGGTTGGTCCCTACGCCGTCGCCGAACTGCGCGTCAGCCGGGCGTTGCGCGACCGTGGCGGAGCGTTACCTGAGAACGGCACGCATATCTACCTGACCGACACGCTCGAAAGCCCCCACGCCAAACCGCCACAATTGCCGCTCTTTCTTCAGCCCATTGCCGAGCAGCACGAAAAGGCGCTCAAAGTCAAGAGCGATGTCCCGGTTATCGTCTGCCTGGGCAATCCGCCCTACGACCGGCACGAGGCCGCCAGCACTGAAAACAAGGCCCGCACGGGCGGCTGGGTTCGCTGGGGAGATGACGGGCAAGGCGCAGGCGCTATCCTTAGCGGCTTCCTCGACCCGGCCATTGCCGCCGGCCACGGCGTCCACGTCAAGAACCTCTACAACCTTTACATCTATTTTTGGCGCTGGGCGCTGTGGAAGGTCTTCGAGCATGAAACGGCGCACGGGCAGGGCATTGTCAGTTTTATCAGCTCCTCGAGTTACCTCGACGGCGACGCATTCTGTGGGATGCGCGAGCACATGCGCCGCCTGTGCGACGAGGTCTGGATCATTGATCTCGGCGGCGAAGGGCGCGGTACGCGCAAGGAGGAAAACGTCTTCGCCATCCAGACGCCCGTTGCCATAGCCATCGCCGTTCGCGCCCAAAAGGCGGACACGGAAAAGCCCGCGAAGGTGCACTATGCCCGCATTGAAGGTAGCCGCCAGGAGAAACTGGACGCGCTCGAGGCCATCACCGATTTCAGCAGCCTAACGTGGCGGGATTGCCCGGACGACTGGCAGGCTCCCTTCCAGCCGGTGGGCAAGGGCGATTACTTCGCCTGGCCGCTCCTTACTGACCTCATGCCATGGCAGCATTCGGGCGTGCAGTTCAAGCGCACCTGGCCGATTGGGCCGGACATCGGAACGCTCCAGCGCCGCTGGCACGATCTGCTGAATGCCAAGGATCGGGCAAAAGCGTTTCGTGAAACAGGGGATCGCAGGATAAATGGAACCTACCGGGTTGATTTAGCGGGGAACAGCGATTCAACTCCGATTGCCAAACTGCCCCAAGATGCACCGATGCCGCAAGCATGGCGATATGCTTATCGATCCTTCGACCGTCAATGGATCATCGCCGATGGACGCTTGATGTCGCGCCTGCGTCCCGACCTCTGGCGCGCCCATAGCGACCGGCAGGTGTATTTGTCAACAACGTTTCAAAGACCGCTGGACTTAGGGCCGGCATTGACATGCGCAGCGGTCATCCCTGATCTCAATCACTTCTGCAATCGTGGCGCAAAGGATTCGATCCCCCTCTACCGCACCGCCGACCCTTCAGAGGCCAACATCCTGCCAGACCTCCTCGACCTGCTGGGCGAGATATTCGGGCAAACGGTCACGCCAGAGGATTGCCTGGCCTATGTCTATGGCCTGCTGGCGCAACCGGCCTTCACGGCACGCTTTTTCAAGGAACTGGAGACGTGCGAACTGCGCGTGCCGATTACAAAGGACCCGGCGCTGTTCGAGCAAGTCCGTCAGGTCGGTGCGCGATTACTCTGGTTGCACACCTACGGCGAGCGCTTCGTGCCCCAGGGCGAAATTCCCGGTCACATTCCCCCAGGCACCGCAAAGTGTACCAAAGCCGTCTCCAGCAATCCAGACGGCTACCCTGAATCTTTCGAATACAACGATACGACACAAACGCTACACGTCGGCGATGGTGAATTCGCGCCCGTCGCACCAGAAGTGTTTGCGTTTGAGGTATCCGGCCTCAAGGTCGTGCAATCGTGGCTCAAGTATCGGATGAAAAGGGGTGCAGGCAGGAAGTCCTCGCCGTTGGACGACATCCGCCCCGAACGCTGGCCCAGCCAGTTCACGACAGAACTACTCGAACTGCTCTGGGTGCTGGAGGCGACTGTCAAAGGCTATGCCGAACAAGCGAAACTTCTGAAAGCCGTCGTCGCCGGAACGTGTTTCCAGACCGACGAACTGGCGTCTCCTCCGGAGCACATGCGCAAGCCTCCAAAGGCCCAAACATTTGTCGGCACCTTGTTTGATTTTCAGGATGGCAGCTAACAACTCGTTGCACCCGACCGCCTGACCGCGGGTTGTTTTGAGGGTTGCGCCGCTTTTGTGGCGTTTGGGGACGAGTGTGGTGATACTGCGAAACCCGGCGGCGGGTGAACTCGGCACGGTTAGCCCGCTTAACAATCCCGATCCTTTCAGGTCCAATCGTGGCCTCACAGAAAAGGGGGCCGATGTCGAAGCGGGAGGTCTAAGATGCCTCCCGCTTTTGCTTTTCGATCTGGGCATCGTGCCGGCGGTTGACTTGTAAGGGTTCATGCTGTACAATACCATCAATCTGCCAGCGAGAGGAGGCGAACATGGAGTTTTCAGAACTCATCAAAACGCGGTACAGCGTGCGGGCCTACAAACCCGATCCGGTGGGGGATGGAGTGCTGAACCAGGTGCTCGAAGCGGCGCGCCTGGCCCCCACCGCGGCCAACCGGCAACCCTTTCAGTTAATCGTGATTCCTACGGCGGGTCGGGAAGCGGATTTGAGACGCATCTACAACCGCGATTGGTTCGTGCAGGCGCCGCTGGTCATCTGCGCTTGTGGGATTCCGGCCCAGGGCTGGGTCCGCGGGGACGGCCAGAACTACGCCGATGTGGACGTGGCCATCGCCATGGATCACCTGATCCTGGCCGCTGCCAGCCTGGGTTTGGGCACCTGCTGGATCGCCGCCTTCGACCCCACCGCCGCGCGCGAGGTGCTGGGCCTGCCCGATGGTGTAGAGCCTGTCGCCTTCACGCCGCTGGGGTATCCGGCTGATCGGCCCGGCCTGAAAAAGCGCAAGGCGTTGTCTGAACTGGTGCGGTATGAGCACTGGTGAGGCCAATGTGATGGATATAGCTTGGAAGTTAGCAGGTAGAAGATGTCCAACACGCATCCAGTATCTAATATCCAATATCCAATATCCAAACTCGTGAAAGAGGTACAACCAGTAAAACCGGCCTCGCCTCGGCGGGCCGCCCAGGTCCGCTTTCCCGATGGCCGGGTCTTCGAAGCGCCTATCGGTACGCCACTGGAGGCTCTCGTGCGGGCTGCCTTCCCCGATCCGCCGGTGCCGGTGATGGCCGCCCTGGTGGACGGCAAACTGAAAGAGCTGACCTGGCCGGTAGCCCGCGACGTGG
>Ga0315544_1002828_pt1 | contig 11933 bp, 11 predicted proteins | sample SalMarSW160130MG_2_FD_202543 | JGI IMG/M metagenome (GOLD analysis project Ga0315544, IMG submission 202543) | Salt marsh sediment microbial communities from the Plum Island Ecosystem LTER, Massachusetts, United States - Salt Marsh Sediment SW1601-130 ... | reverse complement strand
TTCCCCAAATCTTTTTCGTCGACTGGTTCTTCCAGGGAAAGGAGACGATGGGAATTGTTAGTGCAGCAAGAGTAATGCAATCGGCTGTCTATCTTGCCGTTATTCTTATCTTTGTTAGAAAAGCCGGAGATATCTTATGGGTCGCAGTCGGAAGTATATGCGGGGAATGCGTTGCATCAATGCTTCTATATACTCAATTTCGTAAAAGATTTCATGATGTCCGTATTCGCCTTACACCGTCGCTGCGTCTATTCAAGCAATCTGCTCCGCTCGCAATTGGAATAATCCTTACGACGCTTATGGTGAACTATCCGATAATAGTACTCGGAATACTTAAAACATCTTCTGATGTAGGCGTTTATAGTGCAGCGAGTAAGTTAGTATATACTCTTATGATGGGTGATCGCATACTTATTTTATTACTGCTTCCGGCGTCTGCGCGTAAATTTCATGAGTCGCCCGAAAAATTCCAGGAACTGCTGTGTGATACTTTACGATGGATTATTATTATCGGCCTGCCTGTTGCAGTGGGAGGAATGTTAGTCGCAGATGACATGATTGGAATTGTTTTCGGATCTGAATACGGTTTGTCTTCCTTTGTATTACAAGTGTTTATATGGTATTTTTTCCTGACAATGATTCATACGGTATTAACTTCCGGATTGATCGGTGCGGGCGGTGAGAAATCCTACGGGAAAATCATGGGCGTCACTGCGCTTGCATATTTTATTGCCGTAAGTACCGGTGCGTATTATTTCGGTCCTATCGGTGCGGCATTCGGTGTTGTTGCTGCCGAAGGTTTTAGTGTCGTGCTTATGAATCGTTCTATGTGCTTATTGGCACCGCTGCGTCCGCCTAAAAAAATACTGCGCGTGGTTCTCTCTGCCGTATTGATGGCTGTTGCCGTTTCCCATGTGTTACAATACGGTTTTATATGGGCGATTTTTGCAGGAGTTGTAAGTTACAGCGTGTTTTTGATTCTTCTTCGAGCGGTCGTGTGGAATGATGTGAAGGCATTCATGGCGAGATTCTAATGCATTTGAAAATCGGAATACTGGGTCAACAGGATGGATGGAAGTTGCTGCTTCAGCAAATCGGTATTTCTAATTCCGTCGTAAAGAATACATTACTCCCGGATGAATTCAGTGTAGCAGTAGCGAGCGATGATATCAACGACCGCGAGTCAGAAATGCTGCGTCAGTATCTCGCACTGGGCGGAGCCGTGCTTTGTTCCACAAAAGTGCACGCCAGAATTCGACAGACAACTGTTCAATCAACGAATGTGAATTATTTTTACCCGATTGATGATTCAATCTTTCGATCGATAGGGATTATCGATGTGTATACACGGTGCCGGCTTGCATGGAATGCAAATGATTTAAAAACCAATAAGGGCAGTTTAGGTGCTTACATAGGAACACTTTCCAAAGACCTTATTATCGCACTTCCGTTTGATCCGGCTTCATTAGTATTTGATCGCCGTACAGCGGTTAAATCGTTTTATTCTCCGGCGCACCGGATACCGTTTGAAACAGTTTCACTTGTTTCGAAAGGAAAAGTACGGCAGCTTGTTTCATGCTGTCTTGAATTCCTCCATCACCGGCGCAAACTGCCCTATGTGCATCTATGGCACTTTCCAAACGGGGAACGATCAGTTTTCTGCTTCCGTATTGATACGGATTACGGAACAGACGATCAAATACAAGATCTGTCATCTGTAATTCATCGAAACGGTATTTCTGCGACATGGTTCATCGATGTGAAAAGTCAGGAAAAGTCGTTGAAACTTTTTAAGGAAATGCATAAACAGGAGTTAGGCATACACTGTTACGAGCATCAGATATTTCCGGGCTATGAGCGAAATATTAAGAATATACAGAAAGCTCAGGCATTACTGCATAATGCTAAAATTGAAGCTAAAGGTTTTGCGGCTCCGTACGGTTTTTGGAACGAAGAACTCGGCCGTGCAATTGTTAAGTGCGGTTTTGAATATTCATCGGAGTTTTCGTATGATTATGATAATGTTCCGGCTATATCCCGGCTCGAGCACAGTGAAGGAACACTTCAGGTTCCGGTTCACCCGATTTGCATCGGTAGTTTGAAACGGCATGGTTATTGCGACGCAAGCATGATATGTTATTTTGAAAATGCGATTCGACAGCGGCTTGCAACGCGAGAACCGATGATTTTCTATCATCATCCAAAAGACGGGCATTATACGGTTCTGAATTGGATGTTCCATGAATTACGTCAGAAACATGTACCGATTACGACGATGAATGAATACGCGCGGTGGTGGAAGATGCGGACTGTGTCTATTCCTGAATTTAGATATACAAAAGGAAACGTTCATATGCGCGGAGTTCAACGGGATCGGTCGTTGTATGTACATATCACACAGCCGAATGGAACCGAAGCCGTTATCCCGATATCTAAGCAAATAGTGATAAAAGCTGTTCAATGGCGCTCGAAACCTGAGCCCTGGGTGATGCCCGATGATTACTTGCGCGAGCGGCGGCTGAATTATCGTATCCATCTTGTTCGCGGTTTTGATGCCGCAGCAAATTTTATCAGACGGAAAATATTTTAGAGGAAAATTATGCGAGTTTTGTTCGCTTCAAATCAAGCGGCATCAGTCATGCGCGGCGGTGTTTTAACGCAGGCTGTTCAAACAAAGAACGCATTGGAAAACCTTGGTGTGGACGTCGTTTTCTTCGATGCATGGCATGAGTTTCAACCGAACGAATTCGATTTAGTGCATATCTTCACTGCAAATATGGCAACTTATCACCTGGCTCGTGCCTTTAAAGCCCATAACCTTCCAATCGTGATCTCGCCTGTGTTTTTTACACGCCGCTCTGCAAAGGTTACACGCAACGTTATTGCTGCGGATAAATTTATCAGCCGTTTCTTCCGCGGCTTTTGGACAGATTACGGTTTGATAGCGGAGATGTGTCAATGGGCGGAAGCCCTTGTGCCGAATACAACTGATGAAGCACATTTATTTGAAGAAGCTTTTCGAATTTCTCCAAAAAAAATTACTGTTGTGCCGAACGGTGTGGAAGAACGCTTCGCACAGGCGAAACCGGAGCTTTTTGAGCGGGAATACGGAATTAAAAATTTCATACTCAACGTCGGCCATATCGGGCCGGGACGTAAAAATGTACTGCATCTCATTAAAGCTTTGGAGCAGATAAACCATACCGCAGCAATTATCGGACGCATAGAAGACACGCCTTCTGGAAGGGCATGCCTGGAACGCGCTAAGCGTAATCCGCGCTTATTGGTTGTCGACACACTGCCGCATGATTCTATGCTTCTGGCTTCTGCATACAGTGCCTGTGATGTGTTTGTCTTACCTTCGCAGTTTGAAACACCGGGCATTTCCGCTTTGGAGGCGGCACTTGCCGGTGCAAAAATTGTTATTACTCCGTTCGGAGGAACCAAAGACTATTTCGGGAATAATGCCGTTTATGTCGATCCGACCTCCGTTGCAGACATCGTAAAAGGAATTCAGACGGCGTTAGGAAAAGAAAAAGATACCGATCTGCGTGAACGCATCAGAGAAGAATTTATCTGGAGGAAGGTAGGAGAAAAAACGAAACAAGTGTATGAACATGTATTAGGGCTGGCTTGATCAGCTTTCCATCTACAGACATTTTTTGTATATTACAAAGTTTATAAGACAGGAAATATAAAAGAGCGAGATTCCGGTGGCCAAATTGTTAAATATATTCTTTGTCGGTGATATTAACGGCAAACCGGGAATGACACTTGTCTCTTCATTATTGAAACAATATTTTCAAAAATACGAAGTCGATTTCTGTGTTGTAAATGGTGAGAATGTTACGGACGGGAAAGGGATTGATGAGACAGATGCGAAGACGCTGTTCGGCCTGGGAGTTCATGTCATTACCACCGGCAATCATTTGTGGGATCGATGGCAGGCAAAATCGCTGCTTTCAAAAGAACGAAATATCCTGCGCCCATTGAACTATCCTAAAGAGAATCCCGGCGGCGGTTTTGTAATCTACGATTTAAAAGAGAAGGGACGCATAGGCGTTATAAATTTACAGGGCCGGACTTATATGCAAACAATAGACGATCCGTTCAAGGCAGCGGATTGGGCATTGAGCAGAATTACAAATGAAACGAAAGCAGTACTCATCGATATGCACGCTGAAGCAACAGCGGAAAAAATGGCGCTTGCATGGCATCTTGACGGACGTGCAAGCGCAATTGTCGGTACGCATACGCATATCCCGACATCCGATGCGCGAATTCTTCCGAAAGGTACAGCATATATCACCGATGTTGGAATGAGCGGGCCTTACGACTCGGTTATCGGAATGAAGAAGGAAATTGCAGTTCGGCGGTTCTTGTTTCAAACACCATACAAGTTCGAACTGGCTGAACATGATGTACGAATGTGCGCTGTTTATATCCAGGTGGATGCTGATACAGGGAAAGCAACAAAAATTGAGCAAGTGATTTTCCCGAGTTTTCAATAGTGCATATTCAAGTGGCGGTAAAAATACGATCTATGAAACGATTAAGATGACAGAATATCTGCGGGCTCAATACGATCTTAATGATCCAAACTATATTTCCGTCATAGATGATTTGCCTCTCTGGTCTGCTCCATTTGGTATGAAATTATTGGATAAAGTACGTTATAAAAAAAATATTAATGTTCTCGATATTGGTTCCGGATATGGATTCCCGCTTGTGGAAATTGCAATGCGTCTCGGCCGTTCATCAAAAGTTTACGGTATAGATCCGTCGAAAGCCGCGATAGAACGTACTCGACTTAAACTCAAATCCGCCGATGTACAAAATGCCGAATTGATAGAAGGTATTGCCGAGGCGATGCCTTTTAAAGACGATTTTTTTGATTTAATTGTTTCAAATAACGGTTTGAATAATATTCAGGATTTAAATAAAGTACTGGCAGAATGCAATCGTGTTTCTAAGATATCCGCTCAGTTTGTTTTTACATTCAACACGGATACGACATTTGTAAAATTTTATAATGTGTTTCGTGAAGTACTGAAAGAGCGCGGATTGCTGGAATGTGAAGGGAGGATAAATGCTCATATCTATTCCAAGCGCAGGCCGATCTCGGAGTTCAAAGATCTGCTGAGTGCAAAAGGTTTTTTGATTCGTGCAATTGATGAAGATGAATTTGCTTATCATTTTTCGGATGGCACATCAATGTTTAATCATTTTTTTATAAAACTGGCGTTTATGGAAGCCTGGAAAGAAATTGTACCCTTAAATTTTCAGGATGAAGTCTTCAGCCGGATCGAAGATAAAATTAATCGTATAACGGAAAGGGACCCAGGATTCGATATGAGAGTACCGTTTATTACGATAGATTGTGATAATATAAAAAAGGTAAACTAAATCTGTGTTGAACCGGTTGAAGCGGAGCAATTCTTATGGCTGAAATTATTGACGGAAAGAAAATAGCTGAAGATATAAAGCGCGAAGTTAAACAAGACGTTGTTCGTATGCGTTCAACGAAAGGGATTGTTCCCGGACTGGCGTTTATCCTTGTGGGTGAGAATCCTGCCTCTCAATCGTACGTCCGGTCTAAAGGAAAGGCATGTGAAGAAGCGGGCATCTATTCTGTTACAGAATGGATGCCGGTAGACACACCGGAATATTTGCTGCTCGAAAAGATTGCAGGATTTAATGACGATCCGAACATACATGGACTTCTCGTGCAGCTGCCGCTTCCGAAACACATCAGCGAGGAAGAAGTAATTAGGGCAATCGACCCGCGAAAAGATGTCGACGGATTCCATCCGATTAACATCGGGAAGCTGGTGATTGGCCAGGATACTTTCAAATCATGCACACCGGCCGGAATACAGGAACTGCTCATTCGCAGCGGAAATGATCCGGCAGGAAAGCATGTGGTTGTTGTCGGCCGGAGCAATATTGTCGGTAAACCGGTGGCGAACATTCTTCTTCAGAAACAAGCAGGTGCAAATGCTGTGGTCACTGTTGCGCATACAGGTGCTTCTGATCTTACGTCCTATATCAAGTCTGCAGATATTCTGATTGCTGCTATCGGCAAACCGGAATTTATAACCGGTGTAATGCTGAAGGAAGGAGCTGTCGTCATTGATGTCGGGATCAATCGTGTGGAAGATGCTTCGGTACAGAAAGGATATCGAATTGTCGGTGATGTACATTTTGAATCTGCGTCGAAAATTGCAAAAGCAATTACTCCGGTTCCCGGCGGTGTAGGCCTTATGACTATTGCAATGCTTCTGAAAAACACAATAAAAGCGGCGAAACAGTTTTCATGATCGAGGAAGCTATGAAAGCAAGGTGCACGAGGAAGTGAAAAGGACTCGAGAGAATGCCGAAAAGTACTAAAAAAGAGGCCGGTCTTCGCAATTCTACTCTACAAATAGTTATGGTCTTTCTTGCTGTAGTAATGATCGTTTCATATGTCTTCACATTTTCTCGTATTCATGAACAAATGGGAGAGACCGGAGGTATCATAATCCTGATTCCGGTAGTCCTATCAGCTTGGGCATTGGGAGCAAGGGGCGGAATTCTGGCAGGATTGATTGTCGGCTTGATAAACTTTTTTTTGCATGGATTTACTCTTCAGAATGGCTACTTGGAATTCGTATTTATTATCGTTAGCGGTATTATCGTTGTCGTTATCGGCTGGGTAACGGGAAGATTCAGTGAGTTGAGAATTAGTTCACTTCTTTTTGATATTGATTTAGATGCTGATGCAGGCCGGCATAAGGTCGCCGGTTTGTTGCGAAAAAGAACAAAAGAGATGATTGCGCGGGAACGAAATCTTCTTCGTACGCTGATCGACAACTTGCCCGACAAGGTATATGTTAAAGACAATATAGGCCGTTATATCATTAATAATATCGTTCATTTGCATTCGCTGGGCCTGTCGAAACAAGATGATACATCCGGCAAGACTGCATATGATTTTTTTCCGGAGCCGTTTGCAAGACGATTCACCGCAGACGAACAGAAAATCGTCGAAACGGGTGAACCGCTTATTAATCGCGAAGAAGAAGTCATAAAGTCGAAAACTGGAAGAATCAACTGGCATCTTACAACGAAAGTTCCTATTAGAGATAATAACGAAAAGATAATAGGTATTGTCGGGATAAGCAGAGATATTACAGAACGCAAGCTTGCGGAAATCAAAAGCAGACAGGCTGAAGAAGAGACGCGTCAGAGTGAAGAGCGTTTTCGTGCTGTTGTGGAACAATCTGCCGACGCGATTTACATCACCGACCCCGAGTCAATGCGTGTCATAAACTCAAATCATGCTTTTCATGAAATGCTGGGATATTCGCAGGAAGAATCGAATTTGCTCCCGGTTGAAAAAATTGTCGTCGCACCTATTGAGGAAATTAAGAAAAACATAACGGCCATTATTGCAACCCGTCAACCAATCTCGACCGAATGGCGGTTTCAAAGAAAAAATGGTTCCATTATCGATGTTGTTATTTCAGCAAACACCGTGTCATTCGGCGGAAGGCAGTTGGTTTGTACATTTGCACGCGATATCACGGAATGGAAACTGCTGCAAAAAGAACGCGAAAAATTATTGACTAATCTCAGCGAGAGTGAAAATAAATTCCGTACGTTGTTCGAAAATTTAACGGAAGGGGTTGCATTGCATAAAATGATCTATGATGAGAGCGGTAAAGCGATTGATTACCGCATTCTGGATATTAATCCGTCATATGAAAAGCACACAGGACTTCTTCAGAAGAAATCAAAAGGACTGTTGGCGAGTGTTCTCTACGGCACCGAGAAACCGCCGTACTTTGAACAATTTGAACGAGTGGCGCGTACCGGAGAGCCGTATACATTTGAAACGTATTTTTTACCTTTGGGAAGATATTTCCGTATCGGCGTTGTTTCACCGAAGCAGGGCACTTTTGCAACGGTATTTGAAGACGTTACCGAACGAATACAAAAGCAAAAGGAATTGGAGGATAAAAATGCAGAGCTGGAACGCTTTACATATACGGTGTCGCACGACTTGAAGAGCCCGCTTATTACTATTAAAGGATTTGCAGGTGCACTGTTGCATGACGTTATCGCCGGCAGGCATCGAAGATTGGAAAGCGATCTGCGGAGGATTGCCGATGCCGCTGATAAAATGGGCGGACTTCTCGGCAATCTTCTTGAGCTTTCCCGCGTCGGGCGTATTATGAATCCGCCGTCGGATGTAAATCTGGTTGAATTGACGCAAGAGGTTGTAAATTTGCTCGCCGGAATGATCGCTGAAAACAAAATAGAAATGGTAATTAAACCGGATTTACCGATGGTTTACGGCGACCAGAGGCGTTTGGCGCAAGTGCTGCAAAACTTAATAGAAAATGCAATCAAATTTATGGGCAACCAGCCGAATCCGCGTATTGTAATTGGTACACGGAAAGATAATGAAGAGCAGGTGATATATGTCCAGGACAACGGCATCGGTGTGGATCCGAATTATCACCAGACTGTGTTTGGATTGTTTAATAAGCTTGATACCGGTACACACGGCACCGGTATCGGATTAGCCCTCGTGCGCCGCATTATAGAAATTCACGGCGGAAAAGTCTGGGTAGAATCACAAGGCAAAGGTTTTGGTGCAACGTTTTGTTTTACACTCTCATCAAATCATTCAAAAAGAAAGGAAAATGAAAAATGATTGGCAGACCAATGACGATACTGCTGGTAGAAGATAATCCGGATCACGCAGAACTGGTTAAGCGTAATCTGGAAGAATTTCAAGTTGCCAACCATATTTACCATGTCGAAGACGGTGAAACAGCGCTCGATTATGTATATCGGCGGGGCGCATATTCCGATCATAAAAAATATCCCCGTCCGGATCTCGTTTTGCTGGATCTGCGGCTGCCGCGTGTCGACGGCTTGGAAGTACTAAAACAAATCAAACGTGATTTATCTTTGCAGTCTATTCCGGTTGTCGTACTTACGACATCCGATGCCGAGAAAGATTTAGCCCAGGCGTACGAATACCATGCAAACAGCTATGTGACCAAACCGGTCAATTTTGATAATTTCTCGCGTCTTTTACGCGATCTGGGATATTACTGGCTGGCATGGAATAAACGTCCCTGGTAAAAAGAAAGGGTGGTATAAATGTCCGAAAGTGATTACGGCCGCCGCGTCTTGCTTGTAGAAGATGAATCCGGTCATGCGGAACTGATCTGTCGTGCGTTTGCAGATTCAAATAGAGAGTATTCAGTAATAGTTACTCGAAATCTGAAGGAAGCTAGAACAGAAATTGAAAGCCATGCGCCAAATATTGCGTTGGTCGATAACGGTTTACCGGACGGGCAGGGCGTAGTTCTGGTACCGGAATACAAAGATCTTTTTCCAATCGTAATACTTACTTCGCATGGCGGGGAGGAATTAGCAGTCCAGGCACTGAAGTCGGGAGCCATGGATTACGTCGTAAAATCGCCGGAAGCATTTGATTCGATGCCTCATGCAGTGGAGCGTACTTTGCGTGAATGGCGACTTATTCAAGAACGTAAACAGGCGGAAAAAGAACGGGAAAAACTGATTAACGAACTTCAGGATGCACTGGCGAAGGTGAAAAAACTCAGCGGACTTATTCCAATCTGTTCATCCTGTAAAAAAATTCGAGATGATCAGGGGTACTGGAATCAATTGGAAAAATATCTGCTGGAACACTCCGATGCGACACTCAGCCACGGCCTCTGCCCGGATTGTGCAAAAAAATTATATCCTGAAGTATTTGAAGAAGAATAGCAGTAATTTATTAAATATATCCCTTGCCCGATTTTTTAAGCAACACGGCGGATTTTTCCCAATCTTCTAATTTTCCTTTGACCACCTGGAACAGTGGATGTGATTTTGGAATCCGTGTCTTTCTCAATTCCGAACACTTTTTTCTATCGCGCTTCCAAAGTTTTTTCTTTAAGTGAATTATCTCGAAATTAAGCTGACCGGTAGTTACTTTTATTGAAGTGTGCGCGTTAGTCCGGCTAATATTCCGCCGCTCAAATGAATACCCTCTTTTGAGTGATTCATTATATATACCGGTCAAATATGAGTTTATTGCAGCGGCTGGATTTTTTTGCCGCTTGAATCTGTCAAGCTACGGATGGTGTATGTAGCCTTTTGTTTTTTTTTGAGAGGACCTTTTTTGCAAGGAGAGCTTCACGCCAGAGTGCAACCAGTCCGATTGAATCAAGATAACCCGGATGAATGCTCCAAAGTCTCATACTTATCCGTAGAGAATTAGCTATTTCCGGTTTTCAAAAAGTCTGGAAAATCCCGGATAAGCTGCCAACGGAATGATCTCGAATGTAATTAAACCTTCTTTAACCAGAGGTAAAGTCGCAAGTACCGACCGTGCTTCTTCAACGTCACTGCATTCAAGTATGAGCACTGCTTCCTGGCGATCATAACGGAAATATAATTCGCGGATTTTTCCTGCCTGATAAAGTTCCCACGCCTGCGCAGCTTCAGTGCGGAGAATCTCAGGAGTGAACCGGTCATCTGTGATGCCGGGAACTTCCTTCTCAAGTGCAATGATTTTCATAAAATTCTGCAACTATTTTATTTTTTTCTTGGCCGGAGTATCTGGGACCGGATTGAAGATCCTGATAGTATCGTCATTTAAAAGCACCCAAATACTATAGACTCCGAGAATAGTGCCGAGTGGAATGCTGAACAGAGAAAAGAATGATACGACCAGCAATGTAACACGTCCCCATTCTTTTTTTCTGAGTACACCAATAGCACCGATGATTCCTGCTATGGCAAATATCAAAATGCAAATACCGATAATTGTGAGAACGACCTGCACGAAGCAAAAGGCTTCCGGTGTAATTTCCTGCATCTCGGTGTCGTCAAAATGCGAGATTATTCTGATAAGAAAGCTGAATCCGTATGCGATAGTGAAAAGAACGGCAGCGCCGATGATTGCCATCGTGCGGTATACGATGTTCAGAATTCCGACGAGTGTGATATGTTTATCCATTGAAGTGCTCCTTTTAAAAGTCATATATGAAATTCAATTTATACGATGGTTTCTTTTAACAGACGATCTTAATCAAAATAAGGCAGATAAATTACTTTTATTAGTTTTGAATCTTTGAAACAGAATTGTGTGTAGGATTCGGCTATCTCACCTAATTTATACGTGAAAATATCTACTCCTGTTGAATCTATCTCAAATTCGTCCGATAATCCGATTGTATTTGTAACGGTTGTATCATAAACGCCGAGATTGAATCCCATAATATTAAGTAGTGAATTGCTCCGAACTTCAACGCTTCCAACAAGATATCTTTTTTGTGAGCTTGCATAATATAAAATTGCTGAAACACTGTCGAAATCCAGGTGATATACAGTATCTATTTCTCCATCGTGAATATTTGTAAACAACCTGCTTCCTTTTTTCTTTGGACTTCCGAATACGGAGGTTAATTCTTCCGGGGATTTTTCAAAGAGAAGATAAAGAGAATCGTTGAATTGACTTAGTTTTTGCTGACGGAGAGAATTTGTAATCGCTATCTCATTAGAATCAATCTTTTGTTTCTGTTCCTTTTCCTGATTTGTACAGGAAGATAAGATGCAAATTCCCATGAATGCTATTATCAATTTGAATGATATTCTAATCATATCAATGAGTGTTTACAAGCGGATGTTAATATGTAGTATTCTGTGCGTTTCACTTTATAATGTAAATATTTTTATATATATACCCTACGATTAAAAAAAGAAAATCATATCATCTGAATTCGAAATGCATAAAAAATCTTGACTTTATTAGGTGTCCTTCATTTTCAGCGAAAAAGCTATTAATTATTTTCGATGGACTTCAACGAGATAGATCGGATCTTTATAATTTTGCAAATTACATCGAATGATATAGTGATCTG
>Ga0315544_1002822_pt1 | contig 11955 bp, 12 predicted proteins | sample SalMarSW160130MG_2_FD_202543 | JGI IMG/M metagenome (GOLD analysis project Ga0315544, IMG submission 202543) | Salt marsh sediment microbial communities from the Plum Island Ecosystem LTER, Massachusetts, United States - Salt Marsh Sediment SW1601-130 ... | reverse complement strand
TCCCTCTTATTTAACTGTTGTCCGTCTTTACCTTGCTCAATAGAAACTCTAGAAGTTTCACCAGAAGGGGTGGCTTCTAAAACTTTGATTGTTGGTTCGATGGACGGGATAAAAACCTGAGCAGCAATGGTGGCAATTTCTGTTTCCAAGAGGTCTTTGTCTAGAGAGTATTCAAGGCCAAGATTAGTTCCTTGGAGATAGCTTTGAAATTTGTCTTTAAAATCCAGGAAGGGCTTTTTACTACGGCCGATTTGATAAGCCTTTTCGGTGCTAAGGGGAAGATCATAAAAGAAATTTAAACCTTCAAGATTAATTTCCCATTCTTGTTTGTCTTGAGAGAAAAATTTTAAGGAAGAAGCTTTTCTTTGATCAATATAATCTTGTAAAAGACTTAAGCCCTGGATGATGGTTTTATTGCCCAGGTCTTGATGAGCAACACTTACGCCTGGATAAATTTTTTCCCAATAGGCAAGATGATAGGTAACAAAAACAGCCAGAAGGAGAAATAAAAAGGCAGTTAAAGTCCATTTTAAAAGAAATTTTTTTAGATATTTTTTTCCCTCTTGAACTTTTTTATTCATCTTTTCTATGATAACATTAAGATAATGCCTGATGAAAATCAATCTTCCATTAAGAAGCCGAGCTTAGGGACTTCTTTTAAAAAACCGCTTGACAGAAAACCAGGCAGTCAGAGTAATTTTCAGCCTAAATTTTCAAGCGGTTCTTTTAATCGGTCTCCTTTAGGGAAAAAAAGTCTGCCTTTAGGGGTAAAACCTTCTTGGCCTCCCTCGTCGCCTAGAAAGCCATTGTCAACAAAAGAGCCGGAGAGAAAGCCGCCCTTTACTCCTTCTCAACCCCTTTCTGGTTTCCAGGGAACAACCTTTAAGAAAGGATTTGGTCCGTCGGTAAGTCAATCAGCCCAAAGACCTCAACAAAGTTTCCCTAAACCAAACCCTCCTTCTTGGCAATCTTTTCCACCGGAAAAGAAGACTGACTTTAAGAAGGAAGAGCCTTCTCCTCCTTGGGAAAAACAGACGTCTTTTTCAGAAGAAAAAAAACCTGAATTAGAAGAAAAGGTAGTTTCTAAAGGCCCACCTTCATCTGCTCCTTCAGGAGAGGCGATGATGGCTGAATTAACCGCTGAAGAAAGTTCGGGGAGGAGTGGTTTGAAAAAAATCTTGCCCTTTTTGCTAATCTTTGCTCTCTTGGCTTTGGCTGGCTTGGCGGTTTTTAAGTTTCTTTTACCTCGTTTCCAAGGAACAAAAGAAGTAACTTTAACTTATTGGGGTCTTTGGGAGCCGGAGACGGTTATGAAGGGAATTATTAATGAATGGGAGAAAGAGAATCCCAACATAAAGATTAATTATCTCCAGCAGTCGCCTAAAGAATATCGAGAAAGGCTGCAGTCAGCCCTGGCTCGTAATGAAGGCCCTGATCTTTTCCGTTTCCATATCACCTGGGTGCCGATGCTCAAAAATGAACTTGACCCTATTCCCTCAGAGGTGATGAGTGCGGCCGCTTTTGAAAATACCTATTATCCAGTGGTCAAAGAGAATCTTCGTTCGGGAACTTCCTTTGTTGGTTTACCGTTAGGAATAGATACTTTGGCCTTGTTTTACAATGAAGATATTTTCCAAGCGGCTGGTAAGATGCCACCTACTTCTTGGGATCAATTGCGCCAAACAGCCATTGATCTGACAACCTATGACGAAAGTGGCCGTATTCAGACGGCCGGGGTAGCTTTGGGGACAACGACTAATGTTGAACACTGGTCAGATATTTTAGGGCTGATGATGCTTCAAAATGGCGTTGATCTTTCTGCCCCAACAGGCCAATTAGCCCAAGATGCTTTAACTTACTACACCATCTTTAACAAGACAGATCATGTTTGGGATGCAACTTTGCCTAGCTCGACAGTGGCTTTTGCTACCGGTAAAGTAGCCATGTTTTTTGGTTATTCTTGGGATGTTTTTGAAATTAAAAATATTAATCCTAATTTAAACTTTAAAGTCGTGGCTACCCCTCAATTACCAGATACGGAAATTGCTTGGGCCTCTTTTTGGGCCGAAGGCGTGGCTAAAAGAAGTGATGCTTCTGAAGAAGCCTGGCAGTTTTTAGAGTTTTTGTCTTCTAAAGAAATTTTGCAAAAGTTTTATCAGACTCAGTCACAGGCTAGATTGTTTGGTGAGCTTTATCCGCGGATGGATATGGCTGGTTTGTTAAGCACCAATAGCCTTGTCTTGCCTTTTATCAATCAGGCTAACAAAGCTCAAACTTGGTATCTTTGCTCGCGGACCTTTGATAATGGTCTTAATGACCGGATGATTAAATATTTCGAAGATGCTGTTAATGGGGTTAATGGTGGTAATTCTCCAGAAGACATGTTATCCACGACTGCTCAAGGAGTGAGTCAGCTGCTTTCACAATATGGGATTGGAAGTTACCAGGTAAGATGATCTAAATCTATGGACAGCTTGCAAAAAAGGATTCTTAAAACTCTAGTTTATGCCGATATCTTCGATTATCCCCTTACTTTTAATCAGTTAGAAAAGTTTTTAATTACCTCTCAAAAAAAAGACTTTAAAATTGGCGATATCAAGCTGAAAGAAATTGCCAAGAAAGGTAATTATTTTTTCCTAAGAGGAAAAGAAAAAATTATCAAGGAGCGGAAAAGGAAAGAAAAATATGCTGATCGGAAATTGAAAATTGCCCAACAAGTGGTGAGAGTTTTAAGGTTAATTCCCTTTATCAAGATGGTGGCCGTGACTGGTAATTTGGCGATGAGAAATGCTAATCAGGAGGATGATATAGACTTTCTCATCATCACCCAAAGAAAAAGACTTTGGTTGAGTAGATTTTTAGCTGTTGTCTTGCTTGAACTTTTAGGGAAAAGAAGACGTCCTGAAGAGAAAGAAGTTAAAGATAAAATCTGCCTCAATATGTTTTTAGATGAGGATCATCTAGAGATGTCTGAAAAACAACAAAACCTTTTTTCAGCCCACGAGATTTTACAATTGAAATCTCTTTATGAGAAAGATAAGTTTTATGATAAATTTTTAGATCAGAACCGATGGGTAAAAAAATTCTTAGCCAACTGGAAGAAGTAGCCTTTTGGCTGCAAAAAAAATACATGGCTTCTCGCCAAACGACGGAGATTGTCGAGAAAGGTCGTGTTTTCTTTCATCCTCAAGATTGTTCTCGGCGAGTTATGTTAGAATACCAAAGAAGATTAAGAAGATTAAAGATTAAATGAATAAAAGATTGTTAGTTATTATCTTTTTTGTTTCCGCCTTAATTATTTTTTTGGTCTTTTTCTTTCTCAAAGGAGGTTTTAAATTTTCTGAAAGGGGAATTGAGAATCAGTTAAAGGCCACACCAACGCCGACGGCAGTAATTAGTCTTACTAAATACAGCCATCAAAAATATAATTTCTCCATTGAATATCCAGCCTTTTGGTCTCTGCCTTTAGAAGAGGAGATTACTCCTTCCCAAGAGCATCTTTACCAGATAACTCTTAATCCTCAAGAGATAAATTACTTTATCGATCTTTACAAGCAGCCAATGACCATTTCCGTGGAAAGTTTTTTACGAGACTATTTCAAGGATTTTGAAGGCGGCGTTTCTTATTTAAATAGAGAAAAAATAAATAATCATCAGGCGGTTAAATTTTTCATTTCCAAGGCGGCTTTAGAACCGACGGGAAAAGCAGGTGTCGCCTTTCGAAAAGATGATTTGATTCTTATTTTAAGTACTTCTTTTATTCACGGAGAGAAAGAAGATGTTTTTACCAACGAAACTTTTGCCAACCTCATTAAAAGTTTTACTTGGTTAGACTGAACTCTTGACAAGAAATTGGCTAGTTGTTAGAATAGCAGAAGTTATCTTTAAGTGATAGCTTTTTTTAACTTCAAAAATGGATAAAGGAAAAGTAAATTCGATGCCAAAGGTTAAACCACTCAGTGGTTATGCCTTAGTTGAACCGGCAGCAATGGAAAAGAGAACAGCTGCCGGTATTGTTTTGCCTGATACTCATGATGAAAAATCACAGAAAGGAAAGATTATAGCGATTGGTAAGCCTATTTATAGAGATGGTCAAGAGATAATTCCTGAATTTAAGGTTGGCGATTTAGTCATTTACAAAAAATGGGGTGGCGATGAAGTCAAGTTTGGAACTTCAGGTAAAGAATTTATTTTTGTTAAATTTGAAGATATTTTAGCCATTATTAAATAAAAAATATGCCAAAACAACTTAAGTATTCTGCCGAAGCCAGAGAAAAATTAAAAAAGGGTGTTGATGCTGTTGCTAAAGCGGTTGGGACAACCTTGGGGCCGAAAGGCAGAAACGTGGCTCTAGATAAAAAATGGGGAGCTCCCTCCGTTGTTCATGATGGGGTTAGTGTTGCCAAAGAAATTGAATTGGAAGATCCTTTTGAGAATATGGGTGCTCAACTTATTAAAGAAGCGGCTGAGAAGACAAATGATGTTACTGGTGATGGAACGACAACAGCCACCATCCTCGCCCAGGCGATTGTTGATGAAGGTATTAAAAATCTTACCGCCGGGGCTAATCCGATGATTTTAAACAGAGGTATTAAGAAAGCGGCTGCGCAAGCCTTAGAGTCAATTAAAAAACAGAGTCGAACAATTAAAGATAAGTTTGAAAGAATTACTCAGGTAGCGACTATCTCTGCTCAAAGTGAAGAAATTGGCGATAAGATTGCCGAAGCTCTTAAGAAAGTTGGTTCTAATGGGGTCGTCACCGTTGAGGAAGGTAAGGGTTTAGAGTTGGTTATTGATTACAAGGAGGGGATGGAGTTTGATAAGGGTTATGTTTCCCCTTACTTTGTGACCAACTCTGATACGATGGAGGCGACGATTGAGAATCCTTATATTCTTTTGACTGATAAAAAGATTTCTTCTATTCAAGAATTACTCCCATTTTTAGAGAAGTTAGTTAAGGTTTCTAAGAACATGGTTATTATTGCTGATGAAGTTGAAGCAGAAGCTTTAGCCACCTTGGTCGTTAATAAATTAAGAGGAACCTTTAATGTTTTGGCGGTTGAAGCGCCAGGATTTGGTGATCGCCGAAAAGAAATGTTGCAGGATATTGCCCTTCTAACTGGGGGAACGGTTATCTCTCAAGACTTAGGGAGAAAATTAGAAGATATTGAAGTTGAAGATTTAGGTCAAGCCGACAGAATCACCACAGACAAAGATAATACGGTTATTGTCGGTGGTAAAGGAATTAAAAAAGAAATTGAAGGTCGAGTTAAACAAATTAAATCTGAAATTCAAAGAAGCACCTCTGATTTTGATAAAGAAAAACTAGAGGAAAGATTGGCCAAGCTTTCCGGCGGTGTAGCCGTTATTGAGGTTGGAGCAGCTACGGAAACAGAAATGAAAGAAAAACAAGAAAGAGTTAAGGATGCGGTGGCGGCAACCAAAGCGGCCGTTGAAGAAGGAATTGTTCCTGGTGGTGGGGTGACCTTACTTAATGCTATTAAGGCAATTAACCTTAAAGAATTAACTGGTGATGAGCTTACCGGAGCCAAGATTATTCAAAAAGCCTTAGTAATGCCAATGAGACTTTTGGCGGAGAATGCCGGTGAGGATGGAAATGTCATTGTCGCTCATGTTCTCAAAGAATCAGAAGGTGTTGGTTTTGATGTTTTAACAGGAGAGTATAAAGATATGATCAAAGCCGGCATTGTTGATCCGGTCAAAGTGACGAGAATTGCCCTCCAGAATGCTGTTTCGGTAGCGACAATGATTTTAACGACCGAAGGTTTGATAACTGATATTCCTGAAAAAGAAAACCCACCCGCTGGTAATCCAGGGACAATGCCTGGTGGTGGAATGATGGGAATGTAAGAAAAAATGAAAGAGTCTTTTGATCCGCTTAGGCGGATTTTTTTTATTTCTTTTTGGCTAGATATTCTTTTCCTCTACCAACATTGGTGTTAATAGGTATTTTGTTTTTACAAAGAGGACATTCTTTTGCTTTCCAGCTTGGAAGACTAAGCTTAATTAGGCTAAAGATTTCTGGCGGACTACCGATTTTTTTTGAGGTCATGTTTTCTCGATTCCAAATAATGGCTAAACCGCAAATTTTACCTCCAGCTGCCTTGACGGATTTAATAACTTTTCTGATGGTCCCTCCTTTAGTGATGACATCATCTACGATTAAAACAGAATGGCCTTTTATTTTTTCCTCATAACCTCTTTTAAACCTAAATTGCCCCTTTTCCTTTTCAACATAAGCAGCTAGGATTTCTTTACCTTTCATTTGGCTAAGATGATAGGCAACCCATTGGCAAAGAGGAATTCCACCAATAGCAGGGGCTACCACAACGTCAATTTTCTTATGGCGGAAATGTTTAGCTATTAATCGACAAAAATTTGAGACATCTTTCGGATGAAGGTAAAGAGAGTCTTTATTTACGTAAGTATCACCATGTCTCCCTGAAGCATAAACAAAGTGGTCATTAGTTAAAATAATCTTATCTTTCAGGAGGATTTTTAAACAAGCTGCTTGTAGGTTAATAGTTTTTATATTTTTCCTCTCTGGTGGATAGGATACCAGCAAGAGTGCGTTGAGGTCAATTTAGCCATTTAAAAAGCTACCCAAGTAGTTTTTACCTAAATAGGTAGCTTTTGTTTTATTCAGTTTTTATTCATTGTTTGCGAGTTGTTTAAGTGTCTTTTCCATTTCTTGAGTAAGTTTTTCTATTTCTTCTATAATGATATCGTAGGATTCACTGAGCTCAAAACTTTTGTCGTAATCTTCTAACGCCTCCATAAATTGCCATTGATATTGATATACCGCGCCTCGATTAGCATAGACTCCTTCGAAAAAGAAAGGAATAATCTCTTCTTTGTCAGAGCCAAGAGAAAGACATTCTGTAAAATCAGCTATAGCTGACTCAGATAAGGTCATTAAGAGATTACATATCCCCCGTTGTCTATAGGTAAACATAGCTATAGTCTGTTCGGAGCTCTGATCGTTTTCAATGGCAAAGTCTAAACTTACAACAGCCAAGAGATAGTCACCATCGATAATAGAACTAATGTTGCCCAACCAGAAGTATATTTCTTGGTTATTAGGATCTAAATCAACAGCCTCTAGTAATTTATTAGATCCTTCAAGATAATAGCCTTCTTTTATAGATCTTTTGGCTTCTTCTAAAAGACCAGCGGCTGGAGAAGAAGAATCTGAAATATAGCCCAGCGCTTCGAGGTCATTGAAGATGCTTTCTATTGAAGACTGAAAACATCTTATCCTAATTTCTTCAACTGCTCCTCTTTCTTCTGTTTCTTCTACTATTGGAATTTTACGTTCCGTTTGAATTTCAGCTTCTGTTTTTGCTCTTACTACCGGAGTTCTAACCCTTTGTTTTTGCTTCTCTACTTGTATTTCTCTTATATAACTTTCATCCTTTCCCTCTTTTTCAACCAAAGCGCTTGCTGTACTTTTTGAAGTACATCCTGACAATATGAAAAAGATCACCAGACAGAGTACCAAAAGAATCTTAATTTTTCTTCCCAATTCAAATCACTCCTTATTTAATTGTTAAAATTGCCTTTTACCTAAAAGGTAAAAACTGAATATATTTAAAAAGCATTGTTTCGGATTTGAAAGATGCTATTTCTTAGAATCCTCAGCTTTGCTAAATACGGTGGCAAATATAGCATTTTTAGCTTCAAAAGTCAATTATTTAAGAATAGTTAGAGGGTTGAAGGTCCTTCCATTATCGTAGACCTCTAAGTGGAGGTGAGAACCAGTCGACCAACCAGTAGAACCAACCGTTCCTAAAACAGTGTTTTTATCGACCTCTTCACCTACCTCAACGGTAATTTTGGCCAAATGGGCATATAAAGATTTAAATCCAGAACCATGGTTAACGATAATGTGGTTACCATAGGAGAATCTACTGAAATAAATAGCTTCAACCTTACCATCCATAATAGGATAGACAGGAGCTCCTAAGACTTCGTTTAAGTCAACACCACGATGAAAAACAGAGTAGCCTTGAGTAACGTTAAAGGTATCTAAAGGAACCCTGACAGAATTTTCCGTAGTCAATTCGACAATTTCGGCGTTTATAGCCACAACTTCCTGATCGGGGTACTGTTTAAAGGCGGAAATAGGCGTAGAAACAACGCCGGTGAGTAAAATAACGGCGGCTAAGTTTAATCCAAAGATTTTACGGATAGTTTTCTTTTCAAAAAACGCACGCAAAAATTTCTTAACTTGTTTATAATTTTTCATTTATGGAGCTAATTAACTCCATAAAAAAATCCTCCCGATACAGGAGGACTATATTGTATAGTACCAAAGAAAAGTTAAAAAGTCAAGTTTTTGAGGTGCGGGCGGGAATCGAACCCGCGCATAGAGGTTTTGCAGACCCCGGCGTTTCCACTTCGCCACCGCACCTAAACTGAGCTTAATTCTACCATTTTCTTGCCCTCTTTGACAAACTATGCTATTATGATTTCACTTATGAAAACTAAATGGCTGATGATTATTGTTGGCGTTTTGGTTTTAGTCCTAGTAGGGTTGATTGTCAAAAGCAGGTTTTTTAGTAAACAGGGGCCAGGAGCACTTCAAGTATCGACTACTCCTCGAGCAACAGTTTTCGTTGACGCAAATCAGGTTGGGGTAACGCCTTTTTTTAATGATAATATTCAATCTGGTGAACATACCATTAAGCTTGTTCCAGAGGCAACCGTTGATGGTTTAAGTTCTTGGGAGACAAAAGTTGACCTATTACCGGGAATATTGACCGTTATTAACCGTGATTTTGGGGCTACAGAAGCCCTGTCTTCAGGAGAAATCTTAAGTTTAGAAAAAACAGGTCGAAAAGATAAATCCTCAATTGCCGTTATTTCTGTTCCTGATCAAGCGGTTGTTAAGATAGAAGGTGAGCCAAAAGGATTTACTCCTTTAACGATTGAGGATTTAGCACCTGGAGATTATCAGATTGTTATTAGTGCTACCGGTTATGAAGAAAGAATTGTTTCTGCCAGTACCATTGGCGGTTATAAACTGATCATTAATGTTCAATTAGCCCAGCAAATAGAAGGTATTGAGGAGGCAACAGAGAGTGCCGAGACTGAAGAAGAGGAAGAGGAGGAGGAAGAAGAAACAAAACCGACAGCAACGCCAACTCCCAAGGCTAAAGTTACTCCACCACCTACACCTTATGTAGAGATAAAAGATACGCCAACAGGCTTTTTAAGAGTCAGAGCTGAACCTTCTACTGATTCAGAAGAATTGGCGAAACTTGATCCAGGTGACATGTTTCCTTATCTTGAAGAAGAAAAGAGTGGTTGGTACAAAATTGAGTATGAAGATGGTGAAGAAGGTTGGATCTCCGGAGTCTATGCTGATTTAGTTGAATAAGCTCCTTTTTCTTTCCCTTGATGTTATAATTAATGATTGTGAATCTTTCTGTTGGAATTGTCGGCCTTCCCAATAGTGGTAAATCAACTTTATTTAACACTTTATTAAAGAGGCAAATTGCTAATGTCGCTTCTTATCCTTTTACAACCATTGAACCTAATGTCGGTGTCGTTGAGGTTCCCGATGAAAGATTAAAAAAATTAGCCGAGTTGCTTAAGCCGGAAAAAGTTGTTCCAGCAACAGTAAAATTTATTGATATTGCCGGTTTGGTTAAAAATGCTCATCAGGGTGAAGGTCTGGGGAACCAGTTTCTAGCCAAGATTAGAGAAGTGGACGCTGTCGTCGAAGTCATTCGTGCCTTTAAAGACGAAAACGTTCCTCATTTTTACGGCTCAATCGATGTTAAAAGAGACAGAGAAATGGTTGACTTGGAATTATCTTTAGGGGAGATAAAAAAACCAACTCTTTACGTCATTAATTCTTCTGATGTGGATTCTCAAGGTACTGGTGGAGAATTGGTCATCAATGCCCAAAGTGGTGAAGGCGTTGACCTTCTAATTAAAAAAGCTTATGAACTACTAGGCTTGATTACTTTTTACACTATTAAGGGTGGTCAAGAGATAACCGCTTGGGCTCTTAAGGATGGCTCAAGTGCCCTGGAAGCAGCCGCTAAAGTTCATCAAGAAATGGCTCAACGTTTTATCAAAGCGGAGGTGATTGACTTTAATGATTTTATTAATATTGGCGATTGGCACCAAGCCAAGAACCTAGGCAAGGTAAGATTGGAGGGTAGAGATTATCTAGTCAAGGATGGAGATATTATCGAGTTTAAGTTTGGTACTTAGAGATTGGGATTTACTCCGTAAAGAATAAAAACGACTAAGATTCCCCAAAGAAGAACGGTGACTAAAAGAGGTTTGTCTGATAAAAGAACCTTTTCTGGTGCTTCTGCCTTTTGTCCCTGATAGACAATGGTCACGTACCTCATGATACCGTAGATAACTAAGGGAATGGTAATCATTAGCCATTTGTTAATACCCGCCAAGGTTAGAGGGAGATTTATCAGAATAAGCGAAGTTCTTTTAATGATAAGTGGTTGAGGGGCAAAAAAGGTAAACAGAGCATAGGCCAACCAAGTTCCATTAGCAAACATGGCCAGATAGGAATCTAAGAGATCATTGCTATAAAAGGTTAGGGTATGGCGGTGCTGAGGGGCGCTTTTTTGAAGGACAGCCAGTTCAGCCCTTCTCTTTCCAGCGGCAAGGAAGAGGGCTAGAGAAACAACGCAGAGCAAGAACCAGACATTCATATGGACGTTAAGGGCAAAGGCACCAGCATAGACTCTTAAGATAAAGCCACTGGCGATAATCAAAATATCGAGAATGATAATCTTTTTTAGATAGAAAGTATAACTAATTTGGAGAACAAAATAGACAAGAAGGGTAAGGAAGAAAAAGAAGCCCAAGTAGAAAGATAAAGATAGAGAAAGAAAAATAGCAAAGGTGGCGATAAGCAAAGCGATGGGAATAGGTAATTTTCCTGAGGCAATCGGCCTTTTTTTCTTTACCGGGTGTAATCTGTCTCTAGGTAAGTCAACAACGTCGTTGATAAGATAGATGGCTGAGGTCATGACGGAGAAGATAAGAACGGCATAAACACTAATTAGGATATTCTTAGTAACAAAAAGACCACCAGAGAAGACTAAGGGGGCCAGAATGCTCAGGTTTTTGAGTGTTTGCCTCGGCCTGATCGATTTAAATAGATTGAAAAGAAATTGAACCATAAAAGTAAACTACCAATAATGACGATTAACATAACGATTGTATAAAATTTTTGTATACTTCGCAAATTTAGAGCTAGAAATCCTAAGACAGCGGTAATGGACCAATAGAAAATGGCGGCTCTTCTTTTACCCCAATGCCATTCATCTAAGAGTTTGTGATGGAGATGACCTCTGTCAGCCCAGACAGGCGAATGACCAGTGATTATTCTCCTAACAATAGAATAGAGAGCATCAATAAAAGGGATTCCTAAGACAACTAAAAGGGTGCCGATTTTCGTTGTCGAGAGGATAGCCAAGGTTGCCAGCATAAAACCAGCCAAGGTTCCTCCTCCATAGCCAGGCATGATTTTCTGTGGGAAGAAGTTGTAGGGCAAGAAGCCCAAGAATGCTCCGGCGGTGATGGCGGCGAGAATGGTTATTGGCCATTGGGTAATATCGGCCGAAAAGCGAAAGCTTAAAAAGGCAATTGTCAAGGCGGCGATGGTCACAATTCCCGGTAGTTGTCCGTCAAAGCCGGAAGACCAATTGGTGATGTTAGAGAGGAAGCTAATCCAAATGATGGCCAGAATAATAGCTAAAGGCTGGCTGAATTGAATAATCTCTCCACCTAGAGGATTAGTAATAAAGAAGATTTTAACGCCTGAGAAAACGGTTATCCCGGCAGCGATAAGGCAACCAACTAGCCTTAGGTAAGGATTAAGATCATATTTATCATCCAAGATGCCCAGAAGAAGAAGGATGGTTGCCCCGCCTAAGATACCTAAAAGAT
>Ga0315544_1002819_pt1 | contig 11967 bp, 8 predicted proteins | sample SalMarSW160130MG_2_FD_202543 | JGI IMG/M metagenome (GOLD analysis project Ga0315544, IMG submission 202543) | Salt marsh sediment microbial communities from the Plum Island Ecosystem LTER, Massachusetts, United States - Salt Marsh Sediment SW1601-130 ... | reverse complement strand
TGCCTATTTTTTATCTCGGAAGGGATTCAATATTTTGCTTCTCGATAAGGCTAAATTTCCCAGGGTTAAACCCTGCGCGGGAGCTTTTCAGATTTCCTTATCCGACTTTTTCCCTTTTTCGTTTGAAGAAATAGCAGAAGATACGGTATCAGGTTTTTCTTTTGTGAAACATGGTCGTTGTTCAGAGATAGATTTACATCAACCTATAGCATACACGGTGGATAGAAAGAAATTTGATAATTTTTTGTTGAAACAGGCTATTAAAGTCGGTGCTGAATTTATTGAGGAATGTAAAGTTTCGAAGGTTGAGAAAGGAATAGTTTATTCGACACGCGGTAACTTTAAAGGTAAAATAGTAGTGGATGCTAGTGGTGTTAGCGGCGTACTTAGAAGATTTGGTAGATATAAGAAATTTAAGACTATGATGAAAACAATATGCGCGGATATTCCGGTGAGATTTGAAAAAAATATGATTTTTGATTTTTCCTATACTAAAGGCGGTTATGCCTGGATTTTTCCAAAAGGAGATATAACAAATGTTGGTTTTGGGACTTTGCCCTGTGATTTTAAAGATGGTGAAACTATATTGAATAAAATTATAGAAGATTATAAGTTCCCCAGGCCCTTAAGTATTTATAAATGGACATATCCTCTGTTTACCGGTCCGGAGTTGTTGACATGGAAGAATACACTTTTAATAGGCGATGCTGCTTCTCTCGTAAATCCGGCAAGCGGAGGAGGAATTTACAACGCGGTACAATCTGCCTTTTTAGCTTCTAAGGCTATTAATCTAAGTTTAAGGGATGGTAAAACACTTAAGATATATCAGGATATGGTGAAGTGGGAAATGTATCCAATGTTTTATTATTCAAAAATTTTCAATCAGATAGTGGAAAAAGTTCCTTTCCCTATTTACTTTCTACGAACGATAAAACCATTTCTTGTATACTTCGCGAAAAATTTATCGTAACAACCTCAAAACTAATTCTCACACGGAGACACAGAGAGCACAGAGAAAAAATGTTGTTTAAAACCCACCCGCAACCCCAAAATAATTATCACACAAAGACACAAAGAACACAAAGCCCCACACCCAACCCAAGAAACTTATTTTTTCACTATTTAACAATTCAACAATTTAACTATTCAACTTAGATTCAAAGAATCTATGATTCAGCTACGGATTTACACGGATATACACTGATTTTTTTACTCGAAACACGAAACCTTAAACTCGAAACTTAAAATTTGATCTCACACGGAGACACAGAGAGCACAGAGATTTTTATTGTTTTAATTCGAAATTCAAAATTATTAAAACCATTGTGCCCTTGACTTATGATTCGAAATTCTTATGTAAGGCAAAACTAAGACAAAGAGTTTCTGCTCCTTGACGATAGTATTGTATAAAATTCTTATTTTTTATACTATGATATCGTATACATTCTCGTTCGTACCGTTTCCCTTAAAAAAACACCTAAAAATAAAAAGTCCCTCCAGTCGAAACCAGAGGGAAATTTGGTTCTGTTCTACCGTAGTGGAACGCTAATAATATTAAAGAAATACTTACTTTGTCAAGGCTTGATTATTCGAAAATTAAGAGCAGATACCACTAAGCTTAAGCAATGGTCCTGCAACGTTGACCGCTTCAAGCTTATTCTCAACCTATGGAAGGGAGTACCTGAAGCAAATTACAAAACTTACCTTTATTTTAACTTAATAACTATTGATAATAATGCAAGAGATAAAGCATGTAAAAAACACAGGAAAAGTCAAGCAAGAAATATACTTCAAATATCAAATGACCTCTTGACAATTCTCCTATTTTTGTTATATTTATAGTTATATACATAAAGAAAAACAAAAAAGCTTTATGTAATAAACTGATGGGAGATATTAATGAAGGAATTAAAAAATTGGATTGAGAATAGATATAATGTGCTCTGGGAGAATTTTGAAAGGAAGTCTTTTAGGGCTGATGAGGCTTTTGAGGTGTTGGCGCAGCATAAAGATACGGCGGGCAGTTCCGAACAGGTGAATATCGCGTTGTCGGAACTTAGGAAGGCGGGTTTTTTGGAGGTTGAATTAGACCCAAAAGACGCGAGAAAACGAATTTATACTTTGAAGAGCAAGGAGGAAGTGATTTCCGAGACATTAACGCCTGAAAAAGGTAAATTGAGCAGAGGAGACCTTGAAGCCTTTTTGAAAAAAGCGGCGGATTTGATACGCACAAGGGTTGATTATACTTTTATCCTTGTGCTTCTTTTTTATAAGAGGATTTGCGATAAGTGGGAGGGTGAGTTTGAGGCGGAATATAAAAAAGCTCTGGATGATGGGCTTAGTGATAGGGAAGCAAAAGAAGAAGCAAAAAGCTCCGCGTATCATGATTTTGATATACCGGAAAAATATTTATGGGAAAACATTAGAAACGATCCGGCTAAACTCCCGGAAAATTTTTCTATGGCTATGAAAGATTTGGCTGATAGAAATCCGGAATTAAAGGATGTTTTTGAGAACGCCGATTTTGTGCAGTTTACAAATAATAGGGAAAATTCAGAAATTTTGCGTCAGCTTGTCGAGCTATTCAGCTCTCAGTCTTTACATCATGTGTCGGCGGATATTCTTGGTGATGCTTATGAGTGGATATTGAGGTATTTTGCTCCTCAGAAAGCGAAAGAAGGAGAAGTATATACGCCGAGAGAGGTTATAAGTTTGATTGTGGAAATGCTCGATCCAAAACCGGGGGAAAAGGTTTATGACCCGGCTGCCGGTTCGGGAGGTATGCTTATCTTATCTTATCAGCATCTTGATAAGAAAGAAGCGGAAAAACTTTTCCTTTTCGGGCAGGAGGCTAATTACAAAACTCTTGCTCTGGCAAAAATGAATCTTTATATTCACGATATCAGGAACGCTAAATTAGTCCTCGGTGATACTCTTTTATACCCGAAATTTAAAGATGGTGAAAAATTACAGCAATTTGACATAGTTATAGCCAATCCTCCATGGAATCAGGACGGCTACCACGAAGAAACACTAAAAAAAGGAGAATTCTGGAAGGATCGGTACAGTTATGGCTTTACCACTAAACAATCGGCTGATTGGGCGTGGATTCAACACATGTTAGCCTCGACTGATGTTAAAAAAGGGAGGTTAGGTATTGTAATAGATAATGGGTGTCTTTTTAGGGGCGGAAAAGAAAAAGTTATAAGAACTAATGTTTTAAAAAACGACCTTCTTGAAGCATGCATACTTTTACCTGAGAAGCTCTTCTACAACACAGGTGCTCCGGGCGCAATATTGGTTTTTAACAAGAACAAACCAAACGGTAGAAAAAGGAAAGTCTACTTTATTAATGCGAGTGAAGAGTATGAACAGCACCCAGAAGTCAGGAAATTAAACCGCTTAAGCGAAGAAAACCAGAAGAAAATCGCGGATGCTTACAAAAATTTTAAAGAGATAGAAGGTTTTTCAAGAGCTGTTGAGATAGAAGAAATAGAAGAAAATGATTTTAATTTAAATGTTACACTTTACGTGTATCCTGAAGAAGAAATTGAAGAAATCGATATTGCAAAGGAGTGGGGAGAGCTCGATGGAATTGAGAAGGAAATCGGTGAAGTAACCGAAAAAATCGAAAATTACCTTACCGAATTGGATTATAAGAATGAATAAAAAAGAATTTAGTATGACACCTAAAGAGAAGGTGTAAATATTATGTTTAAGCCCAACTTCAAATACACCCACAGAATTGTAAATTTGCTTTCCAAAATAGCTGCCGCCCGTGAAGTTATCCTGAATTCGCCTTTGGTTCCAAAATGGGAAGTTGCCCTGCGCCGTGAAGCAATTATACGATCAGCTCATTCTTCAACCCATATCGAAGGCAACAGATTAAATCTTGAACAGGTTAGTAAACTTGAGAAAGGTCGTAAAATTACAGCTACACGTAAGGACAAAAAAGAGGTACTTAACTACCTATCGGTGCTTAGAAAAATAAATACTCTTGTCAAAGGGAAGAAACTTACTGTTGACGACATTTTAAAGATACACCGCAAAATAACAAAAGATACTCTTACGCTTCCGGAAGATTCGGGAGTTTTTCGTAAGCGCTATGTGGTTGTAGCTAACCCCTTGACGCAGGAGGTTTACTTTAGACCGCCAAAAAACAAGGATGTTCCGAAACTGGTAAAAGATTTAGCAGAGTGGATTAATTCCGGAGATACCGGAGATATTGACCCTATAGTCTTAGCCGGTATCACACACTACGAATTTGTGCGTATACATCCATTTATCGATGGCAACGGTAGAACCGCGAGGGTGCTTGCAACCTGGGTTCTGTACAACCGTGGATTTGATACAAAACAATTTTTCGCGCTTGATGATTATTATGATTCAGATCGCCAGGCGTATTATAAAGCGCTTCAGACTGTTAATCAAGCGACACTGGATTTAACTAAATGGCTGGAATATTTTGTTGAAGGTGTTTATGTTAGTGTTAAGGAAGTAAAGACACGTGTAATCCGTCTTAGCAGTGAACGGTTGCGAAAGTCTAAGGAAGGTCAAATAGCTTTGACAGAGCGGCAAATGCAGATTGTTGAATTTATAAATGCACATGGCAGTATTACAAATCGGGATATGCAAAAGGTGTTTGGCTTGTCAAATCGTGCGGCTTTAGATGAAATAAAAAAACTGTTGAAACTAAAAGTCTTGAAACAAGAAGGGAAAGGTAGAAGTGTTCATTATGAATTGGCGTAATACTTCACGATTAGGTTCACGATTAGGTTCACGATTAAGTCGATTTGAAAAATGTCAAAGGGGCGAAAGTGACGAATAGAAAAGTAGGTAGTAGATGGTGGGTTGTAGATAGGAGGATAGGATAGAAAATAAAAAATCATTTTCGGAGAGATATGGATATGAGTCTTTAGAGTCGAGGGTCGATGGAGCCGGAAGAAAAGTAGGTAGTAGATAGTAGGTTGTAGATAGGAGGATAAGATAGAAAATAAAAAATCATTTTCAGAAAGATATGGTTTTAAAAAAATAAATAATTCTTTGATTAACTTTAGGAGGTGAAAAATGGCTGAAACAAGTAAAAAAAAGGAGGAACCTAAGGGCTTTGGCTTACAGCTTATGGATCAGATTCAAAATGAAGGGACAGTCCATAATAAACTTATTCAAAATATAGAAAAGAAATTAGAACGAAATGTTATTGGTTACATAAGTTTTTTCTCTCATCCTGCAGGTACTGTACTGGATCAGGATGCAACTATTATAGAGAACTTATTGAAATCTATAGATTTGACAAAATATGACTATAAACTAGATTTAATTTTACATAGCCCTGGTGGGAGTCCTACTTCAGCAGAAAAAATTATATTGACCTGTCGAAGTTACTCCAGTTCATTCAGAGTAATAATTCCTAAAACAGCAATGAGTGCGGCTACTCTAATAGCAATGGGGGCAGATAAAATAGTTATGAGTGAAACTTCTGAACTTGGGCCTATAGACCCTCAAATGCTTGCCGTAACTGGTCAACAGCAAACAGTTCGTCCAGCAGCTGCCTACATTGACGCTTATTTAAATCTTATTAATGAGACGCAAAATGCTATTGCGAACAGAAAGCCTCCTCATCCATATATAGAATTATTGAAAAGAATAGACCCTGTTTGGATACAAGTATGCTTAAAAGCAAGAGATTTATCTAAAACTATTGCGAAAGAGAATCTCAAAGAGTATATGCTTAAAGGTAAAAGCGAAGAGGAAATTGAAGAGATTATAGAGAAATTTATAAAAATAGGGGAAGAGTTATCGCATGGCAGAGTTATTCGTGCGCAAAAGGTAGTTGATTATGGATTAGATGTAGAAATAATAGATAAAAATTCTGAAGTTTGGAATTTGATTTGGGAATTATATATGAGAGGCGAAAATTATGTTCAGGGGAAAAGATTTGCTAAATATTTTGTATCTCGCAATGGTGGTATAAATGTTCAGGTTCAAACTATAGGAATTTTAAGTTGAAGTATGGATTTCGTAAATAAAATTGGGCTCAGTAATAGTAGGAGTACTTTCGTCTTTAGTGTTGTCTTGGTAAATAGGCTCAAGATAAAAAAATTCCCATTCTTTGATGAGTTTCTCAATAGCCGAAAAGTCATTATAGAGGTCTTTTTCTGTAATTTTATCGTTCATCGTTATTGTTCTCCTACCTTATTATGAATATAACATATTTTGAAAAATCTGCAAGGTCAATTGATAAATGAGCAGGAAATAAAAATGATTGATTCACGAGCAAACTCAAGTTATAAAAAGACTTCAATTGGTAAAATACCAGAAGATTGGGAAGTTGTTAAATTGAAGGATGTATGTACTAAGATAACAGATGGTACACATAAGACACCTAAATACTTAGATAAAGGTATTCCTTTTATTTCCACCCAAAATATCACGCCTTTCAAGGAAGACTTTGATTTTTCGCAATATAGAAAGTATATTTCAGAAGAAGAACACAACGAATTAAAAAAGAGATGTAATCCAGAAAGAGATGATATTTTGATCTCAAAATGTGGAACAATAGGTAGGACTAAATTAATTGATGTGGATTACGAATTTAGTATTTTCGTTGGTCTTGCATTATTAAAATTAAAAAAAGTAATAAATGGTAATTATTTAGAACAATTACTTAATACTGAGATATATAAAAAAATTATGGAGATTTCATCTCCTGGAGCTACAAGAAAAACATTAACTATTAGAGCTATTGAGCGATTAAAAATACCTTTCCCGTCTCTCCCCGAACAACAAAAAATTGCGGAGATTTTGGGCACTGTGGATGAGGCTATAGAAAAAGTCGATAAGGCTATAGAAAGAACAGAAAGACTAAAAAAAGGATTGATGCAGAAACTTTTGACAAAAGGAATACCGGCAAGTAGGCAGTATGTAGTAGGTAGTAGGCAGGGAAAGGAAGATGGTAGGCGGTATGTGGTAGGTGGTAGGCAGGGAAAAGAAAAAAGAGAATTTAAGGATAGTGAGATTGGGAGGATTCCGAAGGAATGGGAAGTTTTTAAATTAAAAGAATTAGTAGATGTTAAAGGTGGAAAGAGGTTACCGAAAGGAGATAGTTTGGTTGATTTTGAAACAAACTATCCATATATTCGTATTGTCGATTTTAAAAATGGCTCAGTCGATGTTTCGGATGTTAAGTATTTATTGCCGGAGACTTATCGAAAAATAAAGAAATATACAATAAGTTCGAAAGATGTTTATATCTCAATTGCTGGTACAATAGGACTAGCGGGTTTAATACCTCCGGAGTTAGATGGTGCGAACTTAACAGAAAATGCAGCTAAACTGAATAATCTTAAAAAAGTGATGAAAGAATACTTGGTAATTGTTCTAAATTCACATATTTTACAAAATCAAATAAACAGATTTACTGGTAAGGCAACTCAACCCAAGCTTGCATTGTTTAGAATAGAGAAATTAAAGGTTCTAGTTCCAAGTGAAAAGGAACAACAAGAAATCGTAGAAATTCTTTCTACTGTAGATAAAAAAATAGATATGGAGAAAAAAAGAAAAGAAAAATTGGAAAGGATAAAAAAGGGATTGATGCAGGATTTGTTGACGGGAAGGAAGAGGGTGAAAATATGATTAGTAAATTTGTTAAAGGAAAAGTGTATGTTTTTATAGATGCATCTAATATTTTTTATTCTCAGAAGGATTTAAGATGGAAAATAGATTTTGAGAGATTGAAACAATATTTTAAAAAGAATACCAAACTTGCTAAAATGTATTATTATACGGCTTATGATCCGAATTCTTCCAAACAGCGAAAATTTTTGCATTTTTTGGAGATCATAGGATATACAGTTAGGAAAAAGAAAATAAAATTCATAAAAGATGGAAAAATTAAGAAAGGAGGTTTTCATAAAGGTAATCTCGATGTAGAATTGACGATTGACGCGATTCATAATCGAGATGATTTTCAGACCATAATCCTCTTTTCCGGCGATAGCGATTTTGAAGCTTTACTTAAATATATGAGAGCGTATAATAAAAATTGTATAGTTGTTTCAGCTAAAGACCATGTGTCTATTGAACTTATAAAACAATCGAAGTTCATTGCTATTAAAAAATTGAGAAGGGAAATTGAGTTAAAAAAGACCTAAAAATAAAAGTCCCTCTGACAGGGTCAGAGGGAAGTTTGGTTCTGTTCTACCGTAGTAGAACACTATTAATATAATGTTTAAAATTTATTTGTCAAGGGGGCGGTAAGTGAAGAATTGGAAGGAGTTGAGAAATAATGAAAAAAAGAGAAGAAATAAAGGATATATTACGTAAATAAAAGGATGTAGTAATGAAATTTACAGAAAAAGCGGTAGTCGAAGATTATATAATCGGGGAATTCCAAAAGGAAGGGTGGCAGTTTTTTCCTTCCGATGAACTCGAAAGAGAAAGTTTTGAGGAACCTCTCTTAACACGAAATTTGATACGAGCTGTACGGGAGATAAATGACAAATTAGGTGTTGGTGATGAAGAGATAAATAAGGTTCTTAACGAATTAAAATTGACCGGAAGCGGGCATGAAGGGGCTAAACGAATCTTAAATTTCTATAAATTCGGAATTCCTGTGAAGTTTGAAAAGGATAGAGTGGTTAAATTTGTTAAGCTATTCGATTATGATGAGATTGGAAATAACGAATTTATTGTAACTCGTCAGGTAAATTATAAAGGTAGAGATAGTATCCGAACCGATATAATGCTCTATATAAACGGAATACCTCTCGCAAATATCGAATGTAAAAATCCGGCGGAAGTAGGGGTGAGCTGGTATGACGCGTATAAACAGATAAAAGATTATGAAGATAAAATCCCTGAATTATTTAAATATGTTCAGATAGGCGTCGCCGCAGAAAGTAAAGCGAAATATTTTCCCATAGTTCCCTGGTCGGATGACGTAAATATCAGTGAATGGAGAGAAGATAAAAAAGATTCGATAGATTCGATGATCGAAATGCTGTCGGGAGATAAACTTCTTAATATAATCAAAGATTTTCTGTTTTACCGGATTGAATACAGTAATCCTGAGAAGGTAATCACCCGGTATATGCAGTACCGGGCTGCTAATAAGATGGCAGATAGAGTTATAAGAAATCTCGAAGGTGAAACGGAGAAAGATAAAGGGCTTGTATGGCACTGGCAGGGAAGTGGAAAAACCCTGACAATGATATTCGCGGCTCATAAGTTGTATTACGCTAATAAACTCGAAAATCCATCTATTTTCTTTATCGTGGATAGACTTGAACTTGAAGAACAATTATACACAGAATTTTTTTCTCTGGATATTGTAGAACCGGAAATTATAGGGTCGATAGAAGAGCTTAAGGAAGTTTTGTCTTATGACGATTTCAGAGGTAAAAGGGGAATATTTATTGTTCTTGTACATAAATTCAGACCCGAAGAATTAAAAGAATTACAGGAAGAATTAGAAACCGTTTCAAAAAAGAGAAAGACAATAATGACAAGAAAGAATATTATCGCTTTTGTGGATGAAGGGCACCGAAGCCAGTACGGTACTCTCGCCTCTCAAATGAAAGCGATATTAAAGAATACGTTCTTTTTTGCACTTACAGGAACGCCGATATCGAAACCAAAGCATGGGCGGGATACATATCGGGAATTCGGCTACCCGCCGGACGATTTATATTTAGATAGATATTTTATTATCGATTCAATTAGAGATGGTTTTACCGTTAAAATAGTTTATCAACCGAGACTCGAACATCTTCATCTTAAGAAAGACCTTTTGGAAACTTTTCTTGAGGTGGAATTGGAAGAGATTCCGGAAGAAACAAGAGACGCGGTAGAAGAAAAACTGAAAAAGAGATTGAATCCCGTAAATGTGTTTCTCGAAAATGAAGATAGAATAGAAACAATCGCGGAGGATATCGCCGGGCATTTCAAGGAAAACGCAGACGGGAAGTTTAAGGCAATGGTGGTAGCGGCAAGCAGAAACGCCTGTACAACCTATCATGAGAAACTTACGCAATTATTACCTGAAAAATATTTGGAAGTTGTGATGACTCCTTCCCGCGAAAGAGAAGATATTTTGTCTTATGTAAGAGAAGCAAGGCAAAGATACGGTGGTAAAGATTTCAAAGATATTATAAAAGAAGTAGTCGAGAATTTCAAGGAAAGCGAATATCCGAAAATTCTCATTGTTACCGATATGTTGCTTACCGGTTTTGACGCTCCGATTCTGCAATATATGTATCTGGATAAACCGCTGAAAGAACACCGACTTCTTCAGGCGATCGCGAGGACAAATAGACCTTATAAGAATTTAAAAGAAGCAGGGGTTATTATAGACTACATTGGCATTTTAAAAGAATTTAAGCGTGCTCTTGAGATCTACAGTACCGAGGAAATAAAGGATGTCTTAACAGATTATGATAGTTTGAAAAAGGAATTTGTTTTATTGATAAAAGAAATAGAAGATATGTTTGGGGATATTTCTCTTGATTATGAACGGGAAACTTTGTTAAAAGCGGTAGAAATTTTGACTTCTGACGTTAAAAAGGAAGCGGAGTTTATCGAAAAATACAGAAATTTAAGAAAAGTTTTTGAACTTTTGGGACCTGATGAAATCAAACTTAAATATTTTGATATTTATAAGTGGATTACCGCGATTTATACTTATTATATGAAAGTTGTCATAAGACAGGGTACGAGTGTCGATTTTTATACTAAGAAATTTTATGATAAAACAGTAAGATTCGTGCACAAATCCACTGAAATCGAGAAGTTAGATAAGGAATTGCCAATTATTGAATTTGATGAAGATTTCCTGGAAAAACTTGAAGAAAAGGTCAAAAGCAAAGAAGAAAAAGCGGCTAATATATTATTTACCTTACAAAGAATGGTATTGGTCGATAAACATAAAAGTCCTATATATGAGTCTTTAGTCGATAGAGTGGAGAAGATGATGAAATTATGGGAACAGAAGACTAAGGATTATGAATTAATATATTCTGAGGGAGTGAGCGTAGTAAATGAAATGAATTTGCTAAAAAGCAAACAAAGAAGTTTTGGGTTAGGGGACGTTGAGTATGCTATGCTCCTATCTTTAGAAGAAAATTTAGGAGAGGATGAGAAATTAGTGGATAAAGTTAAAGAGCTAAGTTCACAACTCAAGGAATCCATGTTTTCCGGCTGGGCTACGCAAACTACCGCGAAAAAAGGGATAGAACGGGATGTGAGACGTTTCGTAAGAGGGTTCAAGACCAAGTACGATCTTTCACTTGAAGATATTGATGTTCTTTATAATAAACTGATGAAAAATATAATGAATTATGGCACTTGAAGAGATAAATTACGAGGTAAAGTACAGAGATATAAAGTATCCAAGGCTAGAGTTTAAAAGCGGAGAATTGGAACTTATATTACCTTTTGGTGAAGAGCCAAAAGATTTATTAGGAAAACATAGAAAATGGATTACGAAGAAAAAGAATTTTATTAAGGATTGTTTAAAAGCTTCCGATGATGAAGAGTTAGAGAACAGAGAAGAAAAAGAATTGAGAGAGATTGTTAATTATATTACAAATGAGATTTCGGAAGATTTAAACGTAAATGTGAATCAAGTTTTTTTCAGAAAAATGCGAACCAAGTGGGCGAGCTGCAGCCCCAAGAAAAATCTAACTATTAATACAATGATGAAATATTTACCGGAAAAATTGATTGAATATATAATTTATCATGAACTCGCACATTTAATCGAGAAAAGGCATAATGAGAGATTTTGGGGATTAATTGAGGAAAGATTTGAAGATGTTGATAGTCTTGAAATGTCATTATTCGCGAATTGGTTTTTAATTAATTCTAAAAAAGGAGGGATTTAATGTCGTACTCTTATGAAATAATTCAAAAAGTTTGGGAGAAAGCGAAAATAATTCCAAGTAATGATCCCAATGAATGGAGAAAAGA
>Ga0315544_1002817_pt1 | contig 11971 bp, 15 predicted proteins | sample SalMarSW160130MG_2_FD_202543 | JGI IMG/M metagenome (GOLD analysis project Ga0315544, IMG submission 202543) | Salt marsh sediment microbial communities from the Plum Island Ecosystem LTER, Massachusetts, United States - Salt Marsh Sediment SW1601-130 ... | reverse complement strand
CGTACAATTTTTGCGCCTGTCCAGTATTGGTAATAAGCAAGCCACTCATCGGCAAATGCTTTGTTCAACAGCGTAATGATATTCTTTACGTCTGCTCCTGCTAATTCTCTTGCTTTCGTTCCCATGATATGCTCCTTTAATAAATTATGGTTTTGTTTTAAAAATTGCGGTTATGTTCATTTGCACATGCTTTGTAGCCGCTTGACTTTCCTTGAATAAAAAGATTCAACGCTTCTTCATAAAGAAGCCCGGGGGCGGTAATAACAGTAATGCCGTATTCAGCGAACTTAGCGATTGCCTTTTGTCCCATTCCTCCGGCGATGATTGTGTTGACATCAAACTTCTCCACATAACCGGGTATCTCGCATGCACCGCTATGCTGGCCTGCTAATGGATTATCATGACTTTCTTTCTTCACCCACTTTATTTTGTTCATCTAGCTCACATACGTTAAATTTGGAACACCTGCCGAAGTGCTCGGCCACTTTTTCATGGGCTCCGTGTACTTCAATTGCTACTGCTAATCTGTGGTTCATGGTTATTTATTCCTTATTCCAACTTACTAAAAAAAGCAAAAAGAATCATTATAAAACCTCAAATATGATCTATAATTTCTTTGAACCGGAATAAACTGCTTCGACTCTAAGTGCAGCAACGGCATGACCGGGGAATTTAGCCGGGTTCCATTTTTTCATATCATTAAAAATATTGCCGGTTTTGTGATACTCGATGCTTCCTTTTATCTGAAAAGATTTGTTGTCTTCGGTGAGAAAGAGGACCGATCCTTTGCTTCCGTTTAAAATATTATTGCGTGTTTTCCCAAAATGATTATCGGCAATAACGATTGTCTCCGAATCGTATATGGAAACACATGTGGCATAAATAGAATTTGGAATGCTGTCGGAATCTACGGTGGAAAACACAATTGGACCTACGCGTTTATCCCATGATGTTATTACTAACTCGGGTAGGACTGCCATTTTACTTTTTCCTTTTTAATGCTTATTCAATTATAAAGGAGCGGATTGAATTATCGCACTAACCGATATATTTAGATCACGAAAATTAATTTCCCGATCTTCTTCCTTGTCCTTTGCGGAGGCCGCCGCCGCGAGGTTTCCCGCCGCGTCCGACTCCCTGGATTTCCTTTTGCTCGCCGGTCTGTTTTGTTGTTTGCGATTGAGAATTTCGGCACCGGCCTCTCCTCCCACCTGTCATCGGCCCTTGTCCCTTCGGACCGGTTCTATCTAAATTAGGCATAACGACCTCCTATGATTGTTTGTTGAGTTGTGTTGTGATAAAATCGACAATAATCTTACATGCTTTGGATGCTTCAGAATCCGGTTTCTCTAAAATAAATGGAGTACCATTATCACTGAGAGGACAGATATCTGTGTCTATGGGAATTGAGCCGAGAAATTGAATATTCATATCTTTTGCTAATTTCTTGCCCCCGTCTTTTCCAAAAAGGCTGATCTCTTTTCTGCAATGAGGACAAAGCAGCGTGGACATGTTTTCAACAACACCGATAGATGGAATATTTAGTTGTTTTGCCATGTTAACGGCACGTTCTGCATCGATGACAGAAACTTGCTGCGGAGTTGTAACAATGACAGCATAGTCGGGTTTCATTTGCTGGGCTATCGAGAGTATTTCATCTCCCGTGCCGGGAGGAAGATCTGCAATCAGATAGTCAAGCTCTTCCCATACAACATCGGCTAAGAATTGATTGATGACTTTTGAACGCATAGGCCCTCGCCAGATAAGCGGCTGTCCTTTCTTAAGAAGACCTGCCATCGAAATCATCTTTACGCCACCTTTTTCAAAGGGAATCATTTGATCGTTCAACATGATCGGATCATCGTTCACACCAAGCATCTTAGGCACATTAGGACCTGTTACATCTGCATCGAGAATTCCTGTCGAGAATCCTTTCAATTTAAATCCGTAAGCAAGATTGACGGCTACGGTCGTTTTCCCGACACCGCCTTTACCGCTGAAAACAGCAACTCGATGTTTTATCTTTGAGATAGTCTCTGAAATTCGTTTCTTTTCTTCTTCGAATGCTTTTTGTTTTTCTTGTTCGTTCATTATTATACCGTTTTAAACCATTTAACAATTGCGTTGATTGTTGCGTTGATTACCGGATAGGCAATTGGAGACGGTGTAAGCAAGGGATGCGTTCCTATCTGTAGTGTATTAATATCGGTGTCCGTCATTCTGTTCAAGATCATTACTGAAATCATGTTAATCAGTTCTCCCACCGAATCCCCGCCGTATATTTGTGCTCCCAGCAGTGTATGCGAGTACGTGGAAAAAATTAATTTAACATAAACTTCAGAAACCCCCTGAAGTTTGCCAGGGTGCCTGTCAACTGCCTTGGATATTCCGACAGTATATTCCAATCCTTTTTCTTTAGCACGTTTTTCCGTCATGCCGCTGACAGCAAAAGCGGTCTTCCCGATTTTTGTTGAAAATGTTCCCAGCACACCTTGATATTGTCTGATGACTCTGATAGAATAGAGATTTGAACCGACAAGTCTTCCTTCAGCCATAGCTGTTGAGGCGAGCATTATGTTTGAGAGATCGCCTGTGAAGAAATCGTATTTTATAGCACAATCGCCGATGGCAAAAACATCTTTTTCTGATGTTCGCAAATAGTCGTCAACAGGCACCCCTTTTCCTTCTTGATATGGAATACCTATTTTCTTTACAAGTTCAAGATTCGGCTTATATCCTACAGAAATGACAACGAGATCGCACTCTATTCTTGAACCGTCGTCAAGTTCCACACCGCCGACAGAAGTCTCGCCTAATATTCTTTTAATCTTTTTTCCCGTTACGACAGTTCCACCTTGTCCGATGAGTATTTCTTTAACTTTTTCTCCGAATTCTTGATCCATGGTCGGTAACAGTTGAGGCATCATTTCAACGAGAGTGGTGTTCTTTTTCGCTTTTACTAATTCGTCTGCGACTTCAACGCCAATGTAACCGCCGCCGACAATAACGATTTTTTGGGCTTTATGAACTGCTGTACGAAAACGTTCCAGATATTCTCTTTCTTTATGTACAAGATAGACCCCGTCTTTATTGTTTCCTTCAATATTGGGAAGCATGGCGACAGAACCGGTGGCTAATACAAGCTTTTCATAGTGGATTTCTTCACCGTTGGAAAGAACTATGGTATGATCTTTTCTATCAACAGCCTCGCCATTGATGATATCGATTTTATTTGTTGTCAATGGCACATCCGGTAAAATATTTTCATCGACACCGTTTAAGGAGAACAAAACATAAGGTATTCCGCATGGAATCATCGGTTTCATGTCTTTGCGAATTAACGCGACATTTTTACTTGGATAAGAATTTTTGGCAGATAACGCCGCAGATACTCCGGCAGGACCTCCGCCAATAATTACGACATCATATTGTTTCATTATGGCACCTTTATTATTTGGTTAGACAATAGAACTCCGTATCCCAACGGATAACCGGAGCGCTCAGCGATAACTTCGCATTTAACTTTAAAAAGAAAATAGATCAGCCTCGTTTCATTCATTAATGTTTCGAGATTTCCCTGGCCTTTTGCAATGACAATGTCGGCCTTCTTGTAAAGTTCAAGAAATTCCGGAGTACATTGCCGTAGATCGGTTCCGGCAATCATACTTCCGCTTTCTACAACATTGCATATTTTATCTATACCGATCCGCTTTGCATCTTCAAGTGTTATGTCATTGAGAATCGGTTTCGACCGTACCGCGAAAATAACTTTTTTTTGCATAAGTTCAGATAGAAGAAATTTATCGAATAGTGCTTCCTCGTAGTTGTCGCCGATGTAGAGTATGATATCGGCTTTTTTTAAATCGTCTTTAAAATGGGGAAGCGAAGAGAGGTCAATAGTATTTGAAGCTATTCGATTGACTTCATATTCGATATCAAAACGATGGTTAGCGCCAAGGTCGATGATATTGCCGATGATGGCAATTCTTAGAGCAGTATCGAGCTTGTCTTTCGAGCCTTCCATCATTGTCCTAAAAAACGGGATATATTTCTCCGCTGTTTTTCTATTCTCTTCTTTTATTCTTTCGTAAGGGTTGACCACTCCCAGGTGTTTTTCAACGATGGACTGTATTGTCAAAGAGAACATCGGCGCGTTAAAATTTCCATCAACAGCATCGACAGATTTGCAGACTTCTTTGACTATCTTAAGTTGAAGTTCCTTGTCTTCCTTATTGAAGAGCCGGGCTGCATTGTATGCTTGATTTATAATACAGGGAATACATCGTGGATCAAAAAACATGGTCTTCACTTTTATTTAATTATTTACTAAAAATTGTCAGCCTATAATATACGTTTTCTTTTGCGCTTGCCTTTTTTAAAATGCATATCAAGCCAGCCGTTTCTTATATGATCTCTTGAATCAAAATGAGCTACATAGGGTTTGATATCTAATAACGGAGTGCCGTCAAGTATATCGACTTCTGAAAATACGATAATATTATCCTTCACCTTTTCCAATTTCACAATGGAAAATCCGATATGATTGGGCCTGTGAGGGCTTCTTATTGCAAATATCCCGTGTTCCTTATCCTCAAGGAACGGTTTCCCAACAAGTATCTCTTCTTTAGAGCGGTTAAAATGGTAAATTAAAATGAGGTGCGAAAATCCCTCAATGTCTTTAAGTCCCTCTTGATACCGTTTAAATAATTCTATCCGGCCCTTCACATGCTTTTTGAAAGTACCCTGAATAGGCATACCCTTTGGTTTTTTATAAGGCGTGTAAATTATTCCGATGGGTTTAAGATTGATTTCTTTTTTCATATCAGAAAGTAATCACTCTCTCGCTTTCTCCAATAATTTTATAAATATCTTTCATGGTCGAAATCGGGCACATCTCTAAGTTTCCTGCTCTCGTAACTTAATACAGCTTCCGCAAGCATAAATTTTGCTTTCCGCCTAAAAATCATACGGGGCGAGGCTTCCATTAATCAAAATGCTGTTTCGATACCAAAAAAAAGCGTCCCGGGCCTGGCAGGACCATAGACATACGCCGGATCTCGATCGGGCCCAGTATCCAGATCGTCTTGATAAGCATTTAATATATTTTTTGCTCCAATGTTTAATTTCATATTTAATCCGTTATTCAACGGAAGTTTGTAAGTAAGACCCACATCTATTTCAAAAAATTGATCGCTCTTTTCAAGGATAAGTATGGGATTTTCCTGTCCTTCCACAACGACTTCATGGGGTAAATCAGCTTCCCCGATATAAGTGCCATTCAGATAAAGGTCGATATTGCTGCTTGCAGTCAGGGATAAAATGATATTTCCTGTCAAGTCTGGTGTTCTAAAAAAATTATAGGTTCCGAAATCCTTATGAGGACTATCATAGCGACTTTTTTGATATGTTAAACCGCCACGAATTTCAAAACCGCTCAATGGACGAATTCCCATATCCATTTCGATACCTGTTACCTTAGCGCCGTCACTGTTTACACGTTCCCAGCGTTCGATACTGCCTTGTTTGGAAACAAACTGCTCGGTGAAGGAATCGGTTAATTTTGTATAAAAAGCAGTCAATGAAAACATGGTCGGAATATCATTTAGATAACCCAAATATTCCAATCCACCGTTGAGTGAATGGCTGCGCTCTTCTTTTAGTTCCGCTGAATTTCGAATGACTCGTTGATCACCTTCAATGCCGCACAGATGCAAATCTTCGTCGTACGTTTGTGGTGGTTTGAATCCCGTGGTATACGCGGCTCGAAGCGTAATACCTTTGCCAATATTAAATTTCCCATTGAGACGGGGACTCACAATCCAATCTTTCAGTTCAGAGTGCTTATCGAAACGAATACCTGCCACAAATTCCAATTGCTTATCATCACCAAAATGGAAATTATCTTGAACAAAGATTCCCGTATTTTTATAGATCTCATTTATATAGTAGGCTGTTTCAGCAGCAGTTTCATCCTGCAATTTATCTTGGGAATATTGTACTCCAGATGTCAGGAGATGGTTCTGCGCTTGGTAATTAAATTGAAATCCTGCAATTTGCATCGGATTATCTGTTTTTCCATAAAAAGCCAGCGCATCCAATGTATCCTTCGGCGTGTCGCCGCCTAAACCACCGAAATAGGATTTTCGATTTTCGAATGAAAAAGAATAAAAAAATCGATAGTCGAAAAGCGCTCCAGGTCGATGAGACCAGCGAATAGTTCCCCCCGATCGCCAGTGTTCTATCCATTCGGCGATGTCAGCTTCATGGACAGGCAGATCGAACTTGTTGCCTCCACGCCGTTCTTCATGGATTTGATGAAACGATGCTAATAATTCACTATTGATAAATGGTTGGTAATACCATTTGAATCCGAATGTTTCATTACGCAGCTCGCCTAATTCACTAAATCCATCTTTGTTGTAGTCATAAGGATTACGCTTTCGGAACGAGCCAAATATGTAGGTGCCCGACGTCCCTTTATTATAAACATTCTCTGCAACGGCGCCAAGATGCTGATCTATTTTACCATCGGTGGAGTTGCTCTGGTATTTGATCCTTACCTGGTTTATCATGGGCGTTCGTGTAATCATATTAATGACTCCAGCCACCGCGCCGCCGCCATAAAGCGATGATCCGCCACCCTTTACTATTTCGATCTGATCGACCATTTCTTCGGGAAAATGCTCGAGCCCGTACACACCGGCCAAACTACTGACGACGGGATCGCCATCAATCAAAATCTGTGAATATTTGCCATCCATGCCCAAAATACGCACCTGTGAAAAATTACAATTTGTGCAATTATTTTCAACCCTGATTCCGGTATGAAAAGAAAGGGCTTCCGCCAAATTGCAAGCATGTTTTTGTTCAATCAACTGCCGTGGAATGACCTCGGTTCGTACAGGCATATCTTCCATCAGATGTGGAGTTAATGTTCCCGTTACCACCATGGCTCCCATTTCAAACATAGTCGATTCAAGTTCAAAATTAACCATCGTGTGTTCATCAGATTGAATGTCTATAATTTTTTGTTCCTGTTTGTATCCCATCACCGACGCAACGAGATGCAATTGCCCGGGTGAGACATTGCTAATAATATACTCGCCATTTTTGTCGGTTGCGGCTCCGACGGTTGTATGTTCAACGATTACATTGACTCCTGGCAGGGGCTCTTTTGTTTTTTTATCGATCACTTTACCTTTTATCGAACCGTTACCAGGCATTGCAAATGTAACTGTAGAAGAAAATAACAAACCGAATATTAAATATGTTTTAATAACTTGGATTACGATTTTTATGTTCATTTATTCTGTGATATGATATGAGCATCTCTTTTTTTAGTTATCGTTTTTATCTTACTTTTTTAATGATGATTTATATATTATGAACCAGCCGGCAGATCCTATAGCTATCAGCCCAAGAGATATCAACTGCGCTTCACTTAATCCAAAAGCAATCCGCGGATTGATGCGGATGAACTCTATTGTAAACCTTTCAATTCCGGCCAATATCAAATAGAACATGAATAACATTCCTGTCGGCAAAGGCTTTTTTCGGATGGACCAAAGGAATAAAAACATTACTCCGCAAATCAGAAATTCGTACACAGGAGTCGGATGGCATGGAGTGTTATCCGGAACAATACCTCCTGGAAATTGACTGCAGATTTCCGGAAAACCTCTGAAGGCTGCCGAAGGCGGGTATGTGCCGTTCGAATAATCAGTTCCCCAGGGAAGTGTCGTCGGGAAACCATAATCGCCGTCACCTGAAAGATGACATCCGATACGTGCAATGCCATATGCAAGAATCAAAGCAGGCGAAATTGCATCGGCCACAGTAAAGAAAGTGATTTCCTTTTTCTTTGAATAAAGATATATTGAGAACGTTGCGAGAATGAAACCGCCGTAAAATGTTAATCCGCCTGGATTAAATATCATGCCTATTGGATCCGCCGTGAATTCGCGCCAGTATTCTAACAAGTAAAGAATTTTTGATCCTGCAATACCCGAAACCAGTGCTATTAATGTGATATTATTCGCTATATTCGGATCCAGTTTCCGGCGTTTGAATTCGCTGACGAAAAGATAACTTCCGACAATGAAACCGGTTGCAAGCATTAAACCGTAGCTATAAACTGTAAAGGGGCCGATTTGAAAGAGTCTGGGACACATAAATAATATTCCTGTTAATAAGGGGTTTTAGGTATCGACTCGAAATTGCATAAATATTTTTTGGCTTATTTGAAATTTACGAAAATATTTAGCCGGATACAGCATGATCATTCTTATTATTTACAAAGACATTATTTGAATGAAATATCCCTATATCCATTTTTTTCTATGGAAGAAGGCGGTTATTTCTAAAAAATATTTTTTCTTCGGAATCGATTCTTGCGGCTAATTTTTCATCGATCATATATTTCAGCATGTCCGGATCGCCGCCTTTATTTTCAATAAATTTATTTGCCGCTTCTTCAGTCACAGGATGCACGGACATAATTCCCAAAAGTTCTTCTTCAAGTCCGCCGGCACCTTCAAAATCATTTTCTTCAGAAAAGAATAACGTTTCTGAATCCGTGATTTTATTTTTTGTGAACTTCGAAATTTCAGAGAGTGTTGAAATACGGGGCGCCGCGACATAAGCTTCAGTGGGCGGGCGGATTGGAATCGTGAAGTATGATTTGTTTCTCTTCAGTTTTTTAAAGTATTCGCTTAGCACTTCTAACTCACCAAGATTGTCATTTATATTCTCTACCAGCATTGTCTCCGTGGTAAGAAAGCCACGGTAAGATTTTGAGAAGTCGATTATTCCATCGAGAATTGCATTGAATTTTAATTTTCCATGCGGCCTGTCCAGTTTTGTCCACGTTGTTTCATTTACCGTATCAACCTTTACTGATACATAATCTGCAAGTGAAAGACTTTCTTTTACATCATCGTTCCACAAAAGAGAGGAGTTTGTGAAAACTGCAATTTTGCGGCCAAATTCTCGAAGAAGTAAAATCTCTTTCGAAAGGTTAACATCAAGAGTCGGTTCGCCATTTGGAAGAATACTGATATAATCTATTTGAGTACGTTGTTCAGTCAATAGTTTAATCTTGTCATTAACGAGATTGAACGCTTCTTGTAGATCCAAAAACCCATCCCGTTTTATTGAACAGCGTTTAGTACGGCCGACCTGGCAGTATACGCAGTTATAAGTACATACTTTTTGATACATAGTCATTGATACCGAGGCTGTATCCCAATCTTCGTGACGGCACAGGCCCGAAAACAATGTTCCCGCGGGAAGAAGGATTTACAGGAACGCTATTCTCCGGATTAACACACATTGTATCTATAAAAGAAGGATTTGAAACAATAGTCTTCTCAAAATTACCACGAATATTCTCTATTTTCCTTTTGAATGCAGATTTTATTCTATCGAATTGAAGAGTCATATGAATATATGGGTTTTTTTAGAGAATAAGATTAAGTAATGTACCCATTAATAGTGCGACCATAATCATAATGGATGTAATTTTAAGAGTATCTTTTATTCCCAATTCTTTTATTAAAACCATATAAGTGGCAATACAAGGGAAATAAATCGCTAATATTGTAGAGCCAATTACTAATTGTTTAGTAGACAAGTTAAGAGGGCCAAGCATACCCACGGCGACATCTTTCCTTAAAAATCCGACAAGTAAAGCAGAAGCAGCTTCTTTCGGCAGTCCCCATAGGTCGTTTAAGACGGGAGACATAATTTCGGTAAAGAAATCAATAATTCTTAAAGAATAAAGTATATTCACAAAAAGCACTCCTACAAGCACTAAAGGCAATGCTTCCTTTAAAAATCCGTATAAACGCATCCAAAGTTTTTTTATCACGGCTTGAAATTGAGGTATCCTATATGGAGGTATTTCAACTAATATTTCCGGACTCGCGCCCTTTATAACCTTATTGAGTATTAGACCTTTGATAATAAAAAGCATCAAAAGAGCGAAGAATATAATTGCTACGTATTCGCCTCCCCGCTGTCCAACCAATCCTACAATCATGGCAGTTTGTGCCATACAAGGAATGGCAATTGTCATTAAAGTAGCGGCAATAAATTTCTCACGCCTTTCTTCAAGTATTCGGGTCGCCAGTGCCCCGGGGACATTACATCCTAAGCCTAAAATAAAAGGAATGATTGCATATCCATGCAATCCTAAATGGTGCATGAAATTATCAACTAAAACTGCCAAACGGGGAAGATATCCGAAATCCTCTAATATTCCCAAGACTAAATAGAAGCTCACTATGTATGGTAATACAACACCGATAGGCACAAAAAGTCCGGTTGTTAGCATACCAAAAGATAAGCCAAAATCTATTTTGCCTTCGATGAGGTTGCCGATAAGAATCTGATGCAGGAAAGTTTGTTCTCCCAGATATGTGCTTAAACTCATCATAAACGGAAGCCAAAGATTTCTAAACAAGGGTTCAAAGACGCATCCAATAAGACTTTCTCCGATGAATCGAATTATCCAAAAAAAGCCAAATACTATACATAAAGCTAACGGCAGACCGCTGATAGGTTTAATGCTTAGATCTTCTAATCTTTCTAATATTGTATGGTGACGGTGAGTTAGTTTCTGAGCTGCTTCCACAATTTTTCCAATTTTTTCCCATCTGTCACCGTCGGAAGAGACAGGCATCTTTCCCATCTTTGCCTCTGGTATGCGATCAATCAATTCCTTTATACCTTCACCGGACAAACCACAGGTATGAACTACCGGTACGCCCAATTGCTCCTCTAATTTTTTTATATCAATTTGGATACCGCGATGCTTAGTGTCATCCCATAAATTTAAAGCGACGATTACAGGAATATTTCTTTCTAGCAATTCGAGAGTCAAATAAAGATTTCTTTCTAAATTTGTAGCATCCATAACATTGACAACTACATCACCTTCCTGTAACATCCGGACGGCTACTTCTTCGGCTTCGCAGGTCGGCTTTAAAGTATATGTTCCGGGAATATCTATGATCATTGCCTTTTTATCACCCAGTTTCATTTGCCCCTGGCTGAATTCTACCGTTGTGCCCGGATAGTTGGAGATTATTACCTTTACCCCGGTAAGTCTGGAAAAAACCGTGCTTTTGCCGACGTTAGGATTACCTACAAGTAAAATTTTTTCTATTTGCATCTGTCTATCTCAACAAAAATTTTTTTTGCCATTCCGAATCCGACAGCAACTTGCATATTGTCTATTTCTATCGTCTGTGGACCGCGCCAGAAATGAGAACTTACCTTGGTTATTCTCTTCCCGGGCCTTATTCCTATGCTTTGCAGTTTTCTTATGAAGCCGCGACCGCCCAGAATCTCTTTTACCGTGCCGGTTTCTCCCGGCTGCATTTGTGTTAAATCTGTCTTCATTTTCAAAAACAGGTAGGACATGTTCCTGTAGAGCAGCTTGGTCCAGAAGAAGAACTGTCTCCAGAACCTCCAACGCTAAATGTTGAAAATATTCTTTCGATATTTTCACTGTTGCATTTTTCGCATTTAAGCTCTTGTTTTTCTGAAGTTACCCCTATCAACAAATCGAATTTCTCACCACAATCTTTACAAATATATGTATACATAGGCATGATTATCATCTCCTGTTTATGTTCTAAAAATTAACTTAACTAAACATGTTGCTTGATCGTAGTTTCCAGTTCGGATTTAGGAAGCGCACCTACAACCTTGTCCACGACTTTATCATCTTTAAAAATTGCTAAAGTTGGAATACCCATTATTCCATAACGAGATGCGGTATTAGGAGCTTCATCTACATTTAACTTATATACTTTCAATTTACCTTTATATTCCTCGGCGATTTGCTTGATTATCGGCGCCACCATAAGGCAAGGGGCGCACCACTCTGCCCAAAAGTCTACCAAAACAGGTAAATCCGATTCTAAAACCTCTTGTTTAAAATTATTATCATTTACATTAATCATAT
>Ga0315544_1002814_pt1 | contig 11975 bp, 13 predicted proteins | sample SalMarSW160130MG_2_FD_202543 | JGI IMG/M metagenome (GOLD analysis project Ga0315544, IMG submission 202543) | Salt marsh sediment microbial communities from the Plum Island Ecosystem LTER, Massachusetts, United States - Salt Marsh Sediment SW1601-130 ... | reverse complement strand
TTTAGAGCACACTTAAGAGTTTTGATTAAGTCCGAAAGTCCTGTGCTTTCTAATCCTTGCGCCCCTTAAACCAGGAAGTATGCTACATAGAATAATCAGCCAATCTCCCCCTTGAGCTAACCCAAACCCATAACCACCTCGCCCAAAACCACCCACCATCCGCAGGCGAGTGACACGGGGCACATTTTTAGGCGGTTATGAAGGAATTTCTGTGAAAATGCCATCCAAAAGAAGCGATCCTTTTGCGATAGAAAACATTTGGCATTGGGCCACGGTTATTGCATATGTATGCTTGCCATTGAGAGAGACCTAATCATAAGTTAGATTGCCTACAATTAAGAGTTTACCGAAATGAGTTACAGTTATGAAGAGATTCGCGCCACGGCTTTGGACATTCTCTCGGGGAGAGAAACAACAAGCTATAGGCCTTATCACTATGTGCACCTCCGACTGGGCGTAGCGGAAGTTCTTTCGAGGCGACACCCCCAAGCAACCATACAGGCGGGTTCCCAGCCCAAGCTCGATCGACCGGATTCGGACATCTTCTTGGAGGTTTTCTGGGACCTCTTTAGACAGGGAATCATCACCCTGGGGGTCGATGACTCTAACCCAAATTTCCCCTTCTGCAGAATCTCACAGCTGGGGCGTCGGATCTTAGAAGGTCAAAATCCATATCTGTTTCATGATGTCTCCACATATGAAGCACTAATTCGGGAATCGGTTCCAGAGATCGACTCGGTAACGCTGACCTATCTTCAAGAAGCGATGCAGGCATTCAAGGCCGGCTGCATTCTGTCATCAACTGTTATGCTCGGAGTTGCAACAGAGCACACCTTTAATCTACTTGTGGAAGAAGTAGACAAGAAAGATCCGTTCAAGACTACCTTCGCCTCTGTTTCTCGGCAAAAAACGATACTGCAGAAAGTGAACAAGTTTAAAAACATTCTCGACCAGAACTTGAAGTTATTCCCGCCGGAAATTAAAGAAGATCTAGACACCTACTTCGCCGGTATTCTGTCTGTGATTAGAAACTTTCGGAATCAATCTGGCCATCCGACAGGAAGAGTAGTTGGGCGCGAGCAGGCATACGTCCTCCTGCAACTGTTCATACCCTACTGCCAAAAAATATACGATCTTCGGAAATTCATCCGCGAGAGTGCGGCATAAAGATGGGGTGGGAAAGTCAATTATTGATTAGGCCGAATATCACTTCCGCTCCGAAGATGTCACCTTAACGGGGGCCTAATAGATGATCTGCATATATTGCGATGATCCTAATGAAGACTCGGTTTCTGACATTATCCCGAGAGCCCTTGAACTACCCCGAACCCATGACCATCGCGTCCAAAACCCACCCACCATCCGCAGGCGAGGGAGGGAATAGGCATTTGGGGGGGTTCTTGACTTAAGATATTGGACATTCTGCTGACTTGGCTTAGTATCTCGCTCTGCGTGTTATGCGACAAATGTTGTTATCGATAAGGTTGTTATGCGACTAATATAAGCAATAGTTAGCATTATGTCTAGACGGCTCGATTTAAAGAACGATTGCCTGGGTTTTTGCGAAGCCGAAAAAAAACGGCTTATGGTAAAGCCAGTGCCTTCCTCAAAAGGCTTAGTGGTGTTCTTCCGTTTAATTAACCGAGATTGGACAATGAAAGGAGGTGCGTTATGGCAGGTGGAGGACCTTGGCGTCAAGAGTACAGAGAAATCTCAGTTGCTCCAGGGGCCGGTGTTGTCATAGATGTCAATTCAGCTAAGGAGGAAAGTCCGGCTAGTATGGATGCGTCACTGAGTGTAGGAGGAGAAATATACAATCTCAGCTACGCAACGCCAGGAGATCACAAGCCTGGACTAGTATCCCAGCATGTGTTTCTGTTAAACAAGTAGAGTTAGCAGGATCATTTTGTTATCAAACGGAGGGCTCCCCTAAACTTGTTTTGTGAATAATGCAACTTCGGCTAACACCCCCTTGGCACAAATAGGAACAGCAGCCGTAAATTTTGCTAACAATTCACTGCACCAGACCTGCTTACCCTGGTGTTGAATCGAATGTTTTTGGCTTTATCTATTTCATTGGTTTGCATAGTTATTGCCTTTTAAGTCGCAGGCTGGTGAGTTCTGTCGTTAAGCCATATAAGATAAATCGGTAATTTCCCCCTTGAACTAACCCGAACCCATAAGCTTTTCGTCCAAGAAACCTGCCCACCATCCACAGGCGAGTGAGACAATGCACATTTGCAGGGTGGCTGTGAAGAGGTTTCTGCGACTGAACTTAGCCGCCCCCGGCAGAGCCTCTCTGACGGGATAACAGGATTTACAGGACTCCTGTTCATCCTATCTAAAAATGGAAATTCCTATATTGTTTAATTAGAGAAAATCAGGATCGGGGCCTATGGAAGAATTATCACTGCTATTTCATCCTCTTACACCGGAAAGATGGGTTGACTTTGAAGGACTCTTCGGCGAGCGCGGTGCTGCTGGTGGATGCTGGTGCATGTGGTGGCGGCTACAGAAAAAGGAGTTTGATGCCCAGAAGGGAGAAGGAAATCGTCGGGCGATGAAGGCCATCGTCGACTCAGGCCGCATCCCAGGCATCCTGGCCTATCATCAGGGTCAGCCGGTTGGCTGGTGCTCTGTGGCTCCGCGGGGGGAGTTTCCGCGACTAGACCGATCCAGAATCCTCAAACCGGTGGATGACCAACCTGTCTGGTCTGTGGTCTGCTTCTTCGTTACGAAAGCTTACAGACGCAGGGGCGTTGGCACGCAGCTAATCAAGGCAGTGGTTGATTATGTTCGCAGGAAGGGTGGCCGAATCGTCGAAGGTTATGCCGTTGAGCCCAAGAGAGGCGATATGCCGGATCTGCTTGCCTACCATGGCCCGTCGGCTGTTTTTCGGAAGGCTGGATTCCTGGAAGTAGCCCGGCGTTCCCAGACAAGGCCCATCATGCGATATTTGATCAACCGTTAATCGACCAGGTGACTCAGGGGACCATAGTAACGCAACAACGTTGGGAGGAGTTTGAAGTCCCGCACTTATTTGCATAAGTGCGGGATTCAATCTTAACAGCGGAGCAATCCGAGCAACGAAACAATCTCTGAAACCAAAGGGTATGGACAACGGGATCGCTTCGCTGGCAATGAAAGCAATATCTCTTACCCCAAACTTCATCAGAGGGCCGTGAGGCCCTATGGGAAGTTAGCGACCGAAGGGAGCTAAGTTCTATCAGTATGTTTTGTGGCTTCACGCCCTCGGCACTACGCCTAAACTTCACCAACGGTTGGGCTGAGCAACTACGCAAACCGTCGGGTGAAATGAAACTATAAAGGTGGGCAAAAAATAGAGCTGAAATATGATGCCTTGGCTTACATTCGCGAGATGGGTATGGCGTATCATAAGTTGAAACTTTTCCTTACTTTAGGCTACGAGGATAAAGAAATTAATAGCCTTCTTGATGAGATAAAATCGCTCCAGGACCCAAATGGGGGTTGGCCCTGGCGGTGGGAGCGAGGTAATCCTGGTGGGGTGGTTGAGACGACTAACATAATTGAAGTCCTATCTAAGTTTAGGATTGGCGGAGTTAGACAGGCGATCTCCTTCATTCGTTCTATACAGAGGAATGATGGCGGATGATCCGAGAATCCTGAGCTCAGTGCTTACATACCAAAGGAATGGGTCTTCTGAAGGACGGATTGTAGCTCTGCTTTCTTTACTGGAGAGGCCTTATGTGCTTTGATCATGTCTGTCTTTAAGGATAACCCAGCCACGAAGAAGGGCATCAATTATCTACAGGAAGCACAGAATGAGGAGGGGGGCTGGCCACTCAACAGTGATCCCCAATATGCAAAGACTGATGCAATCTGTACGAATAGCGCAATCAGGGCACTTATATCAATGGAGCAAAGCAGAGTTTCCTCAATTCTTAAGCGAGCATTAGAGGCGGTTAAATCTAACTATGAAGGGTGAATGAGAATTCTATATAGTAGATCGGAACCTGGGTTCGCGACGGCAATATTGGAATCATTGTTAACACTTGACCCGGAAAACATACATATAGCAGAACTTGTGGATTATCTTGTTGGCATCCGAAGACAGGATGGCGGCTGGGGTCGGAAAGAGGAAGCATCAGCCCCTGATTCGACGCTAAGGTGTCTCGAAAAATGCTGATAACAACAAAAATCGTTGGGCTACGATGAAATAAGTTTTCCCTTCGCCTAATACCTTCTTTTTGGCTCAAAAGCGAAGAATCGGTTAATGTACAGATGAGCTCAGGCTGCCCAGCCGAATCAACAACCCGAACTATTCATAAATTTTAGCCACCAAGACACTAAGCATGTCCTGAGCAAAGTCGAAGGATCACTAAGAATATAAGAAATTAGAGCACTTCGGTATGTAAACCGAGTCGCTCTGCATTAGCCTCTAATCTTTTGGTTTAAACCCTATTCTACCAACACTTTGTGTCTTGGTGCCTTTGTGGCATACGACTTATCCAGGGCAAGGCCTTTTACATAATATCAGCGGATGAAAAGGAAATCAAAGCCCCCCAAATTGCTTCTGGTGACTTCATTTATCCGCGAACCCTTAGACAAAACAGTGGAGGTGGTGAACCTCCCCCACAGGGCAGGACATCCAAATAAGTTTCCTCCCCCTTGATGGGGGAGGACTAAGGAGGGGGTGACAATTTTATCCCTTCCCCCTCACTCTAGCCCTCTCCCCCCAGGGGAGAGGGAACTATAGGAATGTCATTCATTCCCGTTTGGGAGCAGGGTATTCCGACATATTCTTATAAACACAGGAGGCCAAAGACTTGTCTGAGCTATATGATAACCCAAAGTATTATGAAATAGCCTTTTCATTTCGAGATATCCCCGCTAAGGTTGATGTGTTTGAAGAGTGTTTCCAGCGTTTTTCGCAGATCCCGGTAAGATCTGTATTGGAATTGGGATGTGGAAGTAGCCCGCATATGGAAGAACTGATCAAAAGAGGCTATCAATACAGTGGGCTTGACTTAAGCAAGGCTATGCTGGGATATAGCAGGGAAAGGGCATTGCACATCGGTGCTGAGGTAAACCTAATTCAGGGAGACATGATCGACTTCTCTCTGGAGACAATGGTTGATTTTGTCTATGTGTTGCTCGGTTCCTTGTATGCGAAGAGTACTTCTGAGCTGATGACCCATTTCAGCTCTGTTGCCCAAGTATTAAAGAAAGGCGGTCTTTACTTGCTTGATTGGTGTATTCAATATGATTCACCATGGGAATCGAAAGGTGGAGATAGTTGGGAGATGGAGCGCGATGGTATCAAAGTCAAGACTTCGGTCTCATGGAAAGTGATAAATAAGGTCGAGCAAACCTTTGAAGAAACCATTATCCTTGAAGTGAATGATCACGGAAAGAACCTCAATATTGTGGGAAAAGACGTCAAAAGAGCTATATACCCCCAGGAGTTTTTGTGTTTTGTGTCAGGTTCGAAATATTTTGAGTTTGTGGGTTGGTGGAATAACTGGGACCTGGGGCAGCCGTTAGAACAAGCAAATAAAATAGATCGCCCAATTGCACTTCTTCGGAGGATATAGACTGTTTGGAGGTCGGCGTATTGCGATATGAGAGAATGATTAGAACTTCGCATTATGGCCGATAAAGTGCAGATCAAAGGTCCCCAAATTGCTTGCGGCGGCTTCTTTTGCCCGCGAACCCTTAGACAAAACAATAGAGGCAACAAATTATGAACATCTATGAAAAATTCGCATCCTTCTATGCAAAGGGGCAATACCCGCAATATAGCAAGAGGATGGCAGAACTACTCCCTGCTGTGCTTAAGCGATTTGGTGCAGAGCCACGGACAATTCTGGATTTAGCCTGTGGAGAAGGGACATTCGCCCTGGAGATGGCAAAGAAAGGCCTCCAGGTGACGGGTGTTGATCTTTCTCCCCAGATGCTGGGGTTTGCCAGAGAACGAGCTGAAAAAGAGAATGTAGATGTGGAGTTTACACTTCAAGACATACGATTCTTGTCTTTCGAAGGGAGATTTGATCTGGTGACCTGTTGGTATGATAGCCTGAATTACCTTCTGGAGCTGGGGGATTTGGAGAAGACCTTTGCCGGCGTGGGGCGAGCGCTAAAGAAAACGGGACTTTTCATCTTCGATATGAACACTATTTATGGCCTGGCGGTTAACTGGCAGAGATACCCTTGCTATATCCAACAGGATACTCCTGGGTTGTTTGAAATCCACCGTTCAAGCTATAACTTCGAGAAAAACATAGCTACTCTGAGAATCACGGGATTTATGAAAGAAAGGAAGGGGTGGACTCGGATGGACGAAGAACATAAGGAGCGCGGATACTCCCTGGAGGAAATCAGCCAATGCTTAAAGAAAGCCGGCTTAGAGCAGCTTGCCTGTTGGGGAAATCTGCAAGAAATGAGCGAGCCTAAGCCAGACAGTGGACGAGTATGGTTCATAGTGCAAAAGCAACAGTAGAGCTTCCCCTTCGTCAGGAACCCGTTGAGATTCCCTTGGGGGTCTTATTGGATCAGCACCTAAACAGACATCTTTAGGAAAAAGATAAGATGCCTGAGCTGCCTGACCTGGAGCAGATAAAAGAGGTTCTCAATCGAAGGCTTGGGGGTAAAGAGGTGGAGAAGGTCGAGGTTCTCCGTCCCCTTGTCCTCCGCTGTCTACAAGAGCAACTTCTCTCAGGTATTGAGGGAAATCTGCTTCAATCGGTCAAACGACGGGGGAAGTTCCTCCTCTTCTCCTTTGAAACCGGGATGCTTGTCTTTCACCCTATGCTCTCCGGGAGGTTTCAACTCGCTCAGAGGGGGGAGCGGTTGAAATACCGCACCTGCCTAAGATTGGGCTTTGCTGGGGACCAGGAACTCCGCTATTTTGATCCCCGATTTATGGGCAGAATCTACTGGGCTCAAGATGACGATTTTTCCGGGATACTCCAATACCCCGCGCTTGGCCCTGATGCGTTGGATCAATCCCTCAGCCTGGAGCTATTTAAGGCCAGGCTTCACCATTTCCGGGGAATGATCAAGAATGTCCTCACCAATTAGAGGTTCCTGGCCGGGATTGGTAATGCCTATGCAGATGAGATCCTCTTCACCGCCCGAATCTCCCCGCTGAGGAAACGATCAACCCTCTCTCCAGAGGAGATCAAATCCCTCTACCAAGCCATTGGCTCAGTCCTGACTGAGGCCATAGAAATACTCAAGGAGAAAGTAGGGGAGAAGATCGAAGTTGAGGAGAGGGGGTTCTTCAGGGTGCATCGTAGGTGGGGAGACCCCTGCCCAGTCTGCGGAACAATCCTCGCCGAGGTTTCTCCTAATCGGCAGATTACCACCTTCTGTAGGCACTGCCAGAGATAGGCCTGAGCAGCCAATAAAGCCCTCAGTTTTGCCTTGACTCCGGGCAAGGTTTTCCCTATAATTCCATCAGAATGATTAAGAAATTTTTTAAGACCCAGAAGAGGGTGATAATTGGCTGTCTGGTGATTTGGGCTCTGGGCCTGGTAGTGCTTCTCTCCCTTCTGTTTACCTACCGCAGGGGCCTTCCCTCCCTGGCTCAGTTGGAAAGCTACGAGCCCAGCCTGATCACCAGGGTATATGCTGCAGATGGAGAGGAGATCAAGGAATATTATAAGGAAAAAAGGGTTCTGGTTCCCTTGAAGGATATCCCCCCCTATCTGATAGATGCCCTTCTGGCCACCGAGGACAGGAAGTTCTATAGGCATTGGGGGATTGATCTCCATCGGATGGCCGGAGCCCTCTGGGCAGATATGAAGGCACGAAGGCTTGTCCAGGGGGCAAGCACCATCACCCAACAGTTGGCCAGAACCCTCTTTTTAACCCCTAAGAGGACATTTTCCCGCAAGGTCAAGGAGGTTCTTACCGCCCTCAGGATTGAGAAGACCTACTCCAAAGATGAGATCCTTCAGATGTATCTCAACCAGAACTATTTCGGCAACGGAGCTTACGGAGTAGGGGCAGCCTCCCAGGTCTACTTCTCCAAGGATGTGAGGGATCTGGACATTAACGAATGCGCACTCCTGGTGGGACTCCTCAAAGCCCCCAGCAAGTATGAGCCCTTCGATCACCCCCAGAGGGCCCTCAGAAGGAGGAACCTGATCTTAAAATGCCTTTTGGCCTGGGGAAAACTCACCAAAACTCAAGCCGATAGCCTAAAAGACCTCCCTCTGGAGCTCGACCTTAATGTGGAAGCTCAAGGTGAGGCCCCCTATTTCACCGAGTTGGTGAGAAGGTATTTAGAGAAAAAATACGGTGAGGAGATGCTCTATCGAGGTGGGCTGTCCGTATATACCACTCTCGATCTGAAAATGCAGAGGGCAGCAGAGGGGGAGGTTAAGAGGAATCTGGACAATTTCCAGGCCAACATAGAGAGATCTCACCCTCTGAGTGATACCGTCTATACCATACCCGTTCCTGATTCGGCGAACGGAGAGGAGAAGAGGGAGTATAAAAAGGTCCAGGGGGCATTGGTGGCCATTGAGCCGGGCACGGGATTTATTAAGGCCCTGGTCGGAGGAAGGGACTTCGCGGAGAGTGAGTTTAACAGGGTTACTCAGGCCAAACGTCAACCCGGGTCTGCCTTCAAGCCATTTGTCTACACGGCAGCCATTGACAATGGGTTCAAGCCCACGGAAATCATCTATGATACCCCCATAGTCTTGAACGATGAGAAGAGGGGGCTCTGGCGCCCAGAGAATTATGACCGCATCTTCAAGGGCCCTACCACTTTGAGAGTAGCCCTGGCTCTATCCAGAAATGTGGTCTCTATCAAGCTCTTGGAGAAGATAACCCCCAGGCAGGCCGTCTTCTATGCCCACAGGATGGGGATAAGGACTCCTCTGAGAGCAGTTCCCTCCTTGGCCATTGGCACCTCTGAGGTTACCCCCTTAGATCTGGTTTCGGCCTTTGCCGTATTCCCTAACCGAGGTGTGAGGGTAGACCCCACCTATATAACCAGGGTAATAGACAGGGAAGGGAGGATCTTGGAGGAGAACTTCCCTTATAAGGAGGAAGTGCTAAACAAGCAGACCGCCTATATGATGACCAACCTCTTGGAGTCGGTGATGAATATGGGGACAGGATATGGAGCCAGAAGAAGGGGTTTTCGCAGACCAGCAGGGGGGAAGACGGGGACCACAGACAACTTTACCGATGCCTGGTTTGTGGGATTCACCCCCCAATTGGTGGCCGGGGTCTGGGTTGGATTTGATGATCTTACCCCTCTGGGGGAGGGGGAGACTGGGGCCAGGGCTGCTCTCCCTATCTGGACAGATTTTATGCGCGAAGCCCATCGAGGATTGCCGGTAAAGTATTTTCCGGTCCCTCCAGGTATTGTCTTTGTCGATGTCTGTGCGGAAAGCGGACTTTTGCCCAGCGAGAGGTGTCCAAAGGTAGTTAAGGAGGTCTTCATAAAAGGAACCGAACCCACCCAGAGGTGCAACCTACCTCACAACATTCCCAAGGGGGTTCGTCCCCCCAGGTCGGGTTCTAAGGAGGGATCGCCCCCTGAGGAGATACACTTTTAAGCCCATCCTGGGTCACAAGATAATGGATCAAATGGGATCTCGGGGGGGGCTCCTCGCACAATTGATAGGCATCCTGCACCAGTAGCTGGGCCTCCCTTGCCTCCTCTTCCTGGGAGGCATAGATAAGAGCCAAATTCTCTCCTCTCTTCGTCTCTTCGCCTCTCTTGCGGATCAATTCAATTCCTACTGAATAGTCGATCTGGCTCGATAGATCCTTCCTTCCTCCTCCCAGGGCCACCACTGCCCAGCCCACCTTCCTGGCATCAAGAGAGGCTATGTAGCCACTGGACTCGGCCTTGACCTCAATCCTCAATTTGGCCTGAGGGAAAAGCCGATAATCATCAATCACCCGGGGGTCACCCCCCTGCGCCTCTACCATCTCCCTGAACTTGGAGAGGGCCTCCCCACTTTCTATCACTCCTCTAAGCCTATTTTTTGCATCCTCTATCTCCTTGGCCTCTTGGACTAAGATCAACATCTGAGCACCCAGGGCAATGGTTACCTCCATCAGATCCTCTGGCCCCTCCCCCCTTAGCGCCTCTATCGCCTCCCTCATCTCCAGGGAGTTCCCCACCATTCTGCCCAACGGCTGATCCATATCCGTCACCAGGGCCCTTACCTTCTTTCCCATGCGAGAGCCTATGCCGATTATAGCTCTGGCCAACTGGAAGGCCAGCTCCTCCTGGTTGAAGACCGCCCCGCGGCCCACTTTCACATCCAAAATCAGGGCATTGAGGTCGGCCGCCAGCTTCTTGCTCATTATGCTGGAGGCTATCAGGGGGATGGAGTCCACTGTGGCGGTAACATCCCTTAGGGCATAAATCTTCGCATCTGCCGGGGCCAGTTCGGGAGTCTGGCCGATTATGGAGACCCCGATGCGGGAGAGGTTCCTCTTGAACTCCTCGATGCTCAATTGGGTATTAAACCCGGGGATGGATTCCAGCTTGTCCAGGGTCCCACCGGTGTGCCCCAATCCCCGCCCGGAGATCATAGGGACTACAGCCCCTGCTGCGGCCACCGCAGGGGCCAGCACAAGGGAGACCTTGTCCCCTACCCCACCTGTGCTATGTTTGTCCACCTTCTTTCCTGGGATGGCGGAAAGGTCAAGGGTTCTCCCAGAGCGAAGCATGGAGAAGGTGAGCGAATAGGTCTCCTCCTCATCCATCCCCCTGAGAAAGATGGCCATCAGGAGGGAGGCCATCTGGTAGTTGGGAATCTCACCCTTGGTAAAGCCTGAGACGAAAAATTTTAGCTCCTCAGGACTTAAAGATCCTCCATCCCTCTTCTTGCTTATGATCTCATAGGCTCTCATCTTCCTCCATTCCCTTGGCCATAAGGAAACCCCTGGCCCTCTCTGTATATGGATACCTGTTGACCAACTTCCAGAATCTCGGGCTATGGTTTGGCTCCAGGAGGTGGGCAAGCTCATGGACAATCACATAATCCCTCACCCAATCAGGCATCTGGGCCAACCTATGCGATATCCGGATCTTCCTCTCCCGAAACTGGCAACTGCCAAACCTCTTTGATTGGTTGGTAGTCCACTCCACGGATTTAAACTTTAGCCTTCCAGAGAAGTACCTTCTGTTCAGTGATTGGGCTATCTTCTCTAAGTCCCCGTCCTCGTTCAGTCTCTTCCGGAGTTCTCTTCGCTCTGCCCTTTTACGGATGTTTTCAATGATCTCCTCCAGCCTTCTGTTATCTATCTTTTCCGGGGCGTAGACTATCAGCCTATCGTCCACGAGCTTTGCCTGAACGGTCTTCTTTCTCTTTTTGCTCCTTATTATCTCTATCTTCATCGGCCTCTCCAAAGCGAGGCGGCAGAACCCCGATTCTGCCACCCGCATCTTCCACCAATTGCCCGATTATACTATATCAATTCCCTCCAAAAATCAAGGTCTTTTTGGAGTCTCTCAAAAGGAGACGGACGAAGGGTTTATGGGGTAAGAGTTTACATAAAACACTCGAAGCTTTTGCAACGGTCGAATCCGAAGGCTGTAAGCAACTAAATTCCCTTGACTTTCTTCTAAAATATGAGTATCTTTATCAAGGTTTTCTACTATTCAAAGGGCAGAGAGTAATCCATTTAACCGGAAGGAGGAAAAAGAGATGAGAGCGTTTACCTATAGATCGGTTTTATTGTTAACTCTAATCCTCATGGGGGGTTCTTCTAAACCTTCAAATGGATCAGAAGATGTGTTAAAGGAATCCTTGAGTTTTTCCAAGTCTGACCTTAACTTCAGTAAGTTGAATGGTTATGATCGGGTAATCTTAGCCGACTGTGACCTCACCGCAAAGGTGGGGGAGCCACAACTGCCAGTTTGCCTGGTAAATCTGGTCATCCCAGATGGGGCGAGAGTAGAGGAGGTGGAGATACTGACCACTCAAAGCGAAGAACTCCCGGGGAGTTATCTT
>Ga0315544_1002809_pt1 | contig 11986 bp, 8 predicted proteins | sample SalMarSW160130MG_2_FD_202543 | JGI IMG/M metagenome (GOLD analysis project Ga0315544, IMG submission 202543) | Salt marsh sediment microbial communities from the Plum Island Ecosystem LTER, Massachusetts, United States - Salt Marsh Sediment SW1601-130 ... | reverse complement strand
ACAATCGCAGGTACAATGGCTGCTGTCGGCAGTGCGGTATTTGTTCCGTTGAGTTTTCGTTTTGGTCAACAATTAAAGACAAAATTCGCTATGCCGTTCAGATTGAAATTTCAGTGTGGCAGCGTCAAGGCCGAAGGCCTTGGCGATGGTTTTACCATCCCCAAGACTTCGGCGAGCTCAGTCGAGCCGCTGCGCTTGAGGCTGCCACTAATATTAACGACCGCGTTGTGGATGTTTAGTATAACTATGTATTTCTTTTCGTAAATTTCTGCTGATGGAATCGATGCAAAACAAGCTTGTTTTTTGGACGGGAAAGAAACATTCTGGCAAAACTACAAGCGCTTATAAACTCGCCCAGTCGGTGCGCAAAGAAGGTTTTACTGTAGCTGGGCTATTGGCATTTTCGTTATATAAGAATGGCAGATTGGCTGGATTCGATGCTTTTGACCTGCAAAGCGAAAAGCGGGCACCTCTGGCAAGACGCAAGATGAAAGAAACTGAAAGAGCAGAAATGTATTTAGCCCCACATATTATTGCGGGATTCAATCTCGGTAGGGCCGCCCTAAGTTCGGCTGCCACCAAATCTGCCGACCTTATTATTATAGATGAATTTGGACCGCTGGAGTTAGACAAGCGTGGATGGCGAAAGGATGTAGATTTACTATTGGCATCGAGCAATGCAATAATACTACTTGTTGTCCGCCAGGAATTAGTCAATACGGTTAGGCAATTATATAAAAATGTCCCCAGCATAAAGTTTATCGCAAGCGAGCGGGATTCCGTTGATCAAGTTGTCAGCATACTCAGGCAGCGCAGTTTAGCAAGACAGAAAAGTGATTAAGCTTAACAAGACGTTGATGATTGGCTCTGCTGGAGCGAACGTAGGCAAGACGGAGTTGGCCTGCGCGCTAATTAAGAAATTCTCCAAAAAAACTGAAATCTTAGGGATAAAGGTAATAACAATAAAGGATAAAGATGGGCAATGTCCTCGTGGAGGCCAAGGTTGCGGCGTGTGCTCATCAATTCAGGGAAATTTTTGCATCACTGAGGAGACAAACAATAGTACTAATAAAGATACTGCCAGACTCCTATCTGCAGGTGCGAATCGTGTTTTCTGGCTCCGAGTTATGAAAACGCACCTTGAGGAAGCAGTGACGGCGTTGTTGGAAGTAATAGGCTCTGATGTAGTTGCGATTTGCGAGTCGAATTCGCTACGCCATGCGGTCGAGCCTGGTGTATTTCTAATGGTTAAAGACCGCAGTGTCAAAGCGTGGAAAGAAACGGCGAAGCAGGTACGGCGGCATGCAGACAAGATCGTCACTTCCAACGGAAAAGGCTTCGATTTTAGCCTTGAACAGATAGAACTTGATAATGGGAAATGGACTCTTCGGCGCCAGCATAAAACAAAAGACAGGTATTTGGATTTGCTGGCGGAAACCACAGCTATAATTTTAGCTGGTGGCAAAAGCAGCAGAATGGGCGTGGATAAAGCTATGCTATTAGTTAATGGTCAGCCGATGATAGAGAAAATAGCGAGACAGCTTGACGGTTTTTTCAGCCAAATTCTTATAAGCGCAAATGATGTAGAAAAGTACGCATTTCTTGGTTATAATGTTGTTCCCGACAAAATGCCGGGGCAGGGGCCTTTGATGGGAATTGCTTCGGCGCTGCGGGATTCGGCTAATGAGCTTAATTTTGTTGTAGCGTGCGACATCCCCTATATAGATTTGGCATTTGTTGAGAACATGCTTATCGAAGCGGTCGAAAGCCAAGCTGACATTGTTATCCCGATCAGGCCAGATGGAAAGTATGAGCCGCTTTTTGCGGTCTATCATCAAAGCTCGCTAAGAGCTATAGATGAGGTATTGTCATCCGGAGGACGCAAAATAAGCGAAACTTTTTCTCGCTGCCGGACCAGATACACAGAGCTGGGTAAAACCGATTGGCTTACTAATCTGAATTCAATAGCTGAGTATGAAGAATTTGAGAAACAAACCAGCGGCGAGAAGTAATACTGATTGTGAATAATCAATGCGCTTATTTTTGTAATTTCGAGCGATTTAGCCTTTAGCCCTGAGCGAAGTCGAAGGGGAAGCGGAGTCGAGAAATCCCTCGACCTTGCTCGGGACAGGTCTGCTTTTTAATAGATTTCTCCACTTCGGGTTGCTTCGCAACCCTACGGTCGAAATGACAAAGGTGCAAATATCAAGCACAATTGGTATAAAAGGGACACGTGAAGAAGTGGCTCACGAAGGTCTTTGGGAGTAGTTTGACAAGCTCGACCGAGAGAGTACCGCAACTGGCCCGAATGAATAAGAAGTCTTAGAGATTACTAAAGACCCGTCTTTTGCCACACGAGGCACGAGTCACAATGGACGAGGGACGGCTTTTGCTTTTTTTATAGCAGCAGCACATACCTTTAATTCTGGTATCTTGGCAATCGGATCCAGAGCATCGTTTGTGAGCATATTAGCCGGGCCCTCGACAAAATGAAACGGCATAAAAAGCCAACCTTTTGCCACTTGGCTGCCTACCCTTGCCTTTGTTATAACGCTGCCTCTGCGTGTGAAAACCTCCACGTAATCATCATCTTTGATCCCGTAGCTTTGGGCATCATTTAGATTTATTTCAACATACCCTGTAGGAGATTTTTGATCTATGGCTCGCGATTTTCGCGTAAGGGTTCCCGTATGGAACTGATACAACTGCCTGCCGGTTGAGAGAATAAACGGAAATTCTTCATCTGGATTTTCTGCCGGCTCACGAAAATGCACAGCGTGAAATTTGCCTTTACCTCTAGTGAATTTGCCTTTGTGAAGAAATTTTGTGCCGGGGTGGTTTTTATCCTTGCATGGCCATTGCAAGCCTATATGGTCAATTCTGTCGAACGAAATTCCGCCATAGATTGGTGTCACCGACGCGATTTCATCCATGATTTCGCGGGCACCGGAAAATTTCATGGAATAGCCCATCGCTGTGGAGATATCGCAAATAATTTGCCAATCGTCTCGGGCATCTCCTGGCGGCTTTAAGGCCTTTCGGACACGTTGAATGCGCCTTTCTGTATTGGTAAATGTCCCGTCCTTCTCCGCGAAGCATAAAGATGGTAGAACTACATCCGCATATTGGGCAGACTCCGAGAGAAATATATCTTGTGAGACAAGAAAATCGATTTTTTCCAGAGCTTTTCGAGTTCGGTTCAGGTTCGGATCGGACAGAGCTGGATTTTCACCCATCATATATAGCGCTTTTATCCTGTCCTGCTCAATAGCATGGAATATTTCAACAACGGTTAAGCCACTTTTTTGGGGAAGCTTTATGTTCCAGGCCTTTTCAAATTTAGCTCGAATTTGTGTATCTTCTACGGATTGATAACCAGGATACACATTAGGCAGTGCTCCGAGGTCACACGCACCTTGAACATTGTTCTGACCCCTGAGAGGATTTACGCCGGTGGATTCTCTGCCGACGTTGCCGGTGAGCATCGCAAGGTTCGCCAATGAAAGTACATTGTCGGTACCCGTTGTATGCTGTGTAATGCCCATGCTGAAGATAATACTGGCCTTGCCAGCTCCGGCATAGAGCCTGGCTGCCTCGCGAATATCATCAGCGGCAACAGTGGTAATCCCTTCAGCAACTTGAGGCGTAAAGTCCTTTACGGCTTCAAGCACTTGCTGGAAGTCCTCGGTACGCTTGTCTATGAAATCTCTATCGAGCAAATTCTCATTTATAATAACATTCATCATCGCGTTTATAAGGGCCACATCTGTGCCGGGACGTTGCTGCAGATGTAGTTTAGCGAAACGGACAAGCTCAATGTCCCTCGGGTCAGCCACGATAAGCTTAGCCCCGTTTCTGACCGCAGCCTCTTTTATATCAAGGGCAATTACCGGATGAGCCTCAGATGTGTTTGAGCCTATCACAAATATACAATCAGCATGCCTTATTTCATCGATGGAGTTGGTCATCGCCCCGCTTCCGAAGGCCCGGGCAAGCCCGGCAACTGTTGAGGCGTGACATAAACGGGCGCAGTGGTCAACGTTATTTGTTCCGGCAGCAGCCCGCATAAATTTTTGAAAAACATAATTGTCCTCATTTGTGCATTTGGCTGAAGACAATCCTGCGATACTATCTGGACCATCTTTGGATTTTATCTTGATGAACTGGTCGGCAACGAACCTGATTGCCTCTTGCCAGGTGGTTTCTTCAAATTTGCCATTCCGCTTGATCAGAGGCTTTTTAAGCCTGTCTGGGTGGCTCACAAAATCCATTCCGAATTTACCCTTAACGCATAGGTTGCCGTGATTTGGTATATAATCCGGCTCGCTCGTCACCTTGACGATTTTGTTGGTCTTAGGATCAACATTAAGGTCTATCTGACAGCCTACGCCACAGTACGCACAAACAGTTTTGGTTTTCGTCAGGTCTTTTTCACGGCCCTTGCCTACAGCCGCTCGATCAAGCATTGCGCCAGTCGGACAAACTGCTATACACCCTCCGCAAAGTACGCACGAACTCTTGATAAGGTCTTTTCCAAATGCGGTGGATACCTGCATGTCGTTTGGCTTGCCGGCAAAAGTTAGAGCCTCTGCCATTGGTACTTCCTCGCAGTAATTGACACACAGACCGCATAGAATGCACCTGTCAGAATCATAAAGTATAGCTTCACTGTTGGTGGTATAGTTCGGCTGGCTGGGTTTTCGTTTTGTCGGGCCAAAATAGGCTTCGTCAACTTGATAGCGGTAAGCGTAGTCCTGAAGCTTACATGCTCCTTCCATATCGCAACTCGTACATGCCACTCGATGTTGCGACAGAATCAACTCCAAAATGGTTTTTCTTATTGCTGCAATCTCTGTGTTCTCAGTACATACCTTCATACCTTCGGCAACTTTTGTATTGCATGATGTTATAAGAGAAGCTTGTCCTTCTATTTGTACTATGCAAAGCCGACAGCTCCCGACAGGCTGCACGCGAGGGTCGTAACAGAGATGAGGAATATCAATCCCTACGCTTTTAGCTGCTTCAAGAATGCTAGTTCCTTCTTTAACCCTGACTTTCCTACTGTCAATTTCCAGACAAACTTCCTTCATTGCTGGACCACCTTGCATACGCCGACGGCGTATAAAATCAAATATTTAGGCTGGGACCTTTTGGACAACCGCCTCAAAATCTTCAGGGAAAAGCTCTAGCGCCGAGAGCACTGGAAGCGGAAACGCCTGCCCCATCCCGCACGTAGATGCAGCGACACATGCCTTACCGATCTGACGCAGTCGTGTTAGGTCCTGTTCTGTGCCGTTGCCACACGAGAGAGTGTCAACAATTTCCTTCATTTTTACCACTCCAATCCTGCACGGCACACAGCGTCCGCAGGATTCCGCCCCATAGAATTCCAGCAAGCCTTTCACGATGTCGATGGCACTTTTTCCCTCTTCGTAAACTATTACTGCCGCTGTTCCGATCCCACTTCCCGCCTTGCGGATAGCCTGGGTCGTAAGCCCGCACCCTATAGAAGCTCGGCCAAGAAATGCACTGGTTCCTCCGCCGGGCTGCACAGCTTTTATCAGTTGACCTGCCGCCGTGCCTTGGCCCAACTCGTTGATTAACTCTTTTAGTGTCCCTGACCCCATCTCAAGTTCATATACTCCTGGTTTTTTCACATCCCCTGATAAAGAAAAAAGCCTCGTCCCCGGGTCCTCTTCAATCCCTAATCTGCGGTATTCTTCGACACCATAAGCCAAAATCACCGGCACGTTTGCTATGGTTTCAACATTATTTACTACCGTAGGTTTACCGAAAAGTCCCTTTTCAGTTGGATAAGGCGGTTTAAGCTTGCTCATAGCCCGACGTGTCTCAAGTGAAGAAATAAGCGCAAATTCTTCTCCAGCGATGTACGGCCCTTTGCCTCTGACTACTTGTAGGCTAACTGAAAATTCAGAACCTAAAATTCCTTCACCCAAAAGTCCCGCTTTTTCAGCCTCACCGACAAGCTTTTCCCACAGCTTGGCTGTCTTTTCGTATTCACCTTTTATGTAAATATAGGCTTGTTCAGCCCCAATGGCATAAGCTGCGATTAGTATCCCTTCGAGCACCGCCCATGGATCGCCGTCCAGCAGGACCTTATCTTTGAATGTGCCCAGCTCGCCTTCATCAGCGTTACAGATAAAATATTTTGGTTCTTGTTTTTCCTGGGCAGCCGAAGCCCACTTGAGCCCTGTTGGAAATCCTGCACCGCCGCGACCTGTAAGCCCAGACTGCCTGATTTGCTCGATTACTAATTCAGGAGCCATAGCCAAGGCTCGCCTAAGGCCGTTCAATCCGTCCAAAGCCTGATATGCTTTAATATCAAGTGGCTCGTACTTACCCACACGTTGCGTTAAAACCTTGCTTTCTTTCACCTTAACCGCCTGCCTCTACTTTAACCTTAAAGTCCACGTAGGATGTCAGTGCACCATAAATTCGCGCCTCTGAAAGGCCCGTTCTTATCGCAAGGTCACAGACCACCTCTCTCGGCACATATCCAAATGCGCCTTGAACCTTGCCCAAAAAGCTAAACAAGTTTTCCCTTGTAACCCCACCAGTGCTTTTAAGCAGATTTTGATAGGTTTGGGGCTTGAACTCTTTCATGGGAAGCTAAAACTAAAAATCTAAAAGTAAAAAATCAAGTCGCTTTCTTCTTTTTAATGAGCGCACAAACAAAGCCCTATGAAGCATTTCAGGGTTTTAATCCGCCGCTATGAAAGCTTTTGGGCGGGCCAAGATAACTTGGTTTAAGGCCACCCGCATCCACGACAATCTTCTGCAGCACAATGCCAGGATCAACCATCCAGAATTTTAACACATGTTCACCCGGTTTTTCGAGCAGGTGTTCAGAGGTCATCACCTTAATATTCTCACTTACCGCTTTATTCCAGGCTGGGGGGTACTTCCAGTCAGGAATTGTATCATTTACATGAATGTTAATAATTTGTGGCTGCTCATCATCAAACGAAATAGCATACCGCAATCCTTCAGTATTATAAAAGTTTTGGGTGGGAGACATATACACATTCACTTTAACTTTACCACTATTAAAAATATATATACGGTATTCCAAACGTGGGCTGTCTGCCTTGGGCGACTGACTTTTTGCGGTGACCGGTAACGGCATCATCCCTGAAAGTGTCCGGCCTAAATTCGGAATGCGCAGCCATCTTACAGGCGCCTTATTCACCGCTTTGTTATAATGTTCGGCCTCCATGGAAACGTATCCGTTGCCCTCGACAAAGCCCCTGACCCGATCCCGTTTCGGAGACGCCGGATTTTTAACGACGGCTTGAACGACAACACTGCTTTTATTCGGTCCGGTTACAGTAATTGGAACGCGATGTGTCCCGGTTGGTGCCTCTTGCCAGTTTACGCTTACCCATACTCGCTGCTCTTTATCGATTGTTCCTTGATCGGGTGTAACAAGCAGCCATGATTTTCCCGATTCGATTTTATAATTAAACGGCGTCTGTCCGCGATTGAATACCTCGATATAATATTTCTGTCGATTGAATGGATCAAACTCAGGTAATACAGCTTCGCTTTTATCCATTGGCCACCAGCTTTCCGACCCTTCAATCGACACACCCATATCCACAGCCTCGGGGATTTCGATGTTATTGACTTCGGGCAGGACATCTTTTTCCGGCTGCTGCCAGTACGTATAACTGATATGTGTTTGGTCCATCATGTGGTTCCATTTTCCATCGGCCATGACCTTGTTATAATAGTGAGAAAACTCAGCATCCTTTTTAAATAAATCCTTCGCTTTTTTGGCCAGATCATTAGTAGCGGCACGTCCTTGTTTCGCATAGAGGTGATTCTTTCCAACGGTCACCCAGAGATCATTTAAATTAGCACAAGCTATCACGGGATGCAGCACAAGCTGGTAATAGTCGTCTTTGTATTCGGCGGGCATAGCCTCATATATCCGCTTAGCCTCTTCTGCCAGTTTGTTGTAGTCTGCCACAACGGTTTCTGCCTCCCGATAGTTAATCAGGCTATAGGTATCCGGGGAAAGCATCTCGGGTTTTCGGCGGCCATTGTATTTAGTGTATTTTGTTAGGAACCCGGCAATAGCTGCGGCGTGCTCAGCTCCGAACTGCTGCTCCGCCCAAAGCCGAGTGTATTCGGGCAAACTCTCTGCCAGCCATTTATCAGGATTCCAGGCATAATCCAGGAAGAATGAGATTGGAAACTCCATAGGTTTAAGGTCGCCGACATTCACAAGCCAGATTCGATCGACACCGTGACGATAAGCCAGATGCATCTGCTCCCAAACACGTGGTATCGGACTGGTATTTAGCCACTTGTAGTTTCTGGGGCCACCTACAAAGTCGAAATGATAATAAATGCCATATCCGCCGGCTCGTGGCTTATCCCCGGGTTTAGGCAATCTGCGGATATTGCCCCAGTTGTCATCGCACAATAACAATGTCACGTCATCTGGTACTCGCATGCCCTTATCGTAGTAATCCTGCACTTCCTTATATAAGGCCCATACTTGGGGAATGGTGGTCACATCTTTCCCGGTTACCTCAGCGAGGATTTTGCGTTGATCGGCCACAATCTTCTCCAGCAGAGCGATATTTGTGCTTTCGCTCATGGCTTTGTCACCATCGCCACGCATGGCAAGGGTGACAATGCTTTCGTATGAATCCATTCGTTTAATGCCTTCCGTCCAGAATTCCCGCAGCTTTTCGGCGTTGGTCTCGTAGTTCCAGGCACCACCCCGGGATTTTCTCCACTCTGCATGAGCACGCATCAAAGGCTCGTGGTGAGTAGTGCCCATCACAATACCGTATTCATCTGCCAACTTTGGATTGAGAGGGTCGTTACTGTTGAAACTTGCCCACCACATAGCGGGCCAAAGAAAGTTGCCTTTCAGTCGCAGGATAAGCTCAAACACTTTCTCGTAAAATTTGTGATTGAATCCGCCATATTTCTCCACAGCCCAGCGACCCAGCGCCGGTTCTTCATCGTTAAGAAAAATTCCCCTGTATTTGACAGCTGGCGGATCTTCGACATATCTGCCCGCCTTCACAAATAAAGCGTCTTTATGTTCGACCGACACATCGGCCCACCAATACCACGGAGACACCCCAATCTGCTCGGAAAGATCATATATACCGTATATGGTTCCCCTTTTATCACTTCCAGCAATGACAAGAGCGCTCGCTACGCCAGTTAATGGTTCCGGCACAACCTGAATGAGAAATGATTCCCACTTGCCGGTGATTAGTGATACATCGACTTTGCCGTCTTTGACCAATTGATCGATAATTTTGTTTTTCCCAACCGTGCCTATGATGACCGTATTTTTTTTAAGGCCAGTTTCTTCATGTGTGATCGTTGGAGTGTGGTCCGTGACGCGAGCAATATCGGCTTGCAAGTCCTTCACAGCACGTATGACACCGGCGTGATCCTGCGAATCAACATAGAGGGCCGCGACATCACTCTTTTGTGCAATGCTGAAACTGCCCTGGCTTTGAACGAAATCAACATATCGAGCCCGGCTAACGGCTAAACACATGGAAGTTAAAGAAAAAAGACAAAGAATAACGACCGGAAGTAGCTTGCCGAAAGTCATCATTTGCAAATTATGCCCACGTTTTCCGCTTTGAACCCACCTTTGATAAAAAATACGCAGGAAAGTCATAATGAGCCTCCTTAAAAAAAATGCTTTCTTTGACTGGAAACGGCTTTGTTGAAAAGGTTGGTTGTCATTTCGACCGAAGCCCCTAAGGGGCGGAGTGGAGAAATCTATTAAAAACAGATTCCTCGACTCGCCCCCGTTTCTGTCTTCGACAGAAAACACGGGGACTCGCTCGGAATGACAGCTTTTTAGGTTTTCAACAGAGCCACTGAAAACTGAAAAAAATTGTTAGTTTGAAGATAACATTATTTTCTTCGAGAGTCAATAAAACCTAGGGAGATACTTTTGCAATTCTATTTCAGTTTTGTCCGCAGTGTCTATGTTCGTGCTATCAAGTTGCAGTGCCCGGCCAAGCAAGTCGTACGCAACGACCACAATGGAGAATGTCGAGCAAAATGATACTGGACAGGAACGTGAAAAAAAGTTAAAGATACAATTACAAAAATGCTGTGAAAGGTATCAATAAAACCCTTCTGCTGTTCATAACGCAAGAAATTTTGGCCATAAAAATGCAAAGGTTAAATGTAATGAAAAAATTAGTTATATTACTTTGGTGCTTTGTGTATATAGCTTTGGTAGTGTCTGCCGGTTGTAAGAATCGAGACGCTGCTAAGCCGAAAATAGTATTGAAGTTAGGCCATAGTCTTGACATAACTCATCCTGTACATAAAGCGATGGCGTATATGGCCGAGAAAGTCGCGGAGAAGTCACAAGGACGAATGAAGGTGGAAATTTTCCCGAGTGAGCAGTTGGGCACCGAAAAAGAATGTATAGAAGCACTTCAGCTTGGTTATCTGGCGGTGACCAAGACATCGACAGCAGTAGTGGAAGGATTTGTGCCGAAGATGAAAATATTTGGCATTCCTTATCTTTTCAGAGATTCGGAGCACTACTGGAAGGTGCTGAATGGACATATAGGCAGAGAGTTACTGTTGGCAGGTCGAAGCAAAGGTCTTCGCGGCTTGTGTTACTATGACGCAGGAGCGAGAAGTTTTTATGCAAAGAAGGAAATTAAAAGCCCCGAGGATTTAAAGGGTTTGAAAATAAGGGTTATGAACAGCGTGATGTCTATGAAGATGGTCGAAGCTATGGGTGGTTCGCCAACACCAATTCCGTGGGGCGAACTTTATACTTCGCTTGACCAGGGTGTTGTTGACGCAGCGGAAAATAACCCGCCATCGTTTCGCACTTCTCGGCATTACGAGGTGTGTAACTACTATATACTCGACGAGCACACAAGATTGCCTGACATACTGATAATCAGCACAAAGGTCTGGGATAATCTGTCACCTGAGTTTCAACAGATATTACAGGAATCGGTGGACGAGTCTGTCGAATACCAGCGTAAGATATGGGCCGAAGCTGAAGAAAACGATTTGAAAATAGTTCAGGAAGCCGGCGTTCAGGTCAGCTATCCGGATAAGGAACCTTTCAAGGCCTCGGTCAGAAGTATATGGGAAGAGTTTGAGGGAACCGACATCGGTGAACTGATTAAACAAATTCAGGAGGTGCAATAGCAGTGTTTAAATCTATAAAAAAAATACTGGACCGCTCGCTTGAGTTGCTTGTGGTGGTGGTCGTAGCCGTACTGGTAGTGGATGTTTCGTGGCAGGTTTTTACTCGCTTTATTCTGAAGGATCCCAGCACCTGGTCAGAAGAGTTGGCGGTGTTCATGCTCATCTGGGTTTCTCTTCTCGGTGCTGCGGTTGCCTTAAACCGAGGTGCACATTTGGGTATCGACTATTTCGTAGGCAAGTTACCGCCGCGAAAAAGGCTCTACACAGAGATTTTTGTTTTTCTCTGCATAGCATTGTTCAGTTTCACCGTGATGGTCCTCGGCGGAATTGACCTTGTCACCAGCACTTTGAAGCTGAAGCAGCTATCACCAGCTCTGGGAATTAAGGTCGGTTATGTATATCTGGCGGTACCAATCAGCGGATTCTTTCTTGTGCTGTATTCAGTTATTGACCTGTTCGAGAGAGTGGCGGAATCGATTAAAGGCGGTCCTGCCTCACACATACAAACTCCACACGTAGAGGAGGGGATTGACTGAGAGCAGCAAAGATGACAGGTCTCGACGATATAAAGTTCAGGAAATATGAAAGGATGTTAGAGTGGACTTACCCATATTAGTGTTGGTTGTCAGCTTTATTATATTGCTTCTTTTAAATGTGCCTGTAGCGTTTTGTATGGGTATCTCAACAGTTCTGGCGTTTTTGGTTATGGGCGATCTGCCGGCATTCGTGGCAGTGGCACACAAGATAGCTACGGGAATCGACAGTTTCGCGCTTTTGGCAATACCGTTTT
>Ga0315544_1002808_pt1 | contig 11997 bp, 12 predicted proteins | sample SalMarSW160130MG_2_FD_202543 | JGI IMG/M metagenome (GOLD analysis project Ga0315544, IMG submission 202543) | Salt marsh sediment microbial communities from the Plum Island Ecosystem LTER, Massachusetts, United States - Salt Marsh Sediment SW1601-130 ... | reverse complement strand
GGATAAGAGCAATGGGCACCCTCGGAACCAAAAAGGCCGAAGACGCTATAATCACAATGCTGGATGACGGCGTCCTGGAGGTACGTATCGCCGCGGCCGAACAGCTCGGAAAACTTAACAATTCTACAGGAGAATCGATAGTTATCGATGTTTTCAGGAAAAACCTCACCAACCAAATGGAAACCGAGGCTCGTGATCGGATCTATGTCCTTTCGGCACTGGCAATCGGTCGAATCGGCACGCCCGACCTGATGGAATACCTCCCCCGGTTAATGAAAAATGAGTCGAAATTTGTCAGGTTGGCCGCGGCACAAGCCGTTTTCCAAACCACAATGAGATAAATTTCACCCGAACAGCCAATCTTATCGGAGCTTTCACTGTCTATAAGCATTCTCGATATTAATTTAGGGTATTTATTAAAAATAACTTGACCTTTCCGAGCTTTAAGCGTAAAATCATACTGTACTGCTTTGATAACAGGGCTTGGATCTTTTTTCCCTGACCCTGCGTAAAATGAAGCTAAGTTTCATATCACACTGACGCGGGCGGGGAAGCAGCCTTACCAAAGGCAATATATAACTCCGGGATGCCCTGTCATGAGGTAATGGGTGTACTGAAAAAGAAAACGCAAATCAATTGAAAGGAGCTTGTTTTGAGCACGCTTACGAAGATCCTAATAGTCTTACTGACGATATCATCGATCTTTTTATGCGGCGTCGTTGTGACCTATGTCGGAAGTGCCGTTAACTACAAAGAAAAATTTGATTCCCGTCAAAACCAGATTAATTCCATAATGCGGAGCAAGGAAGCAACGGAAAACACATTAAATAAAACTATCGAGCAATCACAACAAAAAGAAGCGGAACTGAACGAGTCGATCAAATCGCTCCAGGCTGATATAAACAGGTTACAGGCCGAGCTGGCCGATGCCACCAGAAAAAGAGACGACTCCATCCAAAGAATGGAAAACTGGCAGGCGATAGCGATGGATTTCTCCAAGACCACCGAAACACAGGTCAAGCTGGCCAAAGACGCACTCAACGATAAAAACACGATCGATACCGAGCGAATCAAGAACCTCAAAGAGCTCGAAGAAAAGACCACCGCTCTTATTGAAAAAATGGCTTTAATAGACCAGTTGGAAAAAGAATCGAGGCGTCTGCGTGAGGAAAACACCGCATTACAGAACAAGCTGGACCAGTCTATACAACAATACGGTAAAACTGTCACCCAGCCGATACCTGTTACACAGATACTTGAAAAAGCCAGGGTAGCTCCACCGGTCTCGGATATCGGCTTAAAAGGTACGATAAACTCGGTCGATATAGAAAATTCATGGGTGGAATTATCGATCGGCTCGGCAAACGGTGTGAAAAAGAACATGGTTTTCCATATTATTCGCGGCGATAAGTTCATTTGTGACGCCGTTATTTTCGAGGTCGATCCCGAAAAAGCGGTCGGAATTATGGAACTTGTGCAGGAAACACCGAGAGCCGGTGATACAGCAAGCACAAATTTATAAAAGGCTATGTGAGGTTGACTTATGAGTCCCATTATGCAGGCTCAGGACAAACGAAGATCGGCAACTGATAACCTTTATACAGTTGTGCTGGCCATGGCGTTCCTTGTAGTTCTGGCTACCGCCGGATTTGTCGCTTATATGTGCTATACACAATACGAATCGATCTTCAAAATTGCATCGTAAATCTCTATTGACAATGCCGTTCGCTTTAGATATAAAGATAAGCCGACCGGAAATTGTCAGTTGTGTAAAATATAAACCAGGTATATCATCGCCAAAACAGGATTTCGGTGAACTTGCCTGATTGTTAATTACTTTTTGGAAAAATACTTCAAACAAAGGATTACTTCTTTTCAAAGTATATCCAATCTGCAGTTTGCACTAAGATTGTTTGAGAAAGGAGTCGATAGTGCTACTGGATACAATCTTGGGTTGGTTCAGTATGGATATGGGTATCGACCTGGGTACCTGCTCTACTTTGGTTTGTGTCCGCGACAAAGGTATTGTCCTCAATGAACCCTCCGTAGTTGCCGTCCGCAAAGGAACCAATATTGTCCTCAACGAAGGTCAGGCCGTCGGCTTGGTCGCCCGTGAAATGCTCGGTAAAACACCCGGCTCGATAAGCGCAATAAGACCTTTGAAGGACGGCGTAATCAGTGACTTCGAAATTACCGAAGCGATGCTGGGCTATTTCATCCGCAAAGTTCACGGCCGTGGCGGGCTTGTCAGGCCACGCGTGGTTATCGCAGTGCCGAGCGGAATAACCGCGGTCGAACGCAGGGCCGTTATCGACAGCGCCGAACGCGCCGGCGCACGAAAGGTCTTTCTGGTTGATGAGCCGATGGCCGCAGGAATCGGAGCGGGACTGCCCATTACCGAACCGACCGCCTCGATGGTGGTCGATATCGGCGGCGGCACTACCGAAGTGGCTATAATGTCTCTGGCGGACATTGCAACCGCAGAATCAATCCGCATCGGCGGCGACGATATGGACGAAGCGGTAATAAATCATCTCAAGAAAACATATAACCTTCTTATCGGCGAGGCGAGGGCGGAAAAAGTAAAGATACAGGTCGGCTCCGCCGCCCCGCTGGAAGAGGAATTGACAATGGAAATTGCCGGCAGGGACACTATTTCAGGCCTGCCGAGGAAAATTGTAATCACCAGCGAGGAAATTCGTGAAGCCCTCCGCGACCCGATTGCAACAATAATAGATACCGTCACTATGACACTGGAAAAAGCCGAACCGGAATTAGCGGCGGACCTTATAGACAACGGCATACATATCTGCGGCGGCGGCTCGCTGCTTCGCGGAATGGATACCGTCCTGGCAAACGCAACCGGACTAAAGGTCGAATTGGTGGAAGACCCACTAAGCTGCGTGGCCCGCGGGACCAGCGTCTATCTCGAAAATCTGGAGCTGTGGAAGGATACAATGGACCACAGCGAATACGGATGGGAATAGATAGTCATGCGTATTGCGCATTGCGTCGTGCGAAAACAATCAAATTAATATACGCGATACGCTATACGCAATATAAAAATAATTATGGCATGGAAGCAAGGAACATTCAGGACTAAAAACCGCCGGAAATCACTGCTGGACTCTCTGTCCAGGCAGATGCTTTTTACCTGGCTTATGCTGGCCGGTTTTATTCTGATTCTCGCCCCGCAGCAATGGACGAATAAATTCCAGTTCGCGTTCCTTCGTATTTTCCGCTGGCCGCTGAAAATCGGCAATGACATCTCGCTTGCCAGCTCAACCCAACAGCAGTTCACAGACTCGTCGAACCAGACAATAATCCAGTACAAAAACCATATCGCCAACCTTGAGCAAAACCTCGAGCAGGCAAACCAAAAAATTAACCAGCTCTCCGGCCTGCGTAACAGATTCCCAATGCTCAAAGGGGCGAAATTAATACCTGCCGATATCTCGACGGTCACTATCGGCGGGACGCAGGCGGAACTTATTATCAATCGCGGCACAGACGAAGGCCTGGCGAGCAACCAGTTTGTCATCGCCGACAACAGCATCGTCGGGACCATAGCCGAAGTCTCGAACCGTATCGCCCGTGTGAAATTGTTTACGGACAAATCATCCAATATAGCGGTGCAAGTGGGCAAATCGGAAGTTAAGAGGGTAATGCAGGGCGTGGGTAACTATTCGGCCAAAATAATTCCCGATATACCGACAACCACTCCAGTCAAGGCCGGTGATCAGGTATTCGCCTGTAAAAAACCGGGGCTTCTGGATGTGCCGATGATTATAGGAACAGTAACTCAATGTAAAAAGAACGACCGACAGCCATCGGTCTGGGATATAACTGTTCAACCGGCTTGTGATATTACCAAGATAGAGAACGTGACCGTGATTATAATGAATCCGTGAGGACAACCGCGGCTCCGCCGTCAGGCGTCCCCAAGGGATTACCCGGGGATAATTAAATGCGATGGTACCGGTTTGCAGTGTTAGTTTTGTTGGCTACGGTTCTGCAGGCCGGATTTCTGTCGAATTTCACGGTTAAGCCCGACCTGCTGCTGATTCTTCTTGTTTTTTTCGCCGTTTACAGCAATACGTCGGAGGCGATCATAAGCTCCTTCACGATAGGTTTTGCCGCCGATTTAATCGGCCCTGCGATGGGACCGCAGACAATCAGCTTCGGACTTTTCGGAACGGCCCTGGCATACCTGCACCAAGTCATCGCCATCAGGAAGATGCCCTATCAGGCGCTTGTGATATTTGCCACCGGAATCCTTGCCGGCACTATGGTACACCTGCTGAACCTGCTTAAGAGCGAACCGGGCCCGGCAGAGATTTATAGCGATATTTTTAAGGCGGCCTTATACTCAGGCATCGTGGGACCTTTTCTTTTCCTGCCGTTGGCATGGTGGATGCGCATAAAAACAAATCGCTTCCGCAGAAACAGGATAATGAGATAAACCAATGAGTGCACAATTCAACGCTTTGTAGTAAATTCATTTGCTTACAAACAATCATGTACGATAAACGAATCAAAATTTTCATTATCTTCAGCTCACTGCTGCTGCTGGTTTGCCTGGCACGGCTGGCCCAAATGCAACTGATCTCGATCTCCAGTGTTCAGCAGGAGGTCGCCGAGCTAAAAGAACGAAGAGGCCTGACCCAGCAGCTCAACACACTTCGAGGTAAGATTCTCGACCGCAGGGGCAGAATACTGGCCGCCGACGAGCCAAGCTTCTGGGTGCACATAGATTATAAACTAAGCTGCTACCTGGATGAGCGCGTCCAGAAAAGTTTAATCATCAGCACGGCTAAAAAGGACGACCCCGAACAGACAATTTCGGATATGAAAGAAGAAATCCACAACAAAATCGAGGAGCTGCAACAGATAATCAACGTTTGCGCACAGCTCGGCTCTCTCGATCCGTCGGAGATACAGGGGGAAATCGAAAAAATTAATAATTTCATCTGGAACAGGCAAACGTTTCAGGCTTGGCGACAGAAGTTCCCGAACTCGGAAGTTTTCGATAATTACGACAACATCATCAGCATTCCGCTTTCCGTGGCAATCGCCGATTTCAACGAAAAACTGCCCGATCCCGACAAACGTATCGAACTTATAAGCAAAGCCGACATCTCCGAGATGAAACGGAAATGGCCGTTGCTGAAGCTCAATACCGACGACGACATTTTCGCCGCCCAGTTGGAATTTCTCAACGTTGACGGCGTTGAAATATTCCCGATAGTACAAAGGTCATATCCCTACGGCTCCGTCGCCGCCCAGACTATCGGCTGGGTCGGGCCGGCAACACAACAAGAAGATAAAGAGCTTTTCGAGAACGACAGAATGCAACGCTATCTGGAAGGCGAAGTCTGCGGAAGAGAGGACGGCGTCGAGTATGTCTGCGAACCTATCCTCCGCGGCCGGCGGGGTGAAAAAAGTTTCGACATCGACGAACAGCTCGTCAGCCGGACCGAGAGCCGCCTGGGTCAGGACGTCGTGCTGACGCTGGATATCGAGCTGCAAAAGAGAATAGAAAAATATCTCACCAACTACAATCACGACCCGAACTGCGGCCCCGGAATGTCCGCCGTTATACTCGATGTCGCCACAGGTGACATCCTCGCATTGGTTTCATTGCCGGTTTACGATCTAAACCGTATCAGGTACGACTACGGCGACCTCGCCGCCGATGCGGACAAACCGCTGATAAATCGCGCTATAAACGCGCGGTATCCGCCCGGCTCGGTAGTAAAACCGATGATTCTTATCGCGGGCCTGGAAACAGGCATGATTACAACCGACAGGGTCATCCCCTGCCCGGCTCAACCGGCGCCTGAGAACTGGCCTGACTGCTTGATTTACAGAAAGGGTCGTTCAGGCCATAGTCTCATGTGGGAAAACAACGCCCGCAACGCCATCAAGGGTAGCTGCAATATTTATTTTTCCCGCTTGGCCGATAGTATCGACCCTGTAATTTTACAGCACTGGCTTTATATGTTCGGCTACGGCCGGAACGCATTGTCACCACCAAGGACATCCGACGGGAAAGAAATCGACAGAAACCTGCGCCAATTACCCGGTATCATATCGAGCAGAATCCCAAGAGACAAAAACCTGACCATGGAGCAGATGCCGCCTTTGAGGGATACCGAGAGAAGATACTACGGTATAGGCCAGGGAAGCCTGCGGGCAACACCGCTGCAGGTGGCCAATGCAATGGCCACAATTGCCCGGGGCGGTTTTGCCAAATCCCCGCGACTGTTTTTGGAAATGCAGGATTCCGAGGTCGTCCCGCTCAATATCTCCGAAAAAACATTGTCTACGGTCTATGGCGGCATGTACGCCGTGGTCAATGAGGCACACGGAACCGCGAACAAGCAATTCGGCCCGTTCCTGCAAACCTTAACCGAGCAGGACGTCAAGCTTTACGGCAAAACCGGCTCTACGGAAGCCCCGGAACACGCATGGTTCGCCGGCTTCGCCGAAGACGGTATCGGCCGAAAGCTCGCATTCGCCGTCGTGGTCGAAGGCGGTCAGCACGGTTCAAGTGACGCCGCTCCGCTGGTCCGTGACATCATCCAGTTCTGTATTGAATCCGGCTATATCGGCAAATCCCTAAACTCCATTCAAGACATGTAACAGCCAAACTCCATTGTAAAATCACTCACAAATTTCCTTGCAAACAACAAAGGGACAACCTATCATTTATTTAAAGTGAGTTGTACAAATTAACTTATCATATATATTAATCGAAAGGAAAGTGTTCATGTACTGTCCGAAATGCGGAACGCAAAATCCCGATAACGCTCAATCATGTGGTACCTGCGGCGCTCTATTACCCGCGAGTCCACCAACAGCCGCCGAACCAATAATACCCAAAACCAGCGGTCTTGCGATTGCATCGCTTGTCTTTGCCATCTTAAGCCCGTTTACATGCATGATTGCGGCAATCCCGGCAATCATACTCGGAATTGTCAGCCTGGTAAAAATAAATAAGAGTGCCGGGCAGTTAAAAGGTCAAGGCCTAGCCATCGCCGGGATTGTTGTTCCCGCCGTCATGCTGCCAATTGTTGCACTGCTTATGGGGATTCTGATGCCGGCACTGGCCCGGACAAGACAGCTTGCCTTCAGGATGGTCTGCGGGACAAACCTGTCCGGCCTGTCGAAGGCAATGTTGATTTATGCCAATGATTATGACGATAAATATCCCACCCCGGAGAAATGGTGCGATTTACTGGTCGAATATTGCGAGGTAGATCCTATTTCCTTCCACTGCAGAGGGGCACCGGAAGGCCCCTGCAATTATGCCCTCAACGAGAACATAGCGGAACTGGGAATAAAAACCCAGCCGGATATAGTCCTGCTGTTCGAGACGCATCCCGGCTGGAACCAGGTAGGCGGCCCGGAAATTTTGACCACCGACAACCACCAGGGCGAGGGCTGCAATGTCGCCTTTGTCGATTCGCACGTGGAGTTCGTCAAAGCCGGGGACATTGAATTTCTAAAATGGAAGCCCGACTGACGATATTGCTTTTTCTTCCTGAGTTTCCCTTGTCATTGTCATTCCGAGGTGCAGCAGAACGGACTCGCGGTGACTATATCAGCGTCATTTCGAGCGCAGCGAAGGACCTGGGTTTCAAACTATATTGTTATTCCGTTCGTCCAATTTTTTTCGCCGACCAGATGCTTCGCTACATTACATTTCGCTCAGCATGACAGAAAGATTTTTCATCCTGAGCGCAGCTAAACGGACTCGGGGTAACTATTAGTGAAATAGTATGAACTGCTTTGTTTTTATCTGTTCTCAAGATATGTCAGGGTCTTTTCGATAATCCTACCGGCGACAGGCGAAGCGACCGCCCCGCCGCTGTCACCTTTGCCGAGCCTGCCGTTTGGTCTGCGGATGGAGACCAAGACGACAATCGCCGGGTCTTCGGCCGGTGCGCCCGCCACGAATGAGGCAATGTTGGAATTATCTTCATAGCCGCCCTGGCCTATCCGGGCGATGTTAGCGGTCCCGGTCTTTCCGAATACCTGCCATTTGTCTAATTTCGCCCGCCAGCCGGTCCCCCCGTTGTTTCTTTCGTTCACAACACCGACCATGCAATCATTGACAATCCACTCGGCAACTTCCCTTTTAATAATATACCCAACCGGCGGAGGCGGCCGTTTTATCTGGACGATTTCGCCGTTATTATCAACGATTGCTTTGACCATGAACGGCCGGACCAGCCGACCTCCGTTGGCGAGGATACAGTAAGCCTGGAGCATTTGCATCGCGGTGACATTTATTTCATAGCCGTATGGTATCCGGGTGACACTATAACCGGACCACTGATCCGTAGGTCGCAGCAGACCCCCTACCTCGCCGGGAAGCTCAATCCCGGTCTGGGAGCCGAAACCGAAGAGCCTGAGCCCGTCGTAGAGTCTTTGTTTGCCCATCTTTTGCCCGATTTTGGCCATGCCTATATTACTGGATTTAACCAAAACTTCCCTGACACTCAAATCGCCGAATCGATGGTTCCTGTATTCGTTGATTCTCCCGAAACCCTTGCCGTAATAGTTTCCGTTTTCGCAGAATATCGTCTCATCTTTTCGAATCGCACCGCTATCGACCGCGATTGCAACGATAATCGGCTTTATCATACTTCCCGGCTCGAACGGGTCCGTAATCGCCCGGTTGCGCAGGCTGTTCGGATCGACGGAACCTCGCTGCCTCGGGTCGAAATCGGGAATGGAAACTATCGCAAGAATCGCCCCTGTCTTCGGGTCGGCGACAATCGCCACGGCCGACTCGGCCTCGAATTCCTCGTATTGTTTTACAAGCTCATCCCGTGCAATCTGCTGGATAGTCGCATCGAGCGTCAGAATCATTCCCACGCCGTTGGTAAGGGTCCCGTTTTGTTCTTTCAGGCAGATGGGACGGCGACGGACATCGGCGAAGAATATATTACTGGCGCCCGAGCCGCTGAGCTGCTCGTTGTATTTCAATTCGATGCCTTCCAGGCCGCGATGATCGCTGCTGGTAAAGCCGACAATATTTCCCACCAACTGGCCCATCGGGTAATTTCTCTGCCAGTCCGTTTGAGTGCCCACGCCTTTTATCCTGCGGGCGGCGCTGCATTGAACGGGATCGGCGTCGGCCATGATTTTTACATAGCCGGGATTATTGCTTTCCAGAATCTGCCGACAGATTTCATGCGCACCGATATCCACAATCTCGGCAAGCTCGTTGGATATGTCTTTCGCGTCCGCAATCGTCCGAGGCTCGGCGAAAATGGTTTGAGTCCTGTTGCTTGCGGCGAGCACCCTGCCTCGACTATCGAGAATCACACCTCGCTGCGGCTGCCGGAACTGTAACGACCGTTTCTGTTCGAGGCAAAGCTTGCTGTAATGGTCGTTCCTGAAATACTGCAGATAAAAACACCGCACCGCCAGTCCGATAAAGGCCCCGACAAGAAGCAATAAAAAAAAGATGGTGATTCGTGTGCTTTTCAACTTTCAATCATCATTATTCAATTCGTTCAGGCGCCGCGAAACAGCGGCCGGATTGATTAAACTTTCCAGTTGCAACTGCTTGGCGCCGAGTTCCTGTTTTAGCTGGTTGAGTTCCGCCATGTGCGTACACAGCCTGTAGAAAACCCGATTGTTGGCGTCGCGAAGATAAACGGCAAAAATTAAAATCGCCGTCAGACAAAAAACGGCGTAAACAAAACGAAATTGTGACACAATAAACATAAATATTATGACGTGCTTTATTACGTTGTCGGACTCTTACCCCTGCTTATGCAGGATTTTTCGCCTGTGTATTTCATTTAGCGGGCAGCCGCAGACGCATTCCGGCCCTGACACTGTCTTCATCGGGTAAAATATCGGTGTTGATTTTGCTGATTTCCTTGTATCTGGCTCCCTGACCAAGCTGCTCGGCCGCTATTGTCCATAAACTGTCACCATCTTTGACCACATACACTCTGGTCGATTCGGAGCTTCGGCCTATCGATTTTACCCGCTCGAACAACTGACCGGAAAAGATACTGCTGCTTTCATCCGACGACGTGCCTGAAAGCGACGGTATCACAAGCTTCTGGCCAATAAAAATATCATCGGCCGACTTCAACAACTTTCGATTGGCTTCGTATATCCGGGTAATGTTGGCCAATTTGTTACCCTCAACCTGGCCGTAAAATTTCTTCGCAATGTCCGAGAGTCTGTCGCCGTCCTGGACGGTATAGGTTTTCGGCTGGGCCGGACTAACCGGTTCCGGCGCCCTGGCCGACGTTTGCACAACTTTTTCGACCGAAGCAGCCTGTTCGGCCTGATATACCGGTTCCCCGGCGCGATTTCCTTCCATTACCGAAGCGTTCGGCGTTAACGGCATAGTAAAACGGACGCTGTCCTGACTGTCGGGGTTGAATGCAACCACGGTGTTATCCGGCAAAGACGCTTCATAGCCGGTTCTGCCGCCCTCATTCGCAACCGGCTGTAAATTCCGAGCCGTCTCGGATGCGAACCGGCCGTGCTGCTCGAAGGTCTCCTGCACTCTTCGTTCCCTCTCGCCGATACCAAGCGAATCATCACCGGGATTGACTATGTTATTAGTCAGCTCGCTGTTACTTGTCGCGCTGCGAAATCGCGGCAGCCCGTTTATGACAAAAGCTATGATAAATATGAATACCAAACCTAACAGCAATCCAATCTTGGCGTCCGAAGTCATGACGAAACTCCATCTTCTTGTTAAATGTTGTTATTGTTTACATGCAATCCTTAACTTGGCACTTCTTGCCCGCCTGTTTCGGGCAATCTCTTCCTTCTCGGGCGTTATCGGTTTCTTGGTCACGATTTTGTACAAACCAGCTTCAGCGTTTTGCCTGAAATCGTATTTTACTAATCTGTCTTCGAGGCTGTGATAGCTGATAACTGCAATAATACCGCCGCTATTCAGCAAAGCCGGCGCCGAAGTCAACAGGTCCTTCAAATTCTCCAGCTCATGATTGACGGCAATTCTCAACGCCTGAAAGGTCCTCGTCGCCGGATGTATCCTGCTTCTTCGGCCTTTGGCCTTTTGTCCCAGCGCCCTGCATATAACCTCTGCCAATCGACCGGTCGTTACTATCGGCTCTCTTTTACGCTCACTTACAATGAATCGCGCAATTCGCCGCGATGCCCGGTCCTGCCCAAATTCATAAATCAAATCGGCTAAATTCTTTTCATTTTCTCTATTGATTATATCGGCAGCGGTGCTTCTTAATCTTTTGTCAATTCTCATATCAAGCGGCATATTTGTGCGGAAACTTAGCCCAAATTTTTCATCGGCCACCTGAGCAGAGCACAGACCCAGATCCGCTAAGATAAAATCGACCTTTTCTATACCCTCTCCGGCGAGGCGCTCGCTAATTCGAGAAAAATTTGAATGGATTAAAACAATCCTGCAGGAAAGCGCCTCCAGCCTTATTTGAGCCTTTTTCAATGCCCCCGGATCGACGTCAAAACCTGCGATTACCCCCTTATTGCCCAGTTTTTTACCGAACAGAAAACTATGACCTCCGTGTCCTATGGTCGCATCGACCATTACCGCGTCCGTAGGTAAGTTTATCTGCTCGATCAATATCTCGGCAAGAACCGGTATATGCTCGGATATCGAACCATTCAATTCTTCCATACAGAAGAGGTAAGCTAAGGTTTCATCTATGATCCCGGCTTTACCGGAACCAGCCGCTCAACAGCAATACGCCGTTACAATCCGTCGCCCTTCTAAGCTACGCCCGCCGTTCTCCTCCGGCCCTGTAGCTGCACGACATCGGGCGAAAACTCTATCCCGGCAAAAGCACCATCGAGGCCCCTGGCCCGCTCTAACCGTTCCGCTAAAACGGCCAGCGAGTCGAAAGTGTGCTCGTCAACCTCCCTTTTGCCGGAGAGACTTTCGGCTACTACATTATAATGGTCCGAGTCTATTCCTATCATTCTGCCTCCAATGCTACGCTTCAAGTTCCT
>Ga0315544_1002806_pt1 | contig 12005 bp, 7 predicted proteins | sample SalMarSW160130MG_2_FD_202543 | JGI IMG/M metagenome (GOLD analysis project Ga0315544, IMG submission 202543) | Salt marsh sediment microbial communities from the Plum Island Ecosystem LTER, Massachusetts, United States - Salt Marsh Sediment SW1601-130 ... | reverse complement strand
AGACGGCATTAGACATATCCGGCCCGCCCGTGGCGTGATACATGATTTCGATAGCTTTCGGATTCTGAGGATACTTGCCCCAAATATACCGATTCCCCAGCGCACGCAGAATCCAGCGATTAGTCGTCCTCCGAAAGCCCTTACGGACGATCTCCAGGATTTCTTCGTCCGGAAGCGTGGACTGAAATATTCCGGACTCGCCCAACGCATCAAGTTTCCTTCCGCCTTCAGGATCATCCGGAAAATATCCTTCGTAATCCGGGGGGATATATTCCCCCGGTTTCGCTTTGGTGGCGGCTGGTGGACCTCCCGTTTCGGCCGTCATCGCCACGACAAAAGGCGCACAAATCGTGCCGGTGGAGACGTAGTCAATTGTTGTCACACCCTTATCAGGATGTGGATTCTCTCATGTCATGGAGTAGAGACGGGTCGTCGCTCGGCTGTGGTCCCATGCGTACTCGGTTTTGCCTGTCCAGGCCACCTTTCCTTCCGATACCTTCGATGAATCGCCTTCGCGTGCCCACCAGTCCCTGACGTGAACGCCATATTCGATGGGGACCTCGACGGTGCCCGCATCTTCGTAATGGATTATGTACCTGCCGATTGGTGTCCCGTCGGGAACAACATAAGGCTTATCCCCCGCTCCCCAGCCGGTCGCGTGAACGATGTGAAGCTTGCTGAACTTGACTCCCACTTTTATCCCTTCCACTTTCTGAGGCCGCATTCCAGAAAGGATCCTATTGCCAAGCTCGATAGCCCCTTTGCCGATTCGGTAGTCGCTATCACCGATGCACTGTATCCCGGGTTTCGGCGCAGGGCCAGACCACAACTCCTCAAGTTCACGAATGCCGGCATGAATGGTAGTCCGAGAAAAACCGGCGGCTCGCGAAACTTGACTGACGCCGCCATATCCGGCAGCGTAAGCGTCAGCCGCCGCGCAAAGTCGCAGGCTTCTTTCATCGAGGGCTGGCACCAGCAAATTGTACTTGCTTCTCAGCATTTCATCAGACATCATGCCTTAAGTTTATGTATTGAGAGGCGCGATGTGAAGAAAGATGTTCATGTTATTGTGAATAAATTCATTAGGCCCGTTTTGAGAGAGAGGCAATTTGGCGGCGAGACATTTTCCTACAAGCGAAGCAATACATCCGAGAAGATCCTCACCACGGCCGGGCGAGATCGAGTAGTTGGCAAGTGCTGCCTTGTAGTCTATTATCATAGTGGAATGATGGCCTGATCGAGCAGGTAGCTGCTCACCTGTACGGGCTGACGACCGATCCGTGTCTGTGCATGGGCCCGGCGGCGCCAATGACCCGATTCATGGCGTGCCGCACGGCCGGATACATCCGGGAAGGAGAAGACTGAGTGATCTACACGGATCGCAGACGGCCGGAGTAAGGGGGATGCAAAAGCAGGAAGACATATCGCGGAGCCAAGCCCAGGAGCACAAACCTGAGGTACCCGAACCCGAGATTGGCAAACTGCCCCGCAAGCGGCGCCGCTGGCGGAAGCGAATTCTAATCACGACATCCGTCCTGATCCTTCTCGTCGTCTTTGCGCCATGGCTCTTGTCCACGAGGGCCGGGACGTCCTTGATCCTCTCTTTGGTCAACCGCAGTATTCAAGGCAGAGCTGATGTTGATGATTTGTCCCTCTCCTGGTTTGGGCCGATCGAGATGAGAGGCGTACGTCTTCTGGACCCCTCCAACAAGGAGGTCCTGAAAGTTAATCGGATTGTGGTGGAAATCGGAGCATGGCGAGCAATAACGCAGAAGGAACGGTTCCAGCAGGTGATCGTTGAATCGCCGACCCTCCTACTTCACGAACAGCGGGACGGGTCTTTCTCCTTTCTCGAAGCGCTGAGACCGAAAAGGGTGAAGCGCAAGCCCACAAAGCCAATGCCAGCCAAACCGAGACCCAAGAGGCCCAGGCCGGAAAAGCCTCTGCCTGCACCCCAAGGAACGATCTCGGTGCGCAACGGGAGTGTCCGCGTGCTACGGCACAGTGGGCAGAAATTGACCTTCCGCAATCTGCGGTGCACGCTTGCCGTCGATTCGCTCAGTCACGTCACAGGGGAACTCCAGGTTGCCCTGGAAGAAGGGGGAGTGTGCAGCGTGGAGATGCGCCTGCGCGACCTGGCCAGTAGGGGCAAGCTGGGTCCCAGCGGCGCCTCGGGCACCGTGAAGGTCCGCACTCCGAAGGAGGTGGAGCTGGGCCCGATCGTTTCCCTGGCAACGGGCAGGACCAAAGCCACGGGGCGCGTGAAGCTGAACCTCGACGCGACGCTGCGGCCTGGGAAGGTCGCTCTCCAGTTCGAGACGGGTTTGCAAGAGTTCTCGTTACAACAAGCTGCCGAAAAGCAGGTCCGCCCCGTCAGTCTCGACTCGAAGGGCAAAGTTGATGTGGAGTTTGGATCCTTTGCGCTCAAGAGGGTTGCCGGGGACCTGAGTCTCACCGGCGAAGGTGTCCAACTGGCGACAAACCTCGCGTACCGGAAATCGCAACAGAGGCCCCCCGTGGTTTTCGACGACGTGCTGGCAGCAGTATTGGAGGGGAAGGCGGTTGAGCTACCGAACCTTTCTCTGCGAGCCAGCGGGCAGGTGGACGTAGCGCGTCTCGGGGAGGCGATTCCGGCCGTCTTGAAGGTCCGCGAGAACCTGCAACTCACCAGCGGCAAAATTCACGTGGACCGGCTGTCCGTGGAAGGAGGTACTGAGCCTCGCGTGGAAGGTTCGCTCCGCCTGACGGACCTCTCAGCCGTTCAGACTGACCGAGAAACCAACAAACGAAAGACTTTCCAATATAAGCCGATCACGGTGGACGTCGACGCGAAACTCGTGGAAAAGGAGGGGCTTCAGGTCCAAACAGCGAGACTGGAGTCGGATTTCGCCACCCTGCACGGCCAGGGCAGCCCGAAAAAGATGGACCTGCGGCTCAACGCGGACCTGGCTCAGCTCCCTGATATGTCCGGGCGTGTGGAGCTGACCGCCGAAGTGCGACGGGCGGACTCGATTGTTTCATTCGAGGCCAATGGAAATGCTTCCGGCCTTTCTGTCAAAACGAAAGAAAGCCAATTCGCAACCGAGCAACTCGTGTTCAACTCCCGTGGCGCGTATCTACCCGAACAGAGAAAGTTCAACGGTGACGTCGAGCTGACGAGCAGCGACTTCCTCGCCATACTGGGGGGGAAAGCGGAGAAGCGAGACAGGCTCAGCGTCGGCTCGCTCCAGCTTGAAGCGTCGATAGGCCGTGAGTCCCCGGACTCGCCGATCGCGTCGGTGGGCAAGGCGACGCTCGCTCGGTCCCTCCTCAACAAGCAGCCACTGGCCGAAAAAAGCATCGCCCTGAGCTGGTCGGACCTGAAATTCTCAGCGAAAGACAAAAGCCTCGCCGCTGCGGAGTTCAAGGTGGACGGCGAGGAACTGCTGCGGCTTTCTGTGACAGAAGCGACGGCTCGGTTCACCGAGAAACCCAGCGTCGAGGGAACGTTTGCGCTTTCTACCGATCTATCCAGGCTGCTCGCCTTCCTCCAGCCGTTCGCGGATTGGGAAAAGCCACCTGCCATCGCGGGGTCCTTTTCCTGGAACGGTCGGGCTGCCACAAACGAAGGCTTGATCAGCGCCACCGGCACAGCCATGATTGACGATTTGAAAGTCGGCTCCGGCCAGAAGGTCATCCGACAGGGGAAGGTTCAGTTGGAGCACGGGGCAATCGTTGATTTGGGAAACGAAATTCTCACGCTGGAAACGCTGGCGCTTGCCTCCCAGCCGCTTTCGCTCAACCTCTCCGGCAAGATCGAGAAGCTCAAGACGGACCGAGTGCTCGACCTTTCCGGCGACTACCGGGGCTCCTGGGGCCACTTGATGGCTCTGCTGGCTGAGCTGGCGCCGAAGCTGCAGAGCCAGACGGGACTCGCACTCGCCGGCACGACCGAGAGCGAGCTAAGGATCACCGGACCTGCCAATCAGCCGAAGGTGCAGCCCGTCTTCCGCGGCCTTGCCACAAACAACATCCGCGTGGACTGGGCGTCCGGGCAGGTCGTCGGCTTCGAGTTAGGGCGACCGACAAGCCTCCAACCAATGTTTGCGGACGGTCAGCTCCTCCTCGAAGGGATCTCTATTCCGGCTTCCGGCGGGACGCTCAACCTTAGCGGCGCCGTCAACTTCGTGGGAGACACGCCCACGTTCCAGATGGAGGCCAAGACCCAACTGATCGACAGGGTGCGGATCACTCCCGAGATGGGGGAAATGTTTCTGAGCCGGATCAACCCTATATTCGGGCAGGTCGCCAGCCTCGACGGCGAGTTGTCGTTGTCTTTGACAGACGTGAGTTTGCCTCTGGGCAAACAAATCGTCAGAGCCAGCTCCGGAAGCGGACACCTGGACATCAGTAACCTCAACCTCAAGCCCGATGGCATCCTTGCGAACCTTGTGCAACTGAGCGGCCTTCTCGCCAGGACAAGCACCAAAGTCTCCTTCACGGGCGCCGACTTTGTCATGAAGGATGGCAAGGTCTCGTACGAGAACTTCGCGATCACCTTCGGCAAGGACTTTGACCTGAAGTTTCGCGGCTCGGTAGGCTTTGACGACACGCTGGAAATGTGGGTTTCGGTGCCGGTGGGAGCGGCTCTGCTCAAGGGCTTTGGCTTCAGGGGGCCGTTGGATACCTACGCAAAGCTGCTGGCGAAGGAAAGAGCCCGGATGGAAATCCCCATTCGTGGCACGCGCCTGTCGCCAGTTCTCGGCGAGGTGAAACTTGGGACGGCGTTGGAGAGAATTACCACCGGGCTTCTGCGCCAGGGCGTCCAGGTCACCACGGACGTGATCACGCTCCCCATCGAACTGCTCAAGAGGCCAGACTCTCTTTTGAAAATCCCGGGGGCGGTGATTAAGAAGACCACCGATGTGATTAAGATACCCATAGATGTGATCACCAAGCCAAAGCAAACGCTCAAGGACCCCGGAGCGCTGTTTGACAGGTTGAACGTGACGCCGCAAAGCATCGTCATCGAGTCGCTCCTCGAAGTTATCAAGAAGCAGCAGGAGAGGTCGCCGGGAGCAAGCCGGCCGAAGAAGTAGACACCGAGGGGGCGCCGGAGGCGCGGGCTACCAGCTCGCTCCTCATGCAGCGCGGGCTTCCGTTCCACCAAAGAGAATCATGCGACTCGAAGGAACCGTCCACATCATTAAAACGGCGGGAAAAAAGTTCTACGAGGACGATGCCTTCATGCGGGCCGCGGCGCTGGCGTTTTACTCTGTCTTGTCGTTGGCGCCGCTTCTCGTTATTTTCGTCTCCGTGACCGGCTTCCTGGGTGAGGATGCGCAGGCAAATTTCATCAAAAATGTTCAAACGCTTATCGGTCCGGAGACCAGTGAGGCGATCAAGTCAGTGGTCGCGTACGCCTCTGAGAATCGAACCGCTGGCGTGATTTCAGCAGCAATCAGTGCCTTCACGTCGGTCTTCTGGACAACGGTCGTCTTCGCTCAGTTGCAGCTTTCCTTGAACAGGATGTGGGGGATTCGCGCCAGGCCGGGGCGCGCTACCTGGTTCCTGCTGCGTAAGCGACTGCTGTCACTCGCTGTGGTGGCGACCATCGGTTTGCTGCTTTTGGCATCAGTCATCCTGACTGCCGTCCTGACGATGATTTTCCCGGGCACGGTGAATATCTGGGTTGTAGGGAATCTCGTTGTGCCGATACTGCTGTTCACTGTGCTCTTCGCCATGATCTTCAAGGTCCTGCCAGACGTGAGGATTGCATGGAAAGACGTATGGGCAGGCGCATTGGTCACCGCCATTCTGCTGGCGATCGGGAAACTGCTCCTCGGGAAGTACCTGGTGTACAGGGGAATTGGTTCCGCGTACGGCGCCGCGGGATCGCTGGTGGTTTTTCTTGTCTGGGTGTACTACGTGTCTTTGGTCGCGCTGTTCGGCGGCCAACTGACCCGGGCCTACGCGATCCAATCTGGATCGACAGTTGTTCCTCTCCGGCACGCCAGGTGGGCCGGCAACCCCGTGCCAGAGGATGGTATACCCGGAAGTCGCAGTGGCGATTCCCCGGGGTAACGCGCTGTTCAGGACAAGCGAAATTTCATCTGCCCGAGTGCCCCGATTCGCAAATTCTGTCACGTATCTTTTGCTGGCAAAATGGGCAGGATTGTCCGAGGCCTATTCATCTTTTTTTGCCCGGTGCTTTAACCCTCAGCCTTCTCTCCTTTCTTGGATCACCCAAAACATGGACGATAATGCGTGCGATGAGCATGTAAATCTGCGACAACTTCTTTCGCGTCATAGAAGCAGATTCGATGTCGAGGTCCACCCAATAGGCCTGGTTTTGATGATTCGGCAAACCTGCGTTCACCGCGTACAGACCCCGCCATTTCGGGAGCTGCTCCATTCTCGATATCGTCCGCGCACTCGATGAACTCCTTGATCGATTCGGCAGCTCCCAACAGATGAAGGTGGTAGAGCCTGTCCCAGTTTCACAAGGTTTAGTGAAGCTGGCTGTCGAGAGTCACCCACGCCTTCTCTGGACAGCCGAGGAACGCCACGCAAGCGACGCTAAAGGCGTATGCGGATGATATGGCCAAGTTCATCGCGTTTTTGGAGAGCCGTCATGGAAAAGGGATCGTCCCTGGAGATGTGACGGTTTCAATGATACGTGAGTTCCTGGCCTTCCTTGCAGAGAAAGGGTTCAAACGGAAGAACTCCGCCTCTTCCCGGGGGCGAAGGCTCTCGACGATCAGGTCCTTCTTCAAGTTCGCCTATCGCGAGGGCTTGGTCAGGAGCGATCAGGCGTCCCTCATATCCACGTCACGCTGCCGAGGAAGTGAGCCATCGTTCCTGACGATGGAGGAGTACAAGAGACTACTCCAGGTCATTGAGAGGCGGCAGTCCGACAGGCCGGCCTACCAGCGGAAGAACCGGTACGGGTCGTCCCACTCTTCCGGTGCATCCATGTAGAGGCCGTGGAGCCAGCGCTTCTCGGCCGTGGACGTGTCCACGGGGCTGTGGAAGCGCTCCAGAAGAGGCGTTGACCCGGCCACACCCATGTTGGACAGCAAGCGTGAAAGGAGGAAGGACGCTCGCCGGTGGGTCAGCCTGAGATTTGACTGCTTGCTGCTGTCAAACTGCCAGGGTGCGAGTTGGCAAAAGACGACGTTCGCGTTCTGCGCCCTGGCCAGCACGCCACCGCCGATGACCGCGGCGCCACCGGACACGAGGGGCAATTCCCGCGGGTCGCGATTGTGAACATCCGCAGGCCCCACTCCCGCCAGCAGAGAGTTCGCGCGAAACGGCTCGAAGAAGGCCGCAATGTGTTCCTGTTTCTTCATGCGGACCTCGAAGGGCAAGAACCCGTTCGCTTCCTTCTCGTCGAGCCCGAGGGCCAGCAGGTTACCGCCCGCTCTCAGGAACTCGGCAATGGCGGCCGCATTTCCAGCAAGCTCCTCCCGGCCACCGGATGCCACCACGAGGACTTGGCCGGCAGAGAGCTTCCCGTCATCGTAAGTGCCCAGGGAGATGCCTGCGAATTCCAGATGCTTCTTTCCAAGAGCATCGCCGACATACACGGCATTCCGGTTCGGAGCCGGCTTCCAGACCGACACATACCGGAGTATGTTGCGCGTGAGCGTCTCCGCCGCCGGGTCGGTCTCGGTCCGCCCGGTCACGTCCATCTGGCAGAACAGCACCATTCCTTTGCCCTCACGGTACTCCATGAGTGGGCTGTACTGCAGGCTGAAGCCACCGTCGAGAATGGGCAGGAAATCGCCGCGTGCGGGCTTCTCGATGAGAATGGAGGAGACGTTGCCTCGGTTGCCGCAGCGCCACAACCGCGTGACAGGGATGCCGCACCACTGGACAGTCGGACCGTAACGGGGCCGCATTTCGTACTTGAGCCGCGACGGAAGGATCGTCGCCTCGCCACGCCAGTTTCGCAGGTGCTCCTCAGCCATCCCCGCCAATAGCGGATGATCGGGCACACGCTTGAAGACCCACCGCAATCCGTACTCCGCAACCCGGAAGCCAAATCGCTTCTCCAGAACGTCCGGTGTCTGTTCGAACATAAGCACCTTCAGACCGTCGCGTACGCGGCTGATGTCGGGCGCCGGAGCGTCAACCGACAGGGCGGCCTTCCCCACAATGAGGATCTCGTATGCCGACAGATCGGCGTTCGCATCGACGGGCTGGCATTGGACCCCCATCCCGTTCAATAGTTTCCCCGTCTCACCTTTGGGGTCGAACACCGCGACCTTCGCGGCCACCTGGACAGCCTGTGGGCGCGGCATGACCTCGATCGAGAAGGAGTCCGTCTGGGACTCGCCATTGCTGAATGTCACGGCCATGCTGAGTTCGTACTTGCCGGGGGCCAGCGCGGCCGGCATCTCGAAGCGCAGCGGGATGCGTTCCTGTTCGCCCGTCGCCACCGTGACTTCCTTCTTGCCGGTGACGGCCTGGGGCAGCCCAAACGACCACTCGCATTCGCACGTCACGGTTTCGCGGGAGTTATTGATGACGATGATCTGTTTCTCGACCGCCTCGCCCGGATAGAAGTTATGGTCCTTGCTGGTGAATCGAGCGGGCTTGCCAGCGATGTACGCCAAAAGGGGCCGGTTGTTGCGGATCAGCGCCTGGGCGGCAGCCGTAGCGGTCCAGTCGGAGCGCTCGAAGGCCAGGTCCATGCGTTCGTAACGCTGCTCGATGTAGTCCGGACTGAACCCCGGCCGCTGAAGGTTTTGCCAGTCAACCTGGAACTCCTTGCGGCTCTTGTCAACGCCATCTCGCAGCCTCCAGTAGTGCCCGTGGCCCCACGGGGAGTTCGCCGAGATCCCCCACGTGCGAAAAGCACGCCAGTTGTCGGTGAAGTACATTGCATATACAGGCTGCCGTTCGGCGAAGATGCTCGAACCTACAGGGTAAGGATAGTCCCAACGGTGCCAGCGGTTGCCGGCCCGGAACTGCCTGGCCTCCCAGCGCAGGTTTCTCTTCTCCATCTCGCTGATCCGGAAGGCCCGGTCCCCGAGGAACTGCGAATTCCATTCCGCGAGGCAGAACTCCCACGGCACCCTGGCGCTGCCAAATTCACGCTGCCCTTTGTACCACCCCCGGTACATCGTCCAGTCCCAGGGAAACGGCACGCTGTACTCGCAGGTGAAAACCGGCTTCACGCCCACCGTTGCCCAGTGCTCGAACCAGTCGGACATCTCCTGGATCGGGGCGAAGTTCGGGTAGAAATTGATCGCGTGCATCGAGCCCAGGTTGCCCGAAGCGTGATGATAAACAATGCGGCTTGGGTCCAGGCTTCTCACGATCGCTTCCGCTCGCAGGGCGCGCTTGGAGTTCCTCAGAGACCACGTGTCGCGAGGGTTCTGGATGCCGTCAATCATGTCGGGGTTCATGTCCTCGCTGTACCCGGTCGCGTTATGGCTCATCGAGTAGAACACGACCGACGGGTGGTTCTGGGCCACGCGCACGTAGAACTCCGCGTGGCGGGCATAGCCGTTGTTCCGATCAGCGTCGGGCGCCTGCCAATCGTAGTGGCTGAAATGCGGCTGGGAAAAGGATACGAGCACCCCCACGTCATCCGCGGCCCTCAAGACCTCCGCGAAGCTCAGATGGGAGCCCGGCAGACAGCCGTAGTTGTGCGTGTAGACGAAGTTGATTCCAAAACTCTTGAGGCGCTCCAGGCTCTCGCGGGCGGCCTGGTAATTGGCCAGTGCGGCGCCAACCTGGGCATTGTCAAGCGGCACCGCGGAGAGAAAGATGCGGGTGCCGTTGAGGAAGAAGTCCCGGCCGACAATCCAGAACTCGCGGAACCCGAATCGCACGCCGTGGGCGGCGTCCAGCACTTCGCCCCCGGCACCCAGTAGCGAGAGATTGAGGTGGTACGAGTTTTGAGGCGTATGGACGTCCCAGAGTTTCTCGGGTTTCCAGTTCTCGGTGAATGCGATGCGGCGATCCTTGAGGTCGCTCCCTTGGAAGGGCTTGCTTGTGAACTGCTCGACGCTGCGGCCATTGTCGGTGATCTGGGCATGAAGGGCGTACTGTGCTTCCGTAGCGAGGTCGTCCAGCGAGGCGTCGAACGTGATCTCCCACTTGCGCACCGAGGTGTCCACCTTCACGTCGGCGATCCGCGGCCCGGGCGGCGTGCTTGCTAAGTAAACGTCGCCGCACAGGCCGCGCCGCGCCACCGTGCCCTTCAGCTCTCTGGCGGAGGCGGTGTCGGTGTAGGAGAGCATGACGCCCTTCAGCGGCATGGCCACAACAAGCATACTGAGAATGTGCGTGCGGCCCGGGCGGCAAACGTCCGTGATGTCGAGCTCTCCGCCCGGGAAAACCATGTCGCCCACGTGCCTGCCATCCACGGAGACACCCGCGTAGGAATTCAGGTACTCCGCGTGGATGGTGATACGCCGGCCGGTCCATTGCCTGGGAACCGTGATCTCCCGTTGATACCAGGCCGCAGTGATGCTGCGTAGATTTTGGTGCTTCCAGCTCGGATGGGCGTGAACCGTCTGGCACTCTTTCTGCATGTAGTCGGTGATTCCCGGCCAGGCGCCCGGGACCTTGAAATAGCCCCACCTGTCGGTGGGCACCCGGTCGGCCTTCGTCTCGGCCGGCTGCCAGCGCCACAGGCCGTTTACGCAGATGCGTTCACGCGTGGGAGTGGTTTCGCGATACGCCTTTCCCAGGTCCCACACCGCTTTCACGCCTGCGGGCAGCGAAGCGGCGGATTGCGCCTCGGAAGCCCTCTGCGCTGCACCTGAGATCAGAGAAACCACAACCGCGATCCAAAGCCGTTGATAGATGCTCATGACGTTCTCCCCTCTACTTGCCAATGTGGATGACGAACTGCTGGGTTGCACGGCCCACCCTCAAGGCAACCGTTGCGTGAGAACTGGTGGCAACCACAAGCGCCGCAAAAGCTGTGGAGGTCCGCAGCAGCATCGAAAACCCCCCCGCGAAATCGCTGTGCAAGTCTGGTTTTGTCTACCCTCACGCACCAAAAGAATAAGAACCTGGACCGTTCTCTTATCCCCGCCAGAAGGCGGGGCTGGTGTGACCATAGATCACAGTATTCAATCCTTGAGTCCCTGACAATCTCCTTCATCCCATCGGCTTCGCACCTGCCTCAGACGATTGCAAATCGTGCCCGCTTCCTCCCGGCGCCGTCGTTGTCCGACAGGAACGGTACTCTCCCTGAAAGGTCACGTCAACGAGAAAGCCGGCGGCTCAGCTCTGGGGAACAGGCCAGCGATGGGCGAGGCGGGAAGGCATTTGAGAGGCGGAGCGGGGGTGTGGGCGGTCGGAGAGCGTAGGGGGTCGTAACGCTGGCGTGCAGCGGTTATAGTATCAGCGGCTTGCGGAGAGGCCTGGAGCATGCCCCAGCGCAAGACTCAGGAAGTATCGAGGCGGATCTGATCCCGCCGAAGGCGGGACCAGTAGGGGATCGAAGGCGTCGGCTGGGATGCGGAAATAGCGGAAGCAATCCAGCCACGCCTTCGGCGTGGTCGAGTCCCGCCTTGGCGGGATTCTTTAGGCTGCCGAAGAGTTGGATGGGGGTGGCGTCATAGGCTTGGGCGAGATGCTTGAGGAGGCTGCCGAACTCGAGCAGTTGCAGAAAGATGTGAGCGATCTGCACCAGGTAGTAGAAAGCCTTCATATTGTCCGGGTGGATGCTGTAGGCATGCTCCAGGTTCAAGCCGCTGTTTTTTGGATGTTGAAACCTTGATTCTCAATTTTTGATCTGACTCGGCCTCCTTTCTCGGCAATAGTCGCCACGTTGTTTGCCTTGAGATGGAAATCCGTGAGCCAAGCGAAAGTGGTAGTCTTTCCTTTTGAGGTTTCGTTGAGGATGATGGCGTTCAAGCGATGGGAGCGCCGCTGGCTGTCGCCATAAGAGAGGTTGTTGACCCAGCGGTAATGCTGACGGGCGCCGTTGGGCAGTTGAACTCGCAGGGAGTTTTGGGTGGCGAGTTTGAGGAGTCCCTGGAAGTCCTGCCACAGGT